>Ga0075163_10000773_pt1 | contig 42648 bp, 42 predicted proteins | sample JI1023141ADNA_FD_71478 | JGI IMG/M metagenome (GOLD analysis project Ga0075163, IMG submission 71478) | Wastewater effluent complex algal communities from Wisconsin, to seasonally profile nutrient transformation and Carbon sequestration -... | ecosystem: Engineered > WWTP > Effluent > Algae...
ACCGCACCGGGGTTGCCCTGGACGGCACCGGGGTTGCCCTGAACCGCACCGGGGTTGCCCTGAACCGCACCGGGGTTGCCCTGGACGGCACCGGGGTTGCCCTGAACCGCACCGGGGTTGCCCTGACCCGCACCGGGGTTGCCCTGGACCGCACCGGGGTTGCCCTGGACGGCACCGGGGTTGCCCTGGACCGCACCGGGGTTGCCGGCCGGCGTCGTCGCCGGCACTGGCAGCAGCACGGGCGTCGCACCGCCCGCCTCCCCGGCCGGGGGCGTGGTCAGGTTTCCGGCCGCGTCGCCGAACTTCACCGTCAACATCCGATCCAGCGAGTGGTAGTCGCTCGCGCGAATCCGATTCCAGGCCGCCCCGGCCTGCGGGCTCCCCTTCGGGAAGTCCACGCGCACGACGTTCACGCGCCAGGTGTCGCCCAGTTGCGGCGGCAAGCGGACCGCCATACCCGCGTCCTGGCCCTTCACCGCGGCCAGCGGGATCGCAAACTCGGCGTCCCACCCCTGGTCGTCCAGGTTGCCAGCGTTCACCGTGCCGCGCACGTTGACCGCCGTCTTCATGCCCGCCGAGTACGCCTTGTCGTCTGCGGCGCCGCGGCCGGTCGGCCACCACGTGTCGAACTGCACGTTCGTCGGTGAGACCTGCAGCTCCACGTATCCCTTGCCGTTTCCGTCGGCGTCGACGAACACCTCGACGACGTCCGCCTTCCAGACCGGTTCGTCGGTCTTGGTATAGGTCGACGCGACGTCGTCATCGGTCGCGGAGACGAACACGTATAGATACTGATCGTCCCACATCATCTTGCCCGCGGTCGGCCCCTTGGGCTCCGCGCCGCCCTCGGCGGTCACGAACCCCGAGGTCGACGCCGCCGTCTGCCAGTCGGGCTCATCCGCCTTGCCGTCGATGATGACGGGCGCGGTGGCCTTCTTCACGATCACCGTGCCCGGCGGCGGGGGCAGTCTGCTGAGGTCGATCTCGAAGGTCGCGACCGGCACTGCGCCGTCCTTGCTGGTCGCGCCGCTCACCGGCAAGCGGTCGCTGACCTTGGGGCTGCCCTTCTTGTAGAGCCCGACGACCAGGGTGGCCGTCGGCGAGCGCCAGTCCTTGCGCAAGATGAAGGTCTGGCGATCGCGGATCACCTCGCCGGCCCGCCAGCTATCGGGCGGGTGGCCCTTGCGCATGTCGGTGAGGTCCACGTTGGCGTAGTCGCCCCCCGCGCCCTGCAGGTGCGAGAACACGCGGTAGCCCTTGGGCGGGGCCGCGTTGACCTGCCAGTAGTGGACGATCGAGATCTTGTCGCCCGGGATCAGCGGGCCCTGGTGGGCCGACTCGATCGTGTTGCCGAGGTAGACGATGCCGGCGCCGAACGTCGCATCGACCCGGTTCGCGATGTCGGTCGGCGGTGCCGGGAGCAGGTTCTCCGCCACCAAGGCCGGATCGACCGCCGGGGCCGGAGGAGACTTGTCGACGCAAGCGCAGAGCGTCACCACGACCCCGAGCGCGGGGGCAACACGAAGCGAACCCATGGGGCGCGTTGTATCACGCGGCTCGACCGCTCCGGGGTTGCCGTGGACGGCTCGACCGTTCCGGCTCGACCGTTCCGGGGTTGCCGTGGATGGTCTCCTGCCCGGCGCTCCGGGGTTGCCCGGACGCCGCTCGAGCGCGGGCTGGCCTGCCGGTGCGGTCGCGATACCTTGGCCCGAGCCGCGGCCTCCGCCGGACGAGTCGCGATGTCCGGAAACCGGACGATATGCATCGATCGGGCCTGTCCGGCGATGGCCGGATTCCGGCCAAAGTTGGCCGGGGCGCCGGACAATCCGGACAGCAGACGCATCAGTCTTCAACGGGTTAGCGTCGGCCCGCGACTTGCTCTGTCGGTCGGCGTGTCGTTGCCGCGCCAGATCCTCCCGAACGAGTTCTATCTCATCACGCGTGCATGCACGCAGCGGATGTTCTTGCTCCGGCCCGACGATGAGATGAATGCGATCTTCGAGTACTGCCTCGCCGTGGCGGCGGCCAAGTACGGGATCCTGGTGATCCTCACGTGCGTGATGTCCAACCACCATCACACCGTCGTCTACGATCCCAAGGGGACCATCTGCGAGTTCTGCGAGTACTTGCATCGCCTCGTCGCGAAGGCGACCAACGCCCTGCGCGGTCGCCGGGAGAACCTCTGGTCGAGCGAGGCGCTGTCGCTCGTGCGTCTCGTTGACGCCGAGGATGTCCTCGCCAAGCTGGTCTACGCGGCGACCAACCCCGTCAAGGACGGCCTGGTCGCGAAGGTCGCCGATTGGCCCGGCGTCAACACGCTCGACGCGCTGCTCGACGGCCGCGCGATCACCGTGGCGCGCCCGCGGTACTTCTTCGCAGCCGCGGGGCAGATGCCGGCAACGGCGACGCTCACGCTCGAGCTCCCCGCAGTGCTCGGGGAGGCGGCCGCCGTCCGCGCGCGCCTCCGCGAGATGTGCGCTGACGTCGAGCGGCGGTGCGCCGAAGAGCGACGACGCGACGGACGGACCGTGCTCGGCGCTGCGGCGATCCGCGGGCAGTCGTGTTTCGATCAGCCAACGCAGCCGCGTGAAGAGACCCGCATTCGCCCCACGATCGCGGCGCGTGCGTTGCTCCGGCGGATCGCGGCCATCGCGCAGTATCGGATCTTTCTTGCTGCCTATCGTGCCGCCCGCGCGGCGTGGCAACTCGGCGAGTCGTCCACGTTCCCTGCGGGTACGTACTGGCTGCGTCGCTTCGCGTTCGTCTCTGTCGCCGCGACCTGAGCTGCGAGCGGGGACGGCCTGATCGCGCGCTCAGCGAGCGCGTCGTCGCGGCGTGGCGATCCTGCACCGTGTGGTCGTGGTGGTGTGCCACTTGCCGTGACGGCGGGCCCGTGGATCACGCGGCGCTGCCACCGCAACCTCGGAGCGGCGATCGGCGCTGCCACCGCAACCCCGGAGCGGCGATCGGCGGTCAGATGAAGAAGTCGGGGATCAGGCGGGCGTCGGGGACCATGGCGTACTTGGCGAGGTCGGTGACGCCCTCGGCGGCGAGGACCTCGTCGTCTACGAAGAAGTTGCCGGTGCAGCTGCGGCTGGGGCGGGCGAAGATGGCGTGGGCGGCGTCGGCCATGATGGCGGGCGAGCGCGAGCCCTTCATGGCGGCGTCGCCGCCGAGCAGGTTCTTGACGGCGGCGGTGGCGATGGCGGTGCGCGGCCACAACGCGTTGAAGGCGATGCCATCCTTGCGGAACTCCTCGGCCATGCCGAGCACGCACATGCTCATGCCGAACTTGGCCATGGTGTACGCGACGTGCGGCGCGAACCACCGCGCCTCCATGTTGAGCGGCGGGCTCAGGTTGAGCACGTGCGGGTTGGCCGCCTGCTTCAGGTACGGCACGCACGCCTGCGAGCACACGAACGCGCCGCGGGTGTTGATCTGGTGCATCAGGTCGTAGCGCTTCATCGGCGTCGACACCGTGTTGGTCAGGTGGATCGCCGAGGCGTTGTTGACCAGGATGTCGATGCCGCCGAACGTCTCGACGGTCTTCTTGACCGCCGCCGCGACCGCATCCTCGGAGCGGATGTCGACCACGCACGGCAGCGCCTTGCCGCCCGCCGCCTCGACCTCGGCCGCCGCGGTGTAGACCGTGCCCGGCAGCCGCGGATCGGGCTCGGCGGTCTTGGCGACGATCGCGACGTTGGCGCCGTCCTGCGCGGCGCGCACGGCGATGGCCAGGCCGATGCCGCGGCTCGCGCCGGTGATGAACAGGGTCTTGCCGCGGAGCGGCGGGGCAGAGGTCGTCATGCCCCGATCATTCACATCGGCGGCTGGGGCGCCATCGGATCCGCGTAGGGATCGTACTCGGGCGGGCCGAACGCCTTGGCCAGCATCTGACACGCCGCCACCCCCATCACGACCGCGGTGCCGAACACGAAGAACGGCCAGCTCACGCCGATCGTGCCGACGCCGCCCGGCTTCACCGCGACGAAGATGCACCCCGTGATCAGGCCGAGGCACGCGCCCAGGAGCCCGACCGTCGTGATCGCGATCGGTGACCGCACGAACTTGCCCCGCAACCCGAGCACGCCGCCGGCCAGCATCGCCGCCGCCGCGCCCAGGCAGATGATCAGCGTGATCAGCCCGAAGTACGGGAACGTGGTCCCCTCCTTCTTCGACGAGATCTCGTTGTACTTCTTGATCTCCTTGGCCAGCTCGAAGTTCGATCGCGACTCGCACTCCCAGCCGTCGCCCTGGTTCTGGCAGACCTCGAGCGACCGCAACGTCATCGACGCCCTGACGTGCTTGTTGTCCTTCGACTTGAGCCACGGCAAGAACAGCGACACTGCCAGCAACACCGCGGCGACGATCGCCAGGATCGAGGCGGTCTGCTTCTTCTTGGCGAGCATCTGCGACTGGTCGGCGTACATGCGTGATCCCCCGGTTGACGAGGCCGGACGATAGGGGCACCGCCCACCGCGCGCAAGCGCCGCCGCCGCGCCGCCGCGCGCTACGTGCGCGTGTGGGTCGACAGCACCTTGCCCATCTCGGCGTACTCGGCGTGCGCCCCGGTCCACAGATCGTCGACGGTCAGCGTCCGCTCCTCGCGGGCGGCGATCACCGCGGCGCGGACGATCGCGTTCTTGATGTAGCCGCCGGTCATCTCGAAGCGCTCGGCCAGGCGGTCGAACGGGGCCTCGACCAGGCCGGTCGCCGGCGGCAACAGCTTCTGCCACAGCGCGGCGCGCTCTTCGACCTCGGGCTCGGGGAAGCGCACCCGGAAGTTCAGGCGCCGCTGCAGCGCCTGGTCGATCGAGCTCTCGAAGTTGGTGGTCAGCACGCTGACGCCGTCGAACGTCTCCATCCGCTGCAGGATGTAGTTGACCTCGAGGTTGGCGTGGCGGTCCTGCGAGCTCTTGACCTCGGTGCGCTTGCCGAACAGCGCGTCGGCCTCGTCGAACAGCAGCATCGCGTTGGCGTCGTGGGCCTCGTCGAAGATCCGCCCGAGGTTCTTCTCGGTCTCGCCGACCCACTTGCTCACCACCTGCGACAGGTCGATGCGGATCAGCTCGAGCCCGAGCTCCGAGGCCACGACCGACGCGGCCATCGTCTTGCCGGTGCCCGGCTCGCCCGAGAACAGCGCCGACACGCCGCGCGAGATGCCGAGGTGGCGCTGGTAGCCCCAGCGCTCGAGGATCGTCGACCGCTGCCGCACCATCGCGATCATGTCGCGCATCGCGGCGACGACGTCCTCGGGCAGCACCATCTCGTCGAAGCGTGCCTTGCGGTTGACCAGCGACCCGTAGGCGCCGAGCCGGATCGACAGCCGCCGGCCGATCGCGTCCTCGAACGCCGCGCGATCGAGCGCCACGCCGCGCGCCGCCGAGAACCGCGCAGCCTCGGCGGCGACCTCGGCGATCGCGCCCGGCCCGAGCACGTAGCGGCCGGCCAACTCGGCGGCGTCCGACGGCGGCACCGCGCCGCCCACCGCGGTCAACGCCGCGGCCCACGCGCGCTCGCGATCGTCGAGGTCGCTGCGCGGCATGCGGATCAGGTGGAACGGCCGGCCCAGCGGCAGGCTGGTGATGGCCTTGCCGGCCGCGGTCAGGATCACCAGCGCCGGGCCGCGGGCGATCGCGGCCAGCGCGGCGCGCGCGCCGTCGGCGTCGCCGGCCATCGCGTCGGCGCCGGTCAACACCGGCACCGCGCCGCGCAGCCAGCACTCGCCGAGCAGCGTCCGCACCAGCGCCGCGCGATCGGGCTTGCTGGCGGCGATCAGCTCGCCGAGATCGGCGACGACGATCGCCTGACCGAGCGCGGCGCCGATCCGCGCGGCCACCGTGCGCCGCCCGCTGCCGCGCGGCCCGAGCACCAGCACCGCGGTCGCGGCGTCGCCGATCCGGCCGGCGACCCGGGCGGCCTCGTCGACCACGCTGGCCGGCAGCCAGGTCGGATCGTCGTCGACCACGGCGGCCAGCTCGTCGAGCGGCGCCGGCAGCCGCGCGTCGCCGAGCGCCCAGCCCGCCAGCCGCGGGTGCGCGCTCACCAGGCCGGCGTCGTCGATGGCGATCAGCCCGGTGTCGAGCAGCGGCGAGCGCGGGTGGCTGGCGTGGGCGCGCGCCGCGGCGGTGGCCAGCGCCGGCATGATCGCGCCGGCGACGTCGAGGAACAGCGCCGCCTTGCGCTTGCCGGCCAGCGCGTGGACGTAGGCGCGGGTGTCGTCGTCGACGGCGACCGCGATCGCCAGCTCGGCGAGCGCTTGCTCGGCGGGCGTCAGCCGCGCCCGCGCGGCCAGCGCGGCCAGCGGCGACGGCGGCGCGGCGGCGCCGGCGGCGGCCAGCGCGGCGGCCACCGCACCGGCGGCCTTCACGTGGGTGTCGCTCGGCCGCAGCGCCAGGATGCCGAGCCGCGCGGCGCCGCCAGGATCGCGCAGGTCGAGCTGCGTCGGGTAGCGCGGATCGGCGAAGCCGGCGCCGCGGTTGAGCTGGGCCAGGTACGCGGCCTCGGCGCGCAGCCGCACGATCGCGACCAGCGCCGCCAGCGCCGGCGTCAGGCTCATGCGTCGGCTCCGCCGTCGCCCGCCGGGGGCTCGCCCGCGTTTCCAGCCGCGTCGGTCGCGTCGGTCGCGTCAGCGGCGTCGGTCACCGGCGCGGCGGGCTTCTTCTTCTTCGGCTTCCTGGGCTTCGTCCCGGCCGCGCTCGGATCGCCGCCGCCCGCGGTGCCCTCGCTCGCCGCGCCAGCGCCCGCGGCACCAGCGCCCCCGTCGCCCCCGTCGCTCCCGTCGCCCTCGTCGCCCTCGTCGCCCTCATCGTCGTCGTCCTCTTCCTCGGCCTTCTTCTCCGCCTCGCCGAAGAACAGCTGCTCCTCCGCGGCCTCCAGCCCCGACAGGTGCACCTTCAGCGCGGTCAGATCGGTGCGGACCTTGTCGAACGAGTCGCGCAGCTCGCTGGCCCCCGCCACCGACGCGATCGCCAGGATCGGCGCCAGCCGCGCCAGCGTCTCGTTGAGCGCCAGCAGCCGGTCCTCGGCGTAGGTGAACTGGGCGTTGCGCCGCCCGCTGATCACGTCGCGCAAGATCGCCAGCGCCTCGCGCTCGTCCTCGTGGAGCGCGGTCAGGCGATCGAAGTCGACCGAGCGCCCCGCGAGCAGCTCGCGCACCGTCCGCACCACCGCGCCGTAGCGCCGCACGGCCAGCGGCGCCTCCTCGACCGCCTGTTGCTCCTCCTCCTCCTCCTTGACCGCGGTCTCGTTCTCGCGCTCGGCTTCCTCGAGCTTCAGCAGCTCTTCATCGGTCAGCTCGTCGACGACACGCACGCGGCGATTGTCGCCGGAACCCGGGCGAAAAGCACGTCGGCGCCGCGGGCTATTCGATCTTCTCCCACCACTGGCACCACCAGCTGCCGCCGACCAGGATGCGCAGCTTCGGGTGCCAGCAGTACGCGATCTTGTCGTCGGGATCGAGGTAGTAGAGGCAGTTGTCGCAGCGCTCCTCGCCGTACGGCACGCCCTTGAGGACGTTGTCCTCGATCATGTGGCGGAGCTGCAGCGCCAGCTTCTCGTCGATCTCTTTCGGCTCGGGCTTGGGAAGGTCGTCGGCCATGGCGCGCCAGTGTAGCCGAGCCGCGCGCGCAGTTCAGCCGCCGCGACCCGCGCGATCGATCCGCGCCCGCCACGCGTGGCGCGCTGCGTCGTCGAGTGGCGTCGCCAGCGCCGCCGCGAGCTCGTCCAGGAGGCGCGCCGCGTCCTGGGCCCGCCCGCGCTGCGCCTTGGCCGCCGGCGCCAGCCGTCCGATCGCCTCCCACCGCGCCGCCGACTCGGCGCGCGCGAGGTCCAGCAGCGCCAGCACCGCGGCCACGTCGGCCGGCGCCGGCGCCGCGCCCGCGGCCAGCGCGGCCCGGACCCGCGCCTCGGCGTCGCTCATTCGATCTCGATCCGGTAGACCCGGCCAGCGGTGCGCGCCATGACGTACAGCTCGCCGAAGCCGTCGGTGCCGAAGCTGGCCAGCTGCTGGTAGAGCAGGCCGTCGGGGTCGGCGTCGCTGGTGCGGTCGGTCAGCTCGGTGGCGGCGCCGCCGACGACCTTGAGCGTCTTGACCCGGCCCGAGCCGTAGTCGCCGAAGAAGAACGTGCCGGCGTACGCGGGCATGCAGTTGCCGCGGTAGACCGCGCCGGCGATCACCGAGTTCTCGCCGTTGCCGCGCCGATCGATCGCCACGAGCGGCGCCGCGTACGTCGACGGGTTGTTGCAGCCGGCGTTGCCGTCGGGGTCCGCGGTGAAGCAGTCGGGTCCCTCGAACACCGCCCAGCCGAAGTTCTTGCCGGCCTGGCCCGCGGGCACCAGGTCGACCTCCTCGAACCAGCCCTGGCCCACGTCGCCGATGTACAGGTCGCCGCTGGCGCCGTCGATCGCGAACCGCCACGGGTTGCGCAGGCCCCACGCGTACATCTCGGGCACGCCGCCGCCGCTGGCCCACGGGTTGGTCGGCGGGATCGCGTACGGCGCGCCGTGATCGACGTCGATGCGCAGGATCTTCGACAGCTTCGAGTTGGGGTTCTGGCCGTTGCGCAGGAAGTTGTCCGCGCCGCCGCCGTCGCCGATCGAGATGTACAAGAACCCGTCGGGGCCGAACGCCAGCGTGCCGCCGTTGTGGTTGCCGTACGGGTGCGGCTCGCTGATCAGCCGCCGCTCGGTGGGGTTGGCGGTGTCGGCGCCGGCGCTCGCGGTGTACTCGGCGACGACGACGTTCGAGCCGTTGGCCGTGTAGTAGATGTAGAACTTCCCGTTGGTGGCGAAGGCCGGGTGGAACGCGAGCCCGAGCAGGCCCTGCTCCTCGTCGGTGGCGTTGACCTGGCTCGACACGTCGAGGAACGGCGTCGGCAACAGGTTGCCGTCCTTGACGACGCGGATCCGCCCCGGCTGCTCGAGGATGAACAGCCGGCTGTCGCCGGTCGGCGCGGCCAGGCCGACCGGCTGGCGCAGCGCGGTGGCGACCTGCTGCAGGCGCAGCGCGGTGCCGGCCTTCGGCGTGCAGAAGGGCGCCGGCGGCGCGTCGACGACGGTGCCGTCGGTCGCGGTCGCGCCGTCATCGCCGCTGTTGCCGTCGGGGTTGGACTTGCCGCCGCCGCACGCGCACAGGAGGACCAGGAGAGTCGAGGTGGCTCGCACGGGGCCAACCTAGCTCAGGGCGGAACCGGTTGCACCCCGGGATGCGCGCCGGCACACTCGCCGCATGACCTGCTCTCGGTGCGCGATGGTGAATGTCGCGGGGGCGGCCGTGTGCGCGCGGTGTGGAGCGCCGATCGCCAGCGCCCCGCCGGCGGGGTACCCGCCGCCGGGCTATCCGCCGGCCGGCTATCCACCCGCGGGCTATCCGCCGCCCGGCTACTACCCGTCGCCGTACGGCTACGCGCCGCCACCGCGCACGTCGGGCCTGGCGATCGCCGGCTTCGTGCTGTCGCTCGTGGTCTGCGGGCTGCTCGGCCTGATCTTCTCGATCATGGGCAACAACGAGGTCAAGCGCAGCGGCGGCACGGTCACCGGCGGCGGCTTCGCGATCGCCGGCATCGTCATCAGCTCCATCCGGCTGGTCTTCGAGGTGATCTACCTGGGGTTCGTCATCTCGCTCGCCACCGGCAACGCCCACTACTGAGCGGCCCGGGCGGCGACGGTCCGGCGGTTCGAGCTTTTCGCGATCGCCGTTGCAGCGACCCGGACCCCCATGCACACTGGTCGCCGGAGGAACCGCGATGAACTGTCCCCGGTGCGCGACGATCAATCTCGACGGCAGTGTGGTGTGTTCGAGCTGTGGGGCGCAGCTGCCGACCGCAGCGCCGCCGCAGGGTGCCTACGGTGCGCAACCGTATGGGGCGCAGCCGTACGGGGCGCCGCCGATGGGGGGCGCGCCTGGCTACCCGCCGGGGCCGCCGCCTGGCTACTACCCGCCGCCGTACGGCGTGCCGATGCAGATGGCACCCAGCACCTCGGGCATGGCGATCGCCGGCTTCGTGCTCGCGCTGCTGTCGTGCAGCTTGCTCGGGTTGATCTTCTCGATCATCGGCTACAACGAGGTCAAGAACTCCAACGGCATGAAGACCGGCGGCGGCCTGGCGCTCGCCGGCATCATCATCTCCATCGCGTGGTTCCTGATCACCATCGCCGTGTTGACGAGCAAGTAGCCCCATGTACCGCAATGAGTGGGACGCCGCCGTCGCGCGCGCCAGCGCGCTCGAGCAACAGCTGCGCGCGGCGCAGTCGGGACAGCAGGCCGACGCATCGACGATCGCCCAGCTGACGCAGCAGCTCCAGCAGGCCAACGCCGAGCTGGCGAGGCTCCGCGGGCAGGCCGGGTATGGCTATCCGCCGCCGCCCCCGGCGTACGGCGCCCCGGCGTACGGCTACGCCGGGGGCTACCCGGGCGGCTACTACTCGGTGCCGGCCCGCGGCAGCACGATCATGGTGCTCGGCATCCTGTCGCTCGTCGTGTGCGGCCTGCTCGGCCCGGTCGCCTGGTCGATGGGCAACGAGGAGCTGCGCCGCATCGAGCGCGGCGAGGTCGATCCGTCGACCCGGGGCAACGTCACCGCCGGCCGCATCTGCGGGATGATCGCCAGCATCCTGATCATCATCGCGGTCGCGTTCTTCATGTTCGCGTTCGTGCTGGCTGCCGGCGCGAGCCGCTAGGCCGCGGTGCGCGCGCCGCAGGACCTGTGGGCGCGCCTGACCGCGCTGGTGTGGCTGGGGTGCATGGTCGGCGCGCTGGGCGTCGGCGCGTTCGGGTCGGCCGCGACCCGGGCGTGGGCGGTCGAGGACGGCCCGGGCTGTCCGTTCCGCACCGCGACCGGCTGGGAGTGCGCGTTCTGCGGCATGACCCACTCGACGGTGGCGCTGGGCCACGGCGACGTGCGCGCGGCGTTCGCCGAGCATCCGCTGGGGCCGATCGTGCTGGCGCTGATGATCGCGGTGTGCGCGGCGATCGCCTGGGGCCGCGCCGACGCGCTGCTGCGCGGCCGACGCGCGCACCTGATCCTCGCCGTCGTGGCGCTGATCTGGATCGTCAACCTGCTCGGCTGAGCCGCCGGCTTGGTACGTTCGCGGCGATGAAGCCGACGTCTGCCCGGGTGATCGCCGATCTCGAAGCGCTGGCCGCGCTGACCACCGACGCCAAGGGCGCGCAGCGCGTCGCCTGGGGCCCGACCTGGCAGGCGGCGCGGGCGTGGTTCACCGAGAAGCTCGAGCGCGAGCTGGGCATCACGCCCGAGCGCGACGGCGCCGGCAACCTGTGGGCGACGCTGCCGGGCGCGTCGCCGCGGAGCCTGATCATCGGCAGCCACCTCGACTCGGTGCCGGGCGGCGGCTGGCTCGACGGCGCGCTCGGCGTGCTGGCCGGCCTCGAGGTGCTGCGGCGCGCGCGCGAGGCCGGCAAGCCGCCGGTGACGCTGCGCCTGGTCGACTGGGCCGACGAGGAGGGCGCGCGGTTCGGCCGCAGCCTGGCCGGCTCGGCGGCGTCGGCCGGTACGCTCGACGCCGAGGCCGAGCTGGCGCACCTGGTCGATCGCCAGGGCGTGAAGCTGCCCGACGCGCTGGCCGCCCACGGCGTGACGCTCGCCGGCATGGGCACGGCGCGCGCGTACTTCGATCGCCTCGCCGCGGCCGCCTACCTCGAGCTGCACATCGAGCAGGGGCCGGTGCTCGAGGACCTGCGCAAGCCGACCGGCGTCGTGCTCGGCACGATGGGCGTCGAGCGCCACCAGCTCACGTTCGTCGGCCAGGCCGCGCACTCGGGCGCGGCGCCGATCCTCCTGCGCAAGGACGCGTTCCTGGCCGCCGCCGAGTTCGCGCTGGCGTGCCGCGACGTCAGCATCGCGTACTCGGGCAAGACCCCGCGCACGCGCGTCGTCGCGACCTGCGGCGTGGTGAAGGTCGAGCCCAACTTCGTCACCGCGGTGCCGGGCTCGACCGAGATCTCGATCGATCTGCGCGCGCTCGACGGCAAGGTGCTTGGCAAGATGCTGGCCGACGCGAAGCGGGCCGCGACCAAGGCCGCGCGCCGCCACCACGTCGAGGTGCGCTGGAGCCCGCTGCTCCACATCACGCCGCGGCCGTTCGACCCGACGCTGATGGGCTTCATCCGCGGCGCGGTCAAGCAGGTCACCGGCGCCGCGCCCGAGCTGCCGTCGGGGCCGCTCCACGACGCCGCCGAGATGGCCGGCGTCGTGCCGACCGCGATGATGTTCGCGCAGTCGAGCCCCGGCATCTCGCACACCAAGCTCGAGGACACGCCGCGGCCGGCGCTCGACAAGTCGATCCGCGCGTTCTTGATCGCGGTCGATCAGACGATCGCGCACCTGGCGGCGGCCGACGCCAGCCCGGCGCCGCGGCGGCCCGCGCGCCGCCCGCGCCGCGCCCGGGCGTAGTACCGTCGGCCGGTGCTGGGTCAGACGCTGGGCAGCTACACGATCGAGCGGGAGCTGGGCCGCGGCGGCATGGGCGCGGTCTACGCCGCGGTGCATACGCTGCTCGGGCGGCGCGCCGCGGTGAAGGTGCTGCTCGGCGAGCTGTCGCGCGATCAGGCGCAGGTCGAGCGGTTCTTCAACGAGGCCCGCGCCGCGACCGCGATCAAGCACCCGAGCATCGTCGAGATCTACGACTTCGGCTGGGCCGCCGACGGCAGCGCGTACATCGTCATGGAGCTGATGGCCGGCGAGCCGCTGGCCGCGCGGCTCAAGCGCGTGGGGCGGCTGAGCGTTGCGCAGGCGGCGACGATCGCCCGCCAGGTGGCGACCGCGCTGGCGGCGGCGCACCGCGCCGGCATCGTCCACCGCGACCTCAAGCCCGACAACGTGTTCCTGGTCCCCGACGAGGAGGTCGCCGGCGGCGAGCGGGTGAAGCTGCTCGACTTCGGCATCGCCAAGCTGGTGGCGACCGGGGCGGCGTCGCGCACCACCACCGGCGCGATCATGGGCACGCCGCTGTACATGTCGCCCGAGCAGTGCGAGGGCGCGCGCGCGGTCGATCACCGCACCGATCTGTACGCGCTGGGTTGCGTGCTGTTCGAGATGGTCGCCGGCCGCGTCCCGTTCATCAGCGACGGCGTCGGCGGCCTGATCGGCATGCACCTGCACGTGCCGCCGCCGCGGCTGCGCGAGCTGGCGCCCGACGCGCCGGCCGAGCTCGAGGCGATCGTGGCGCGGCTCCTGGCCAAGGCGCCGGGCGATCGCTACCAGACCGCCGACGAGGTCGCGGTCGAGCTGGCCCGGGTGGCCGGCGTGGCGATCACCGCGCCCGGGCGCGCGGCGTCGGGGCCGGCGGTGGCGCCGGTGAGCGCGCCGGCCGCGGGGGGCGCCACGACGCTGTCGGCCGCGGCCTCGGCCCACGCGGCGCCGTCGGTGCCTGCGGGTGGCGGCCGGCGCGGGCTGTGGATCGCGCTCGGTGGCGCCGCGGTGGTCGGCGGCGCGGTGATCGCGGTGGTGGCCGCCAGCGGCGGTGGCGCGCCGCCCGCGGTGGTGGCCAGCGCGTCCGGCGTCGACGCCGCGCCCGCCGCGAGCCCCGCGGTCGACGCGGCGATCGCGATCGATCCGCTGCTCCAGCCCGCGCAGCGCGCGCTGACCGAGGGCCGGCTCGACGCCGCGGTGGCGCTGGCCGAGGAGATCTTGCGCGACGATCCCGGCAACGCGGCCGCCGCGGCGATCCGCGATCAGGCCGTGCGGGCGCGCGACGCGGCGGCGGCGCTGGTCACCGCGCGCGCGGCGATCGAGAAGCTGGTGAAGGGCGGCCGCTGCGGGACCGCGCGCAAGCAAGCGGCCGAGGCGGTCACGGCGCTGGGCGAGCCGGCGCAGCCGCTGGTGGCGCTGGCCGCTGGCTGCAAGGAGTCCAAGGCCAGCAGCGGCGACGCGCCCGTCGATCCCGGCGTCCCGAACCGCGAGCCGCTGCCCCGCGATCAGTTCCTCGCGTCGTGGAGCGGCGCCCGGCATCGCTTCGAGCAGTGCCGCAGCCGGCTGCAGCTGACCGGCCTCTACCGCACGAAGCTCGTGATCGCGCCGAGCGGCGCGGTCACCGACGTCACCGCGAGCGGCGCCGATGCCAAGGGCGGCGCGTGCCTCGAGGCGGCGATCCGGACGATCCGCTTCCCGGCCAGCGGCGCCGGCCTGACCGTGAACATGCCGGTGGCGTTCAAGGGCGAGCCGACCACCGGCCCGCTGCCCAAGCCGCCGGGCTCGCCCGGCTCGCCCGATCCGCTCACGCCGTGATCGGCGCGGCGGTCACCGCGCCGCGAACCACGCCACCGTCTCGGCGAGGCCGGCGGCGATGTCGTGGCTGGGCGCGTAGCCGAGCGCGGCGGTGATCTTGGCGATCGACGCCTGCGAGTGCGGGATGTCGCCGGCGCGCGGCTCGGTGAAGCGCGGCTCGGCCGTGGCGACCTCGGGCTGCACCTTCGCGAGGTTGTCGCGCAGGATCGCGAACAGCTCCTTGAGATCGGTGCGGCCGTTGCAGCCGACGTTGTAGACCGTGTTGACCGCGTGGGTCGGCGCGGTCGCGGCGAGCAGGTTGGCGGCGACGACGTTGTCGACGTAGCAGAAGTCGCGCGACGACGAGCCGTCGCCGAAGATCGTGCACGGCTCGCCGGCCCGCAGCGCGGCGATCCACCGCGGGATGACCGCGGCGTACTGGCCGTTGGGATCCTGGCGGCGGCCGAAGACGTTGAAGTAGCGCAGCCCGACCGGCTCGAGGCCGTAGACGTCGCCGAACACCTGCGCGTAGATCTCGTCCATCCGCTTGGTCGCCGCGTACGGCGACAGCGGCTTACCGATCGCGTCCTCGACCTTGGGCAGCGCCGGGTGGTCGCCGTAGACCGAGCTGGACGACGCGTAGACGAAGCGCTTCACGCCGGCGTCGCGGGCCGCCAGCATCAGGTTCATGAACCCGGTGACGTTGTTGTCGTGGTACGGGACCGGGTCCTTGATCGACCGCGGCACCGAGCCGATCGCCGCCTGGTGCAGCACCACGTCGACGTCGGCCACCGCCTCGCGGCAGGTGGCGACGTCGCGGATGTCGCCGCGGATCATCTTGAACTGCAGCCGCGCGTCGCTGTGCACCCCGAGCGCGTCGTCGAGGTTGCGCTGGTGGCCGTTGGCGAAGTTGTCGAGGCCGACCACCGTCTGGCCCAGGTCGATCAGGCGCTCGAGCAGCGCCGAGCCGATGAAGCCGGCCACGCCGGTGACGAGCCACCGCCGCGGCTGGTTCACCAGCTGCGCGCAGATCTGGGTGTAGCGATCGCTCACGCGGTCACAGGCTCCAGTAGCGCAGGCCGGCCGGGATGGCCTTGGGATCGAGCGCGCTCTTGACGTCGACCACGACGCCGCCCGGCTTGAGCCGCGCCAAGAGGTCGGCGCGCTGGTCGATGTACTGCTGGTGGCTGACCGCGAAGATCAGCACGTCGAGATCGCGGTAGTCGTCGAGCGACGCCAGCGTGATGCCGTACTCGTGCTTGGCCTCCGCGGCGTCGCCCAGCGGCTCGTGGACCATCGCCGAGATGCCGTACTGCTTGAGCGCGGTGACGATGTCGGGGATCTTCGAGTTGCGCAGGTCGGGGACGTTCTCCTTGAACGTCAGGCCGAGGATGCCGACCTTCGCCGCCTTGAGCGGCAGGTCGCCGGTCGACAGGAACTGCACGCACTTCTGCGCGATGAACGGGCCGACGTTGTTGTTGATGCGGCGGCCGGCGAGGATGACCTCGGGCAGGTAGCCCAGCTCCTCGGCCTTGGTGGTCAGGTAGTACGGGTCGACGCCGATGCAGTGGCCGCCGACCAGGCCCGGGGTGAAGCGCAGGAAGTTCCACTTGGTGCCGGCGGCGTCGAGCACGTCCTTGGTGCGGATGCCCATCCGGTCGAAGATCAGCGCCAGTTCGTTCATCAGCGCGATGTTGAGGTCGCGCTGGGTGTTCTCGATGACCTTGGCCGCCTCGGCGACCTTGATCGACTGCGCGCGGTGCACGCCGGCGGTGACCACCGCGGCGTAGGCGCGGGCGACGCGCTCGGCCGACTCCGGGGTGTCGCCCGAGGTCACCTTGACGATGCGCTCGAACGTGTGCTCCTTGTCGCCGGGGTTGATGCGCTCGGGCGAGTAGCCGAGGAAGAAGTCGACGCCGGCCTTGAGGCCCGACAGCTTCTCGAGGATCGGGCCGCAGACGTCCTCGGTGACGCCGGGGTAGACCGTCGACTCGTAGCAGACGACGTCGCCCTTCTTCAGGTGCGGGCCGACGGTCTTCGACGCGGCGATCACCGGGCCGAGATCGGGGCGGTTGTTGCTGTCGATCGGCGTCGGCACCGCGACGATGAAGAACGTGCAGTCCTTGAGCCGCGCCGGATCGGCGGTCAGCTCGAGCTTGGTGCCGGTGAGGTCGGCGGTCGTGACCTCGGCGGTGTCGTCGTAGCACCGCTTCAGCTCGTCGATCCGCTTCTGGCGGATGTCGAAGCCGACGGTGGGCAGCTTCTTGGCGAACGACAGGGCCACCGGGAGGCCCACGTAACCGAGGCCGATGACACAGATCTTTTCCTGCTCGAGCGCGATCATGCGGCGAGGAAACCACGATGGCCACACCCGTGCAAGGCCGCGCGGCCGATGCGGATTCGGCCGCGCTCAGCCCACCAACAGCACGCCGAGGAAGCGATCGGCCGGCATCAGCGCGGCCAGCGCCAGGAGCTGTTCCTCGTCGGTCCGGTGGGCGCGCCCGACCAGCACCACCGCGTCCATGCACGCCGCGGCGCTGGCGTGCTCGCCGATCAGCTCGAAGCCGGTGAGGTCGCACAGGATGTGGGCGAACAGGTCGGCGCCATCGAGCAGCAGCCGGGCCAGCGCCGGCACCACCTCGCCGGCGCGCTCGACCTTGGCCGGCGTCAACAGCGCCAGCGAGCCGGCCAGCCACCGGGTCGAGAACACCTCGTCGCCGCCGGCCGGCTGCGCCAGCGCGGCCAGCCCCGGGTAGCGCACGTTGGCGTCGACCACCGCGACCGTGCCGCCGGTGAGATCGCACAGCGCGTTGCCGATCTGCACCAGGAGCGGCGGCACCGCGACGCGATCGTCGGACGGGATGAAGCCGATCGCCTTGGCGCCGGCCTCGTGCAGCCGGCGCGCGACCCGGATGCACGCGGTGCGCACCTCGGTGTCGTGCTGGTCGGTGGCCAGCGTCAGGCCGAGGACGGCGAGCGGATCGGGCTCGGCGGGCGGCGGGGCGTCGGCCACGGCTGAGTGTAGCTTGCGCCGGGCCGCGCGGTCGCGGTAACGAGGACCGTGATCATCGCGCACGTGCTGTCGTCGTTCGGGGTCGGGGGCCAGGAGCGGGTGGCGCTGGACCTCGCCGCGGCGCAGCGGGCCCGCGGCCACACGGTGATCGCGGTGTCGCTGGCGCCGCCGCCCGAGGGGCCGCTCGCCGACGAGTTCCGCGCGGTCGGCGCCGAGGTGATCGACGTGCCCAAGGGGCCGGGCACCGATCTGACGCTGGTGCCGCGGCTGGCGTGGGCGCTCAAGCGGCGCCAGGTCGAGGTGGTGCACAGCCACAACCCGCTGCCGCTGATCTACGGCGCGCCGGCGGCCCGGCTGTGCGGCGCGGTGGCGATCCACTCCAAGCACGGCGTCAACCCCGGCTCGCGCGGCCACCGCATGCTGCGGCGCCAGGCGGCGCGGCTGGTCAGCTCGTTCGTGGCGGTGTCGACGGTGACCGCCCAGCAGGCGCGCGAGCAGCGCGACTGCGCCGAGGCGCAGCTGGTGGTGATCGCCAACGGCATCCGCCTCGAGCAGTTCAAGCCCGACGCCGCGGCCCGGGCGGCGGTGCGCGCCGAGCTGGGCATCGCGGCCGACGCGCTGGTGGTCGGCATGGTCGGGCGGATCGACGAGTTCAAGAACCAGCCGCTCTTGCTGGCGGCGATCGCGCCGCGGCTCGGGCCGGCGGTGCACGTGGTGTTCGTCGGCGACGGGCCGACCCGCGCCGGGCTCGACGCGGCGGTCGCGGCGCTGCCGCCGGCGGCGCGGGCCGCGGCCCACGTGCTCGGCCGCCGCATGGACGTCGCGCGGCTGTTGCCGGCGTTCGACGTGTTCGCGCTGTCGAGCAAGAGCGAGGGCCTGCCGCTGGTGGTGCCCGAGGCGATGGCGGCGGGGCTGCCAGTGGTGGCCACCGCGGTCGGCGGGCTGCCGACGGTGATCGACGACGGCGTGACCGGCTACCTGACCGCGGTCGATCGCGGCGAGCTGGCGGCGGCGCTGGGCAAGCTGCTCGACGATCCGGCGGCGGCCCGGGCGATGGGCGCGCGCGCCCGCGAGGTGGCGCTCAGCCGCTACTCGGCCGAGCGGATGTGCGACGACTACCTGGCGCTGTACCAGCAAGCGCTCGACGCGCGGCGGTGAGCGTCACGGCGCGGGCGTCGGCGGCGCGGCGAGTGGATCGTCGCCGAGGCCGGCGCGCACCGCGGCCATGAACCGCGGGCCGGGATCGCCCTTCTCGTTCTTGTAGCCGCGCACCCGCTCGACGTAGGTCGGCGTGCCGCGCAGCGTGGCGACCTCGTGGTGGCCGAGCACCCGCTCGATCGGGAAGCGCGCGGCGAGGTCGCGGATCAGCGCGACGTTGGCGGCGACCTGCGCGTCGGTCAGCGGGTAGCGGTCGCCGTCGCCGACGTTCTCGACGCCGATCGCGACGTGGTTGACGCCGATCGCGTGGCGGCCCATCCGGGTCTCGGGGATCAGCCGGAAGATCGTGCCGTCGCGATCGACCAGGAAGTGCGAGACCACCGCGGCCTCGCCGCCCTTGCGCAGGGTCGCGCGCTCGGCCTCGATGCGGGTGCGGCTGAAGTAGGTGTGCGTGCCCTTGGCCGAGTGGCCGCCGGTGTAGTGCAAGACGATCAGCCGCGGCGTGATCGCGAGATCGGTCGCGGCGGGATCGGAGTGCAGCTGGCGGTACTGGAGCATCAGCCGCTCGCGCTCGGCCGGCCACGGCACCGGCCAGTCGACGATCGTCGCCAGCGGCGCGTCGACGCCGGCGTCGACCACGGCGCGCGCGACCGGCGCCGCGTCGGGCGTCACCGCGGCGGCGTCGGTGGTGGCCGTGGCGACCGCGGCGTCGATGGTCACCGCGATCGGCGGCTTGTCGGGCGCGCGGTCGCCGCGACCGCAGCCAAGGACGAGCAAGCCGAGCACCAGCGCGCGCGATCGCACGCGCTGGTGGTACCACGCGCCGCGGCTACTTCCAGAACGAGCGGCGCGCGGGCGGCGTCGGCGCCGGCGGCGGCGCCTGGCCGGTCGCGACCTCGCGCAGCCGCGCGGCCACGTCGCGCAGCACCGCCACCAGGTCGGCGGCGCCGAGCGCCGCGGTCAGCCGCTCGAGCAGCGGCTCGATCGCCTGGGCCAGCGCGGCGAGCCCGACCGAGCGCGCGTCCTCGACCAGCTCGCGCAGGCGCGCGGTCGGCAGCTGGGCCGCGGTCGCCGGCTGCGCGTGGCTGGTGGCCGCGAGCAGCTCGTCGGCGAGCAACGCCAGCCGCTGGTGGTACGGCCGGGCGTCGACGCTGGTCGGCGCCGCCTCCTTGCGGTCGCGGGCCTCGCGCTTGAGCAGCCGCTGCATGACGCCACCGGTGCTCGACCGCGCGCGCGGCGGCGCGGGCGGGGCCTGGCCCGGCGGGGGCGGGGGCGGCGGGGCGTAGGCGGCCGCGGGCGCCGCCAGCTTGTCGACGCTGGCCTCGGCCTCCTCGAACGAGGCCTCGTCGTCGGCCATCGCCCAGGCGTCGGTCGGCGCCGCGGCGGCGGCGACGCTGAAGGTGGACTTGGCCGCCGCTGGGCGCGCCGGCGCCGGGGCGCTGCGCGGCGCGCCGCCGCCCATCGGGCCGACCGGCACCGGCGCCGCGATCCGCGCCTGCTCGGCCTGGGCCCAGCCCGCCGGCGGCTCGACCGGCTGGACGATCCCGCGCGGCGTGCCGCCCGGGTTCACCACCTGGCGATCGATCGCGACGAACGCGGTGAAGCGCGACAGCACGCGGTGGCGCAGCGAGGTCGCGACGATCTCCCGCTCGAGCGCCGGCGTGGCCTCGCCGGCCGCGTAGCGATCCTCGAGATCGCGGATCCGCGCCCGGGCCCAGGCCGCCTCGAGATCGACGCCGGGCGTGGCCGCGTCGACGACGACCGTCAGCGCGGTGGCGGTGCCGGCCGGCAGCCGGCCGTGGACCGTCACGGTCTGTCCGGGAACCGGACGCTCGAGGCAGCGCAGGTAGACGGTGACCGGCGCGCCGGCGAACACCGCCGGCACCCGCCGCGGCGCCTGGCCCGCCGGGTCGACGCCGCGGCCGTCGATGGCGAGGTCGGTGAGGATCGGCGTGGCGATCCGGCGGTGGATCTTGCCCATCACCTCGTCGAGCCGGTCCTCCGACTCGACCAGCTCGCAGGCGCCGCCGCCCAGGCCGGCCAGCCGGCGCAGGAACGCGGCGTTGACCGCCTGGTCGATGCCGAGCGTGAACACCCGCAGCCGCGCCAGCTCGCCGCCGAGCGCCGCGAGGATCTGATCCTCGTTGCCGACCTGGCCGTCGGTGACCAGCACGATCACCTGGTCGCGGGCGGGATCGGGGCGCAGCAGCGCCGCGGCCCGGCGCAGCGGCTCGGCCAGCTCGGTGCCGCCGCGCGCGTCGACGCCGGCCAGGAACTGCACCGCGTAGAAGCGATCGCGATCGGTCGCTGGCACCAGCTGGCCGCGGTGCTCGCGCGGCAGCTCGCAGTGGTTGTCGAACGCGATCACCGCCACGCGATCGCGCGCGGTCAGGCTGTCGACGATGCGCGCCGCGGCGCGCCGGGCCGCCACCATCTTCCAGCCCTCCATCGAGCCCGAGCGATCGAGCACGACGACGACGTCGCGCGGGCGCCCGCCGGCGGCGCTGCCGACCGGCGGCACCACGGTCACCGCGAGCGTGCCGGCCGCGCCGGCGGCGTCGGGGGCCCACACCGCGCTCGACGCCAGCGCCGCGCCGCCGAGCTGCCAGCGCAGCACCAGATCGCGGTCGAGGCGCTGGCCCGGGCGCAGCTCGAGCTGCCAGCCGCGGCCGACCGCGCGCGCGTCGAGCTCGCCGAGGTTGGCGCGCAGGCCGGCGATCGGCAGGCCGCCGCCGTCGACGCTGAGCCGCACGCCCAGCCGCACCGCGCTCGGCATGCCCGGCAACAGCACCGACGGCGAGATCCGCGACGCGTCGGGCACCGCGTCGGTGTCGGCGGCGATGCCGAGCCCGGCCTGCTCGCCGGGCAGCGGCGCGCCCGGGACGTAGCGCGGCGCGACCACCAGCGGGAACACCCAGGTCACCTCGCCGTCGTCGATCGGCACCGGCCCCGACAGCGTCAGCGCGATCGTCACGACCTCGCCGGGCATGACGTTGCCGACCCGCAGCGTGAACACGCCGGCGCGATCCTCCTCGGCGATCGCCGCGCGCTGGCCCCGGGCGATGGCCTGATCGTAGCTGGCCCGCGCGGCGCCGCGCTCGTCGAGCACGCCCTCGATGACGCGCTCGCCGGCGACCATGCAGAAGCGCTGCACCGCGGCCCGGTCGGGCAGCGGGAACACGTAGGTGGCCTCGATCGCCTCGCGCAGGTGGTTGACGAAGGTCTGGCGCACCTCGGTGGTCGAGGTCAGCCCGACCACCCGCGCGTCGATGTCGACGGCGGCCAGCGGCAGGCGCCCGGCGGCGGTGTCGAGGGCGCCCCAGCCGCAGTCGCGGCGGGCGTAGGGGAGCTCGGGTTCGATGGCGACGGGGATCATGGCGAGGCCTCCGGGGGGGTGACGAGGTGACGACGGGTGAGCTCGGCGATGAGCGGGGCGGCGGCCGCGTGGAGCGCGGCGACGTCGGCGTCGGTGAGGGGACGGTCGGGAGTGAGCGAGAGGCGAAGGCCGCCGCCGAGCTCGAGCTCGACGCGGAGCGCCAGCGCGGACGCGGCGGCGGCAGGGACGGTGGCGGGGGCGGTGGCGGGGACAGGGGCGGGGGTCGCGGGGCGGGCGCGCCAGAACTCGGCGCGGGCGGCGGGGCGGGGCGGCGGCGCGACCTCGACGCCGGCCAGCGTGGCGAGCGCGGCGTCGTCGAGCGTCGGCAGCGTGCGCTGGATCTCGGCGAGCGTCGCGCCGCGCGCTTGCTCGCGCTTGATCGCCACCAGCTGCGCGAGGTGGCGCGGCCCGTACAGCGCGGTGCGGCCGCGCAAGGTCGGGCGATCGAGCAGGCCGAGCGTCGTGTAGTAGCGGACCGCGCGTTCGTCGGGGATCGCGCGGACCCGGCCGCTGTCGGGCGCGTCGCGATCGGCGAGCGCCGCGGCGCAGCGCTCGGTCAGCTCGGCGATGGTCCAGTCCGACACGAACTGCAATATGACACTGACATATAACAGTGTCAACCCGAAATCATGCAGCGCCCCGGCGTCAGGGATAGGATCGCTACATGACACCTGTTTTTCGGATCGCGGCGGTGCTCGCGGGGCTGGTCGCCGGGCTCGCGACCGCGGCGGCGCAGCCAACGCAGCCGGCGCCACCGCCCACCGGAGGCGCGCCCGCGCCGGCCGTCATGCGCCCGCCGCCCAATGAGCCGCCGCCCCCGGCGCCGGTCGAGGATCCGGCGATGGCGACCTACCGCGAGGGCTACGCGGCGCTCGTCGCCGGCGACTTCACCACCGCGCGCGCCAAGCTCGGCGTCGTCGCCGAGACCGCGGTCGATCCCGAGCTGCGCGGCGCCGCGCGCGAGCTGGCGCGGCTGGCCGACGAGCTGGGCGCGCGGCAGGCGCGGCTGGTGTTCGGCGCGGCGGCGCTCCACGACGACGGCGCCGAGGACCCCGCCGACGGTCGCACCAGCTTCGTCGCCACCACCACGCTGGCGTCGCTGTACGCCGGCGTCGTGCTGATCGACATCACCGACACCGACTCGGTGCGCTCCGGCGCCGCGCTGATCCTCGGCGCGACGGCGGCCGGCTTCCTCGGCTCGTTCTACGGCAGCCGCGGGCGCTCGATCACCGGCGGCATGGGCGAGGCGTACTCGACCGGCCTCTTGATCGGCACCGCCAACGGGCTGTTGCTCGCCGAGCCGCTCGGCGCCGAGACCTCCGAGGCCTTCCAGATGTCGGTGCTGCTCGGGATGGCGCTGGGCGCCGGCGGCGGCATGCTCTACGGCGACACGGTGCGCCCGACCCGCGGCCAGATGAGCTTCGTCGGGACGCTGGCCACGCTCGGCATCGCGTCGGCGGGCCTCGGCCTGGTGGTCGCGAACCCCGACGTCTCGGCCGACACCGTGCTGTACACGATGACCGCCGGCCTCGATCTCGGCGCCGCGGCCGGCCTGGTGATGGGCAAGGACCTGACGTGGTCGTCGGCGCGGGCCCGGCTGGTGTGGCTGGGCGCGCTGCTCGGCGGCGTCGCCGGCTTCGGCGGGTCGCTGTTGATCAGCGGCGGCGACGGCGGCAGCGACTTCGGCCGCGCCGCCGCGGGCATCACGCTGGCGGGCACCTGGGGCGGCTTCGCGCTGGCCAGCCACCTGACCCGCGACATGCGCCCCGATCGTCGCTACCGCGCGGCGCCGCCGATGGTGCAGCTCGCGCCGATGGGCGTGCCGCATGGCGCCGGCCTCGGCGTCGCCGGGGCGTTCTGAGATGTTGCGGACGGACCGGCTGCGGGGCTCGCCCGCGGCGTTGCCGGGTCCTCCCCACGTCCTCGCGTAGAGGTACCGCCGCACCTGCCGGCGTATGCCATCGGTCGTCGAACCCTCCGCCCCACCCTGGTCCCCTCCGTCGCCTTGCGGGCGAGCCTCCTCGCGCGGTCCAGCTAGATCACCAGCACCGGTGGCTCGAGCGAAGCGAGCCGCGCGCTAGCGGGCGCTAGCGGGCGCTAGCGGCGGCGGGTGATCGCGGTGCGCGCGAGCTCGTCGCAGCGCTCGTTCTCGGGCACGCCGGCGTGGCCGGGCACCTTGACGAAGCGCACGTCGCTGAAGCGCGCGATCGCGTCCTTGATCTCGGCGACCAGCTCGACGTTGGCCTTGGCCTTCCAGCCCATCGACAGGACGCCGATCGAGTAGCTCGAGTCGGTGTAGACCAGCACCGGGCGGTTGCGATCGGCGACCAGGTCGAGGCCGCGCAGCACCGCGGTGAGCTCGGCGATGTTGTTGGTGCCGTGGCCGAGGTACTCGCTGACCTCCTTGCGATCGCGGCCGTCGAGCACGACGACGCCGAGCCCCGCCGGGCCGGGGTTGCCGGTGCACGCGCCGTCGGTCCAGACGTGGATCGCGTCGGCCGGCAAGCGGTCGCCGAGCTTGGCCGGGCCGTGGGCCTTGCCGTGGGGCTTGGCGTGGCCGGCGGCGGCGGGCTTGGCGGCGGTCGCGCCGGCGGGCTTGGCCGCGGGCGCGGGCGCGGCGCCACCACCGAGGTCGGCCTCGATCGTCGCGTCGGCGACCGCCCCGAGGTTGCGGCCGCTGGCGCGGTAGACCTTGGCGTTGGGCTCGCGCTTGTAGACCACCGCGACCCGGCCGGCGTCGTCGGTGATGAGCGCGCCGGTGGCGTCGACCTCGGCCCAGACGTCGGCGTCGCGCAGGCGGTGGCGCTTCCAGGGCATGCCGACGTATATCACCGCCGAGCCGTCGCTGTTGCAGGGCCGGGGTGGCGTGTTACAACGCGCCGACCTGGGAGGATGCTCATGACGATGTCGGCTCGCCGTACTGGTGCACTCGTGCTCGCGACCGCGGTCGCGTTGGCTGCCGCTGCCTGCGACAAGGGCAGCAAGAGCGGAGGCGGCGGCAAGGGCATGGCCGGCGCGTCGGCGGTGGCCCCCAAGGGCGGCCTGTCGCGCGCGCTGTCGATGATGCCGGCCAACTCCGAGATGGTCATCGCGATCGACTTCAAGCAGATCCGCTCGAGCGACCTGTGGAAGAAGTACGAGGGCCTGGTGATGGGCCAGGTCGGCAAGGGCCTCGAGGAGTTCAAGACCGTCTGCGGCTGGGATCCGATCGCCAAGGCCTCGGGCGCGCTGGCCGCCGGGCGCGGCAAGCAGATGGACGAGATGACGGTGTTCGTGAAGGGCTTCGACAAGGCGTCGGTGCTCGACTGCCTCAAGAAGGCCGCCGACAAGTCCAAGGCCGAGAACGACGGCCGCGCGATGGTCATCGACGGTGACTACGTCGAGCTGACCAAGCCGGGCGGCGATCCGATCCGCTTCATGTTCGCCGACGACGACACGATCTTGATCCAGCGCGTGCCCGGCACCGACGCGATGGCCGACAAGGCCGCGCTGCAGGCGGTGCTCGCCGCCAAGGACGGCGCCGGCCTGATGAGCTCGGCCACGTTCAGCTCGCTGATCGACGCCACCGACACCGGCGCGGCGCTGTGGTTCGTGATGAACGGCAGCTCGTCGCTCCTCGCCGGCAGCGGCATGCCGTTCAAGTTCGTCGCGATCTTCGGCTCGGCCCGGGTCAGCGGCGGCGTCGACGGCGTGCTCAAGCTGCGCATGGCCGAGGAGAAGGACGCCAGCGGCGTCGCGGCGATGGCGCAGATGTCGATGGGCCAGATCGAGGGCACGCCGTACGCCGAGTACGCCAAGGGCGTGAAGGTCGACTCGAAGGGCAAGGACGTGAACGTGGGCTTCAAGTTCACGTCGGCGCAGCTCGAGTCGATGGCCGCCCAGGCCGCCCAGCTGCGCGGGCTGTGATCGCCCGCGGGCACAGCGGTCGCGGTCGCGCGCTCGCGACGGCGATCGCGATCGTGAGCGCCGTCGCCGGGTGCAAGGACAAGAAGCGGCCGCCGCCGCCGCCACCCGCGCCGGTGCCGGTCGCCGCGCTCGGCGCCATCCCGGCCGACGCCGCGGTGGTGGTCGGCCTCGACGTCGAGCGCCTGGCGTCGTCGACGATGGTGGCGCGCGCGGTGGCCGACATGTTCGTGCGCGATCCCGGGCTGGCCGCGCGCTTCGAGCGGCTGGCCCGCGACTGCGGGGTCGACGTGACCCGGCAGATCAAGCAGGTCCACCTGGCGCTGGCGCCGGGTGGCACCGGCGCGGCGCGGCGGGCGCTGCTGGTGGCGACCGGGCAGCTCGACGAGCCGAGCCTGACCCGCTGCCTGCAAGCGGCGGTCGGCGGCGGCGGCGGCGACGTCACGGTCAAGCAGACCGCGACCCGCAGCCTGTACCGGCTGGTCGAGGGCCGGCACACCGTGTACTTCGGCTTCGGCCAGGCCGACACCGTCGTGATCGGCCCCGACGAGGCGTGGGTCGAGGCGGCGCTCGGCGACGGCCCCAAGGTCGCGACCGCGGCGCTGGCGCCGTACCTGGCGGCGGTCGATCAGCGCCGCGCGCTGTGGTTCGTCGCCGCGATGGACGCCGACCTGGGCGACGCGCTGGTGCGCACCACCAAGGGCGCGGTCAAGGCGGCGCCGGCCGCGGCCTACGCCGAGCTCGATCCGCACGACGGCTTCGCCGCGCACGCCGCGTTCGCGATGCGCACCGACGCCGACGCGACCGCGCTGGCCGGGTTCGCCCAGGGCGAGCTGGCGCTGGGCGCGATGGCGGCGCAGGCGTGGAATCTCGGGCCGGTGGTGGCCAAGGTGAAGGTGGCGCCCGAGGGGAAGACGGTTCATTTTCGGGTCCAGCTCACGGACGCCGAGTTCAAAGACGTGCTGACGGTGGTTGACACGGGTGGCGACGGCGGACAGGATGCCCCGCCCGCGGCCGACGGCGGTCTCGGGACGGCACCCGATGCGGGGCCGTAGCCGCACGAAGAACGGAACAGGACCATGGCTCAGAAGACCTCGACCAAGACTCCCGCCAAGCCCGCCAAGCCCGCCAAGGGCAAGGACGTGAAGGCCAAGCCGGCCGCCACGGGCCCCCTCGCCAAGGTGAAGGCGCTCGGCGGCAAGGACAAGCTGGTCGACAAGCTCGCCGGCGCGCTCGTCCACGACGGCGCCGACGAGGGCTCGATCAAGGATCGCCTCGCGAAGGCGTCCAACGCCCAGCTGCTCCGCCTCGCCTCGGTCTCCGAGGCGGTCAAGAAGGCCTACGGCAGCCGCGCCAAGCTCGTCGACGCGCTGGCCAAGGCGCTCGGCCGCACCAAGGACGCGGACTACGTCGCGAAGCTCGGCACGCTGTCGCTGCCGAAGCTGTTCGACATGGCCAAGACCACCGAGCGCAAGGCCAAGGCCGCCAAGAAGGCGTGACCGGCTCCGGCCGCACGCTAGATTAGGGCGTGCGCGCGCGAGCGTTTGGTTGCGTCGTGGCGATCGCGGTGGCGATCGCCGCTTCGGCGCGCGCGGGTGATGACGACGACGATCTGGCCGCGGGCGATGGCACGCGGTCGGCGGCGCCGATCGCCGGCGCGGTGCTGGTCGCGCGCGACGCGACCTGGCAGGTGCAGTGGGCGACGGCCCCGGCGCTGACGGTGGCGTTCGGCCCGAGCGCGCTCGCGGCCCTCGACCGCGTCCGTGGTGGCCCGGCGGCGCCGCCGTTGTGGGGCCCGAGCGACGCCGGCCCGCCCGTGGGCTGGCCGTTCGCCGTCGACGGTGACGTCGGCGGGCGCCTGGCGATCGACGGCGGCGTGCTGCCGCGCCCGGCGCCCGACGGGCGGATCGCCGCCGCGTGGGCGGTCACGCGGTTCACGCTCGACGCCGGTGCCGCCGACACCCGCGCGCTGCGCGTGCTCGAGCTGCGGGTGCGCTACCGCGACGGGCTCGCCGCGTGGCTCAACGGCGTGCCGATCGCGCGGCGCGAGCTGACCGCCGCGGCGCCGGCGCTGGCGATCGCGACCCGGCCGCACGGCCCGGAGTGGGAGAGCTTCTTCGTGCCGGTGGCGCCGGGGTTGCTGCACGCCGGCACCAACGTGCTGGCGATCGAGGCGCGCCCCGCGGCCCACGGCGCGGCGCCGGCGCTCGAGGTCGAGCTGGCCGGGCGGCCGCAGGCGCGGGTGGTGCGCGGGCCGATGGTGCAGCGGGTCGGCGCCGATCGCGCGACGATCGTGCTCGAGACCGATCTGCCGACGGTGGCGACCGTCGCCTGGGGCCAGGCCGCGCTCGATCACGCGCTGCCGGCGACCGCCGCGGCGCGGCGCCACGAGCTGGCGCTGACCGGGCTGCCGGCCGACGCGCTGGTGCGCTACCAGGTCACCGTCGATGGCGCGCCGATCGCGGCCGCGGCGTTCGCCACCACGCCCGCCGCCGGCGAGGTGGTCCGCATCGGCGTCTACGGCGACGTGCGCGGCGGCCACCGCGTCCACGCGCAGCTGGTCGAGCGGCTGGTCGCCGAGGCGCCCGATCTGGTCGTCGCGTCCGGCGACCTGGTGCTGCGCGGCACCGACGACGCCGACTGGCAGCAGTTCTTCGCGGTGACCGCGCCGCTGCTCGCGACCGTCCCGTACTACCCGGCGGTCGGCAACCACGACCTCGGGCGCACCGGCGATCTGGCCCGACGCGTGACCGATCAGTTCGCGCTGCCGCCGGGGCCCGCCGATCGGCCGCCCGGCGCGGGCTGGTACAGCTTCGACGTCGCCGACGTCCACCTGGTGATGCTCGACTCCAACGCCTACGACGACGCGCGGCAGCGGGCGTGGCTCGAGGCCGATCTGCGCGCGGCCGACGCGGCGCGCGCGATCGTCGTGGTCACCCACGACGGCCCGTACGCGCGCGGCACCCACGGCGGCAACCAGCAGGCGGTGCGCGACTACGTGCCGATCCTGGTGCGCCACCGCGCGACGTTGGTGATCAGCGGCCACGATCACATCTACCAGCGCGGCGCGCAGGACGGCCTGCCGTACCTGGTGTCGGGCGGCGGCGGCGCGCCGCTGTACCGGCTGCGCTGCGGCGTGCGCGGGCGGCCGCGCTGCGCGCGCCCCGACGGCATGGTCGCCGGCATGGCCGAGCACCACTACGCGATCCTCAGCGTCTACCCGGCCCACGTCGAGGTGTGCCCGCGGCGCGTCGACGGCGCGCCGCTCGAGCCGTGCTGGCGCCTGCCGACGCGGCGCTGACGGCGCGCTACGCCGGCGCGGTGGCGCGATCGAGGAACGCGCGCAGCGACGGGCGCTGCCACTGGGCGCGCGCGTAGGCGCGGATCGCGTCGGGCACCGGATCGCCGTTGGCGACCAGCCGCATCAGCGCCAGCGCCAGATCGGCGTCGGCGATCGACCAGCTGTCGAACAGCGTGGTCCGGCCCGGCGTGAGCAGGTGGCCGGCGAACTCGATCAGCTCGGCCGCCTGGAGCGCGGCGCGATCGCCGAGCGCGGTGGTCGCGCGCGCGCCGAACACCGACGACGTCGGCCGCGCCTCGCGCAGCGCCATCAGGTCGGTGCGCAGGTACGACATCACCTGGCGCGCGCGGGCCCGCTCGGCGAGATCGGCGGGGAACAGCCGCGGGTAGCCCGGCGCGGGGAAGGTCTCGGCCAGGTACTCGGAGATCGCCAGCGACTCGGTGAGCCACAGCTCGCCGTGGGCCAGGACCGGCACCTTGCCGATCAGCGCGCGGGCGCGCAGCTCGGCCTTGGTCTCGGCGGGGATCGGCAGCGGCACCAGCTCGAGCTGGTAGGGCAGGCGCTTCTCCTCGAGCGCGGTCATCACGTGGAACACCCACGGGCTCACCCACCCGGTCTCGGCGTACAAGGTCAGGGCAGCAGCCATGGGTTCGAGGATACCGACTCGCGCAGGCCGCGGAAGCTCGCGGGCGGTGCGATCCATGCGGGCCCGTCGTCGGCGCGGGGCCGCAGGTCGCCGCACGCGGGCGGCGCCGCGGCCAGGGGCGGGCGCGCCAGGCCGCCGAGGAACTCGAGCTCGCGCGACGCGTCGGTCCACGCCGCCACGCACTGTTCGAGCGTGACCGCGGCGGCGATCGGATCGTCGACCGGCGCGTCCTCCGCGCCGGTGGCCACCGGCCGCGGGATCGCGTCGCGGCACGCACGCGCCGCGGCGCACACCGCGGCGGGCGTCGGCAGCGCGGCGCGCTGGTCCTCGACCTCGCCGCGGGTCGCGGGCGCGCCGTCGCCGAGCCAGGTCGCCAGCCGGCCGGTGTCGTCGGCGAGGTGCAGCCGCGGCGGCGCGACCGGCGCGACCGACAGCCACAGCGTCCGGCCGTCGGCGGCGGTGGCGCGCCAGCCGGCGAGCGCGGGCGTGTCGTCCCGGGTCCACGCGGCGTGCGGCCACACGTCCCAGCGGTCGCCGACGCGCACCGCGATCGCGTCGGCCGCGAGGCAGAACCAGGTCGGCCCGACGTCGGCGCGCGGGGCCAGCACCGGCCGGCAGCCGAACAGCGAGGCCAGCGGCGGCGGCGCCGCCGGCAGCCAGCCGCCGGCGCGCAACGGCGCGCAGCTCGCGTGATCGGGCTCGATCAGGCAGATGCTCTGCGCCAGCGCGCGATCCTGACACGCCTCGTCGTCGAGCCCCGCGCACAGCGCCGCTCGGTGCGTCGCCGCGGCGGGCGCGCGCGCGGCGCCACCATGGCACGCGACCAGCGACAGCACGAGCGCGCACGATCGCATCGTCGGCCAGACACCGGCCGCGGGCGTCGGTTGCATCACGCCGCGGGCAGGCCGCGCACGATCGCCGGCGCGATCGCGAACCGCGCGCACAGCTCGTCGAGCTGGGCCTGGGCCGCGCGATCGAACTTCTGCACGCGGCGCGCGAGGATCAGCTCGTTCTTGAGCGAGTGCTCCCAGCCGGTCAGCTCGGTGACCGTGACCTGGTAGCCGCGGGCGGTCAGCGCGAGCGCGCGCACGACGTTGGTCAGGTGCGAGCCGAACTCGCGGCGGTGCCACGGGTGGGCCGCCAGCGCCGCCAGCGCCGGCTCGGCCGGCTTGCGTTCACCGAGCTGGCGCGCCACCTCGGCCTGGCAGCACGGCACCACCGCGATCCAGTCGGCGCCGGCGGTGATGCCGCGCACCAGCGCCTCGTCGGTGGCGGTGTCGCACGCGTGCAGCGCGGTGACGACGTGGATCCGCTCGGGCAGCGGCGCCGCGGCGATCGTGCCGGCGACGAACTCCATGTGCGGGCACTCGAAGCGCGCCGCCCGCGCCGCGCCGGCGGTGACCAGCTCGGGGCGGCTCTCGATCGACACCACCCGGGCCGCGGTCGCGCGCAGCCGCGTCACGTACATCAGGAAGCCGAGGTAGCTCTTGCCGGCGCCGCAGTCGACGATCGTCGCGGTGTCCGGAAACCGCGCGAGCACGTCGTCGAGCGCGGGACCCAGCAGCTGCAACAAGTGGCGGATCTGCTTCAGCTTGCGGCGCGCGTCGGCGTTGAGGTCGCCGCCGCGCGTGAGCAGGTGCAGATCCTGGAGCAGCTCGACCGGCGCGCCGGGCAACAGCTCGGCGGCGACGTCGGCTCGTTCGACCTTGGCGCGCACCGCGGCACCCTAGCAGGTCGCCCATTCCCGTGCCCGTGCCCGTGCCCGTGCCCGATCTCGCGTCCGTGCCCGTGCGCGTGCCCGTGCCCGTGCCCGTGCCCGATCTCGCGTCCGTGCCCGTGCCCGTGCCCATGCCCGTGCCCGATCTCGCGCCCTCACCCCTCCGTCAGCGCGACCGCAACCGCGCGACCGTCGCCGCGGACGATCACGTGGGTGCCGTCGGCGCTGGCGTCGATCCGCTCGATGCGCGCGGGCAGCACGATGGCGTTCGGACGCGCGTCGCGCGCGTCGCGGCCGCGCGCGTCGCGGCCACGCGCCGCACGATCGATCGTCGTGGCGGTCGCGGCGCCGTCGTCGTCGAGCGCCACCGTCCACTGCTCGCCGCGGTCGAGATCGAACACGACCGCACCGGCGATGGCGTGGGCCGCAGAGACTGTGGCGGCGCTATCAGGCGAGGCAGGCGAGGCAGGCGAGGCGGGCGGGGTGAGCAGCGCGGCGAGCGGGAGGAGGAACGTGGGGAGCATGGCGACGCTCCCCGGTAGTGCGACCGCCGTGCCACCGCCGATCAGCTGCGATCGCCGGCAGTTGCGCGGGCGCGTGGGGCGGCGGACACGGTCGCGTCGGCGTCGGGACACGCCTTCTTGGCCGCCAGCTTCGCGCGGTGCGCGCGGGTCTTCACCGCGGCCAACGACAGCCCGGTCGCGCGCGCGATCTCGGTCTCGGTGCAGCCGAGCGCGTAGCGCAGCGCGAACACCTCGCCGTAGCGGTGGCCGAGGCGCTCGACGCCGCCGAGCGCTCGCGCGCACTGCTCGCGGGCCGACGCGACCGCCTCGCTCGACGGCGCGCGGGTGGCCAGCGCCTCGATCCACGCGGTGGCGCCCTCGTCGGTCGGGGCCATCACCTCGCGGGCGCGGCGGCGCTGCCGGCGCAGGTGCATCAGCGCCGCGGTGGTGGTGACGCGGTACAGCCACGTCGAGAAGCGGGCGTCGCCGCGGTACGAGCCCAGGTGCCGGTGGGCCAACAGCATCGCGTCCTGCGCGATGTCGTCGGCGGCGGCGGTGTCGTCTTTCACGAAGCGGAGCGCGATGGCCTTGGCGTAGGAGCGCGCCTCGGCGTCGAGTCGGGGCGAGTCCAGCGGTCGGTCGTTCATGGCGTGGCCTCCAGGTCTTGGCCACCTACTCCGCAAGGTCCGTTCCACGCGGCTGCGCAAGCGATCTCGATATGTTGCGGCGGAGATCGGGACGCCGGGCGTCTGGCCGGCTATACAGTGTCCAAGCGTTTGGACGCCGGTTTCGTCCCGCGCTGGACACCCTGATGCCACGCATCGCGATCCTGGAAGACGACCCGCTGGTCGGTCGCCGCACCGCCGAGGTGGTGGCCGAGGTGCCGCACGAGCCGGCGCTGGCCACCGCGCCCGGCCAGCAGGCCGCGGCGATCGACGGCAGCGCGGCGGTGATCGTCGGCGCGAGCTTCGGCGGGCGCCCGCTGGCCGCGACCATCGCCGCGGCGCGCGCCCAGGATCCGCACCGCCCGGTGCTGGTGGTGTGCGCGAGCGGTGACGCCGACGCGATCGGCGCCGCGGCGGCCGCGGTCGGCCCGCTCGCGGTGATCACGCGGCCGGTCCAGGCCGCGGAGCTGTTGCCGCGGCTGGCGGCGGCGCTCGAGCGGGCCGAGCAGGCGCGGACGATCGACGAGCTGACCCGGCAGGTCGACGTGCGCGAGCGCGCGCTGGCGTCGAGTCGCGGCCAGGCCGAGCGCGCGACCGCGGCGCTGGCGTCGACGTCGACTGAGCTGGCCACCGCGACCGAGCGGCTGGTGGTCGCCGAGCAGCTCGCGGCGGTCGGCCGCGTCGTCACCGGCATCGCCCACGAGCTGGGCCAGCAGCTGGCGCTGGTCGGCTACGCCGAGGCGCTCAAGACCCGCGTCGCCGAGGATCCCGAGCTGGTCGAGCTGGCCGACGTGATCGTCGGCGCGCAGCGGCGGCTGCTGGCCATGGTCGACGCGATCCGCGACTTCACCGCCGGGCCCGAGCACGCGCTGGCCAAGGAGCCGGTCGATCTGGTGACGATCGTCGACGACGCGCTGGCGCTGTTGCGCCACGATCCCGACGTGCGTCGCCGCCAGGTGCGGCGCGTGGTGACCGGCCACCCGCTGTGCCTGGCCCATCGCGGCAAGCTGGCGCAGGTGGTGATCAACCTGGTCCACAACGCCGCGCTGGCGACCGCGGCCGGCGCGGCGATCGAGGTCGCGGTGCGCGAGCTCGCCGACGGCGCCGCCGAGCTGACCGTCGACGATCGCGGCGTCGGCATGTCCCCGGCGGTGGTGGCGCGCCTCGGCGAGCCGTTCTTCACCACCCGCGGCGATCGCGGCTCGGGGCTCGGGGTCGGCATCTGTCGGCGCATCGTCGAGGAGCACGGCGGCACGCTGGCCTTCACGTCGACGCCGGGCGCCGGCACGACCGCGCGGGTGTGCCTGCCGGCGCTGGTCGGGAGCGCGCCGTGACGCCGCCGCGCGGCCGGGTGCTGGTGCTCGACGCCGAGCCGCACATCGCGCGGCTGGTGGCGCTGCAGCTGGGCGACGAGTTCCAGGTCACCGCCGCCCGCGATCTCGAGGCCGCGCTGGCCGAGCTGCACGCGGTGCCCTACGACGTCGCGCTGGTCGAGCTCGGCGTCGACGGCCGCCCGCCGATCGAGCGGCTGCACGCGACCGCGCCCGACGTGCCGGTGATCGCGCTGGCGGCGGCGCCGACCACCGCGATGACGGTGGCGGCGATGCGCGACGGCGCCGTCGACGTCGTGCCCAAGAGCGCCAGCGCCGCCGAGCTGCGCGCCGCGGTGGCGCGCGCGGTGGCCCACGGCTCGCTGGCCCGCGAGGTGGCGCGGCTGCGCAACGAGGTCGATCGCGCGCGCGGCCTGGGCGAGATCGTCGGCGAGTCGGCGCCGATGCGCGCGCTGCTCGGGCTGGTCGAGAAGGTCGCGTTGGCCGACGCGACCGTGCTGATCCTCGGCGAGAGCGGCACCGGCAAGGAGCTGCTCGCGCGCACGCTGCACCGCATCGGGCCGCGGGCCAAGCAGCCGTTCGTCGCGTTCGACTGCTCGGCGCTGACGCCGTCGTTGCTCGAGGCCGAGCTGTTCGGCCACGAGAAGGGCGCGTTCACCGGCGCCGGCCGCGCCCGGCGCGGGCTGTTCCGCGAGGCCCACCTCGGCACGATCTTCCTCGACGAGATCGGCGACATCGCGCCGAGCGTGCAGAACAAGCTCCTGCGGGTGCTACAGGAGCGCGAGATCAAGCCGGTCGGCGGCGACCACGTCGTGTCGATCGACGTGCGGGTGGTGGCGGCGACCAACAAGGACCTGAAGGCGCTGGTCGCCAAGGGCGAGTTCCGCGAGGACCTGTACTGGCGGCTGGCGGTGGTGCCGATCCAGGTGCCGCCGCTGCGCGAGCGCCGCGCCGACATCCCGCTCCTGGCCGCGCACATCCTGGCCCGCCGCCGCGGCGCGGCCAAGACCGGCGCCGGCGGCGCGCGCTACCCGACCGCGCTGGCGCAAGACGCGCTGGCGCGGCTGATGACCTACGCCTGGCCCGGCAACATCCGCGAGCTCGAGAACGTGCTGTCGCGCGCGGCGATCCTGTGCGACGGCGAGAAGATCCGCGCCAGCGATCTCGACCTCGCCGGGCTGTCGCCGACCGCCACCGCGGCGCCGGCCCGGGCCTCGGCCGGCCTGGCGCCCGGCCGCACGCTCAAGGACATCGTCGACGACGCCGCCCGCGCGGTCGAGCGCGCGGCGATCGCCGAGGCGCTGGCCGAGACCGAGGGCTCGCCGGCGCGGGCCGCGCGGCTGCTCGGCATCAGCCGCGCCAGCATCTACACCAAGATGAAGGACTACGAGCTGGGCAAGTGAGCGCGGCGCTGCGGGCCGCGCAGGCCGCGCGGTCACAGCGACGGCGTCGTGACCTGGCCGTCGATCGCCACGCCGCACATGCCCTGGGCGCACACCGCGGTCGGCTGCGCGACGCACGCCATCAGCGTGCACGCGGTGTCGCCGCACGCGGCGGTGGCGCTGGCGTGGACCTCGGCGGCGAAGTCCCGGTGCACCCCGGCGACCCGGCCGCCGTTGCAGTGATCGCAGCAGGCCAGCTCGACCACCGCGCAGTCGGCGTCGACGGCGCACGCCTGGCGCTCGTCGATCGTGCTCGGCCGCGGCGGCGCGTGGGCGGCGGGCTTGCACGCGGCGAGGCTTGCGAGGACGGCGAGGGCGGCGGCGGCGACGACGGAGCGCATGCCGCCAGCCTACAACGTCAGGCCTGGGCGCGCCGGGCCGCGGCCTGCTCCTCGCGCTCGAGCTCGGCGAACGGATCCGGCGCGGTCTCGAAGTGCAGGATGCCCAGCTCGGCGAAGCGCCCGCGCTGGCGATCGGACAGCAGATCCATCTTCTTGATCGCCGGGACGATCTTCGCGAACAGGAGCTGGCGGAACATCACCTGCCCCTGGTTGTGCAGCGCGATGTCCATGCACTGCTGCACCGGCAGCCCGACCTTCTCCCACACCTCCTGGAACAAGAAGCGATCGCGCATCAGCCGCGCCGCCTCGTAGACGAAGTCCTCGCGCTCCTGCCGCATCGCCTCGGGCTGGTCGCGGTAGTAGTCGCGCAGCGACAGGACGCCGTACGCGACGTGGCGCGCCTCGTCGCCCATCACGTAGGCGGTCAGGTCGCGCAGCAGCGGATCGGGCGTGTGCATGCGGATCATCCCGAACGCTGCCAGCGCCAGCCCCTCGACCATGATCTGCATGCCGAGGAACTTCATGTCCCAGCGGCTGTCCTTGAGGATCATGTCGAGCAGCGTCTTCAGGTGCGGGTTCACCGGGTAGGCGAAGCCGATCTTCTCGTGCAGGTAGCGGTTGTAGACGTCGACGTGGCGGGCCTCGTCGACGACCTGGGTCGCGCCGTAGAGCTTCGAGTCGAGATCCTGCACCGAGTCGACCAGCTGCGCGGCGGCGAGCAGCGCGCCCTGCTCGCCGTGGAGGAACTGCGACAGCGTCCACGCCGAGGTCTCGACGTTGAGCGCGGCCTTCTCGCGCTCGGTCAGGCGTCGCCAGATGTCGGAGCCGTAGAGCGGCATCAGCTCCTCGGGCCCCATCGACTTCTCGAGGTCGGGCTGCAGGTGCCACGGCAGCACCACGTCGCCTTGCCACTGCGCGCGGGTGGCCTTGTCGTACAGGTCGCGCAGCTTGGCGCGGCTGTCCTGGTAGCCCCAGGTGTAGGTGACGTCGAGGATCGTCTCGAGCGTCTCGATCGACGGACCGCTCACGGCTTCGGGCGACGGCGCGACCATGGTGCCTCCAAATGTGAAACCAATTTCAGTTTGCGCTTGGCCTCGCGACGCGTCAAGGCGAAACTGGTGATGCGATGTCCCGCGCCACCTCCGCATCGGCCCCCGCGGCCGCGGTGTTCGCCGATCCCCGCGCGCCGCAGTTCGCGCAGGCCCGCGCCCACCGCACCTACGAGGCCTTGATCGCGGCGGCGTCGGCCGCGTTCGCCGCCGACGGCTACGACGCCACCGGCACGCCCGACATCGCGCGCCGCGCCCGGGTCTCGGTCGGCACCTTCTACCGGTACTTCGACGACAAGCGCCAGGTGTTCATCGAGGTGTCGCGGCGCCACCTGGCCGCCGGCTACGCGCGGATCACCGCCGGGCTCACCCCCGAGCGGTTCGTCGGCAAGGCGCGGCGCCAGACGATCGCGCTCACCGTCGACGTGCTGTGCGCCCACGTCGCGCAGTTCCCGGCGATGCAGCGGGTGTTCGTCGAGATGGCGCTGCGCGATCCCGAGGTCGCGGCGCTGCGCCGGGCCTTCGACGACCTCGGCCGCGAGCGGCTGACCGCGCTGATCGCCGCGATCACGCCGCGCGAGCGCGTGCCCGATCCCGCCGCCACCGCCTGGGTCCTGTACGTCGCCGCGGTCGAGACCGCGGCGGCGCTGGCGGGGCTGCACGGCCCGGTGGCGGTGCCGGCGGCCGACGCCAAGGCGGCGCTGGTCACCGTGCTCGAGCGCGCGCTGTTCCCGTGATCGGCGCGTCGCCGGCGATCACGAGCCGACGATGATCGCGCCCTGCATCATGTCCATGCCGCACACGAAGGTCAGCTTGCCGCTGGCCGGCGCGGTCACGGCGATCTCGACCGGCTGGTTCATCGGCAGATCGACCGCCTTGCCGCCGTCGACCTTCACCTGCGCGCCGCACTCGGTGTCCTCGACCCGGGTGAACACCAGCTTGAGCTTCTCGCCGGGCTTGGCGGTGATGGCGTCGGGCTCGTAGCCCACCTTCTTGACCGCGATCGGGATCGCGCGCGTGCCGTCGGGCGCGACGGTGCCGGCGGTGGTCGGCGCGGGGGCGCCGCTCTTCTTGGTCGACTCGGCCTTCTTGCAGGCCACGACGGCGCACAGCGCCAGGGCGACGGCGAACTTCATGCCGGCAGCCTACCGCCGGTCGCCGCCGGCGTCACTTCAGCGCGAAGGTGTTGACGAAGCACGCCGGCGAGGCCTTGCCGGCCAGCTGGTACGGCGTGAAGCGCCAGGTCTTGATCGCGGAGGTCAGCTTCGAGGCGACGTCGCCGGTCAGCTTGAACACGCTGGCCGAGGTCACCGCGCCGCTGGCGTCGATGCAGATCTTGGCGCTCACCGAGGCCGGCGGCGCCGGATCACCGGGCCGGGTGATCGTCGTGATGCGCGGCAGCTCGCCGCTGGTGCGCTTGACCGCGTTGGGCGGCACCACCGGCGGCGGGCCGCTCGGCTTGGGCGGGGTCACGACCGGCGGCGGCGGGCTCGAGCCGCCGCTCGGCAGCGTCGGCTTCACGACCGCGGTCGAGCCTGCGCCGGTCGGCGGCGTCACGATCGCCGGCGCGGTGCCGCTGCCGCCGCTGCCCCCGGTGCCCGAGCCGGTCGGCGGCGGCGTCACCGCCACCGCGGTGCCCGGGCCAGGCGGCGTCGGCGGCGTCACGATCGTCGGCGGCGTCGGCGGCCGCGGCGCGACCGGGCGCGCGTCGCGGATGTTCTGCTGCGCGATCGCGGCCTGGGCCTCGCGCTCCTCGCGCTCCCGCCGCTTGACGTCGCTCATCGACGGGTTGAACTCGTACTGGGTGCGGGCCTCGGCGACGAAGTGCTGGCGCCACATCACCTCGCCGGCCTGGCGCAGCGAGACGTTGTGCGATCCGGGCTCGACCGCCATCTTGATCGGGGTCTTCTGCTCGAGCTCCTTGCCGTCGAGCAGCACCGTCAGCCCCTGGGGCTCGGAGTCGAGCACCAGCATGGCCATGTTGGCCTCGGGGCCGGCCGGCGCCGGCGCGAGCACCGCGCGGATGGTCTGGGTCTCGTTCGACGACAGCTCGATCGAGGTCTCCCACGACACGAAGCCGTCGCGGCTGATCTTCACCTGGATCACGCCGGGCTCGAGCGGGATGGTCCACGGCGCGCCGTTGTGGACGTCCATGCCGGGGATCTTGATCTGCGCGTCGGCGGGCTCGACGATGAACTTGAGCGTGCCGGGCGGCGCGGCGGTGACCTCGGGGCCGGCGGCCTTGCCGGGCTTGCTGCTGCCGCGCCCGAACGCGACGTAGCCGCCGACCGCCAGCGCGGCGATGGCCAAGAGCGCCACGGCGATCTTGGCGCCCGAGCCGCCGCGCTGCTCGACGATGTTGGCGCCGAACGCCGGGCTCGAGGTGCGCGGGTTGGGCGCGGTCGCGTCGCCGGCCTCGACCGGCACCGCCACCGGCGAGCTGGTGGCGGTGGGGCGGCGCCGCGGCACCGCGTCGGCGCTCGAGCCGTGGGGGAACGCCGACGGCCGGGCCGAGCCCGCCTGCGGCGCCATGATGCCGATCAACGTCGCCGAGTCGCGCGGATCGGCGTCGTGCTCCATCGCGGCCAGGCCGCCGGCCGGGCCGGGCTGCGAGTAGTCGGGCACGTCGTCGAGGTGCACGTGCTGCTGCGAGTCGTGCTCCTGGCCGCCGCCCCAGGCGACGTCGGCGGCCTCTTCCTCGTCGGCGGCCGAGCGCGGCCGGCCGGGATCGGACTTGGCGCGGGCCTGCAGCGGCGGGTTGGTCTGCGACGGCGCGCGCAGCGGCAGCGCGCTCGGCGGCGGGGTCCGGGCGAACACCGGCGAGCGCGACTGGCCGGCCAGCGAGTCGGTGACCGCCGGACCGCTGAAGTTGCCCTCGGGCGCCTCGAGCGCGAACGCCCAGTCGCACCACGCCTGCACCTCGCGGTTGGTCGCTGACAGCTGGTAGCGGATGCGCACCGCGTGCAGGTCGTCGCGCAGCTCCGCCGCCGACGAGTAGCGGTGATCGGGATCGCGGGCCAGCGCGCGCAGCACGATCGCGTCGAGCTCGGGCGGCACCGCCTGGTTGAACGCCGATGGCGGCAGGATGTCCGACTTCTGGACGTTCAGCAGCGTCTGGTACTCGTTCTTCGACGCGAACAGCGGCCGCGCGGTGAGCAGCTCGTGGGCGATGACGCCGATCGAGAACAGGTCCGAGCGGGCGTCGAGCTCCTTGCCGCCGATCGCCTCGGGGGCCATGTACGCGAGCTTGCCCTTGACCCGGCCGGTCTGGGTGCGCAGCTGCTGCGACTGCGCCTTGGCGATGCCGAAGTCGATCACCTTGAGGTGACCCGAGCGGGTCACCATCAGGTTCGACGGCGACACGTCGCGGTGGACCAGCCCGAGCGGCTCGCCGTCGTCGTCGCACTTGGTGTGCGCGTACTCGAGCGCCTCGCACGCCTGGATCAAGAGCGACAGCGTGACGTTGATCGTCGGCGGCCCCGACACCTTGCGCGCCTGGCGTAGGATGCGCCGGACGTCGCGGCCGTCGATGTACTCCATCGCGATGAAGTAGACGCCGCCGACCTTGCCCAGCTCGAACAGCTGGACGACGTTGGCGTGCTGGAGCATCAGCGCCAGCTTGGCCTCGCGGACGAACGACTTGATGAAGGTCGCGTCCTCGGCGAGGTGCGGCAGCAGCCGCTTGAGCGCGACGACGCGCTCGATGCCCTCGATGCCGCGCTGCTTGGCGCGGTGGACCGTCGCCATGCCGCCGACGCCGAGGCGCTCGAAGACGACGTAGGGGCCGAACTGCTCCTGGGTGAACGTACCGCTGGGATCGTTGGGCTGCGTCATGACGCGTTGGGTCGCGACGGCGATCTTGGCACGCGGTCGTCGCGAATGCGCGACGAAAAAACGGAAAATAGCCGCGCGCGCTGTGACGCGAAGTCACGCCTACAGCGCCCCACTACCCCGGCGCGGTCAGGGGGGCGCGGCGCCGACTTCATCGGGTGTGAACACGTCCATCGTCAGCGCGTGGATCGGTCCCTTCAACTCGTCGGCGAGGGCGGCGTTGATCACGCGGTGACGCTGCATCAGCGACTTGCCGGCGAACGCCGTCGAGATCACGCGCAGCTTCCAGTGGTCCTTGGTGCCGGTGAGGTCCTCGAGCGCGACCTCGGCGTCGGGGAGGGCCTCGCGGATCTTGGCGGCGATCTGATCGGCGGTCACGTGGCAGTGCTAGCACGGGCGGCGTAGGCTCGGGGCATGTGGAGGTTCGCGAGCGCCGTCGTCGTCGCCGCGCTGGCGGCGCGCCCCACCGCGGCCCAGGCCGACGGCGGCTACGCCGAGCGGATGATCGCGATCGACGCCACCGCCGACACGCTGATCGCGGTGGGCATCGTCGGCGATCAGGACTGGGTGATCTACGCCGGCCTGGCCAGCTACGCGCTGGGCGGGCCGATCCTCCACGCCACCCACGACGAGTGGCCGCGCGCCGGCGTCAGCCTCGGCACCCGGCTCGGCCTGCCGCTCGCCACCGGCGCGATCGGCGACGCGATCTGCGTCGACGACACCGGCTTCCTGCGCTGCATCGGCTCGGCGGCGATCGGCGCCGCGATCGGCATGCTGGCCGCGCAGATCATCGACCCGGCGGTGATCGTCGAGGGCGAGGCCGCGGCCGCGCCGGCGATGCTGACCGTCGGCGGCAGCTTCTAGCTCACACCACGCCGAGCTCCTTGCCGACCTGGGCGAAGGCGGCGACCGCGCGGTCGACGTCGTCCTCGGAGTGCGCGGCCGACAGCTGCACGCGGATGCGCGCGGCGCCCTTGGGCACGACCGGGAACGAGAAGCCGATGACGTAGATGCCGAGCTCGAGCAGCCGCGCCGCCATCTGGTTGGCCAGGCGCGCGTCGCCGAGCATCACCGGCGTGATCGGGTGGGTGCCGGGGCGGATGTTGAGGCCGGCCGCGGTCATGCCGGCGCGGAACCGCGCGGTGTTGCGCTCGAGCTTGTCGCGCAGCTCGGTCGACTCGGACAACAGCGCGATCGCCGCGAGGCTGCCGGCGACGATCGGCGGCGCCAGCGTGTTCGAGAACAGGTACGGACGCGAGCGGTTGCGCAATAGATCGATGATCTCGCGCTTGCCGCTGGTGAAGCCGCCCGACGCGCCGCCGAGCGCCTTGCCGAGCGTCGAGGTGTAGACGTCGACGCGGTCCATGCAGCCGCGGTGCTCGGCGGTGCCGCGGCCGGTCTTGCCGACGAAGCCGGTGGCGTGGCTGTCGTCGACCATCACCAGCGCGCGGTGCTTGTCGGCGAGGTCGCAGATCGCGTCGAGCCGCGCGATGTCGCCGTCCATCGAGAACACGCCGTCGGTGGCGATCATCCGCAGCCGCTTGCCGGCGGTGGCGACGAGCTTGGCCTCGAGATCGGCCAGGTCGTCGTGCTCGTAGCGGTGGCGCTCGGCCTTGCACAGCCGGACGCCGTCGATGATCGACGCGTGGTTGAGCGCGTCGGAGATGATCGCGTCGTCCTCGCCGAGCAGCGTCTCGAACAGGCCGCCGTTGGCGTCGAAGCACGAGCCGTAGAGGATCGTGTCCTCGGTGCCGAGGAACGTGGAGACCGCGGCCTCGAGCTCCTTGTGGCGATCTTGCGTGCCGCAGATGAAGCGCACGCTCGACAGGCCGTAGCCCCGATCGTCGAGGGCGGCGCGCGCCGCGGCGATCACCTCGGGGTGCGATGACAGCCCGAGGTAGTTGTTGGCGCAGAAGTTCACCACCTCGGCGCCGCCGGCGGTGATGTGCGCGGCCTGGGGCGACGCGATCACCCGCTCGTGCTTCCACAGGCCGGCGTCGCGGATCTCGTCGAGCGTGCGCGCGAAGTGCGCGCGGGCGTCGGTGTACATGCCGCGGTTATACTCTCGATCATCTGATCACTCGCGGTCCACCGAGTGGCGCGGGTGCCCGCGAGGATAGGCCCCGCGTAGTGAGGCGACGCGCGGG
>Ga0075163_10000775_pt1 | contig 42609 bp, 39 predicted proteins | sample JI1023141ADNA_FD_71478 | JGI IMG/M metagenome (GOLD analysis project Ga0075163, IMG submission 71478) | Wastewater effluent complex algal communities from Wisconsin, to seasonally profile nutrient transformation and Carbon sequestration -... | ecosystem: Engineered > WWTP > Effluent > Algae...
GAACAACTTCTGGAGTTGTTGAAACGAACCATACGGCCAGAGTTTCTGAACCGGATAGACGAAACCATCATGTTTAGGCCACTTACCAGAGCCGAAATACGCCAGGTGGTAGATATTCAATTTAATCAGCTCAAAAACAGACTATTGGAAACTGGCATACACCTCGAAGCCGATCCGCTTGTGTTAGACTTTCTGGCCGAAAAAGGATACGATCCGGCCTTTGGCGCACGGCCTTTAAAAAGGGTGATTCAGCAACGGATTATGAATCCCCTCTCGAAAGAAATTCTCGCTGGAAAGGTCTTGAAAGATGCCGTGATCATGCTAGAGATGGACGGGGCAGAAATCAGGTTTGTTAATGTGTCGGATGTAGAAGGCATTACCATCTGATTCTGATCTGAACCCCAAAAAAAATGGCCCCGAAAACACGGGGCCATTTTTCATTGAAAGCGATTGATAGTTAGTTCTTAAGTATGCGTTTAGATACATTTTTACTACCCATTTGGATAGAAAGGTGGTAAATACCAGTACTTAGGTTGGCTATAGAGTAAGGAACCTTGACCTGACCTGCAGCAACCTGCAAAGTTGAGCTTGTTACCACCTGGCCTACAGCATTCACCAGAGAAAGTTTTGCTATTCCAGATTGCTCGGCATAAAACTGAACCTGGAAATCACCATGATTGGGATTTGGAAGAATTTCTGCAGAGTGAATGGCACCGGAAACCAACACAGGCTTATTGCTTACAACCTGAGAGCAGGGAATTTCTGTATCCATAGTATCTGGCAGAGATAAGCCTTTGATATAGAAATGCTGGGTTGGCCAATCTCCTGTAGATCCTCCTGCCGGTAACTGTGGCAAACTTACCCCGGTAGCCGCTATTTCGTAACCGGTTGGTGTGTTCAATAAAGTCGGTGCTACACCGCCACAAATGATCAGTCCGTCGTTGTCGGTGGCTTTGGTCATATTTCTAGACTGATCGTTCAGCCTGAATTCTCCGTCGCCTACCACACGCAAGGTTCTGTACCAAAGATCTGGGTTACCATTTCTATCGGTAGTTAATTGTGGATGAGCCGCAGTATCGGTATCAAACCAAACAAATGCAATTCGAGAACCATCGGCCGAGCGTGAAACCTGCGGGCGGTTATCCTCTTCAATATTCTCTTCTGTATCACAATCTCCAAAACATCCTCTTACAGAAATACCAGTTGCCAGCAATCGGCCACATGCATTACCCGTTATGTCTTTGATGGTAAGATCTGTAAACCAGGTTCCAAAACCAGGACGAAAAGTAAGCCCTTCCGAAACATCGTTCACCAGCGTATCACCAAAACTGGTAACACAGAGCTGGGCAAAAATGTGGGCATAGTCGTTTTGGTCTACCGTCAAATCAAAATCCTTTAGGAAGTAATCTACCTTATGGGAAAACTCTTCACCACGCTCAGCAGGTACCACAAATCCTTCAGAGGTAAATCGTACAAAATTTCCAAACATACTTTCTCTGAAAGCATCAAGCTCCGGATAACCTGGGCTGGATGCCTTGTAGTTATAATTTACTACCTGAAACGGAGACCATGTATTTCCACCGTCTACGGTTTTTGAAATATAAGGCAGCGTAGTGTTAATGCTGTCATATGAAAAGTTGAAAGCCCCTACTACCAGATATCCAACATTGGAAGTGGGAGAAAAGGCGATTGCCGTACCACCTATGCTTGTTGGAAAGTCCGTATTTTCAGTCACAAAAGGAAGCGTGATAATGGTACTATCAAATCTCCCGGATCCTGAATTGTACGAATACTTGTAAAGGATAATCTTATCTGTAAAAATGGTTGTGGTGGGTTCTGCAATTTTTTCTGCCTCAATCATAAAAATATCACCAGTGCTATTTACCGCCATACCTTCTGGAATGTATTGCAACAGATCTCCGGTTGTAGAATACGCAAAAGATGCTGATTCAGAACCCGTTAGGCTTTTCCAACCTTTTACTATTCCGCCCCAGGTATCGTTGGTACCATCCAAAACTGCCGCAGAGCCAAACAACTTACTGTTGGCCGGATCGGTGTTGTTGGCCGGATTCCAGATTACGCCCTGGGGGTATCGGGCTCCGTAATTATTGTCGGCGCTGTAAGTGGCAAAACCTGTGTACAAATCGTCGGTATGCAAAGGACCTTTGCTCAGTTGCCACGATCCATCTGCACCACCCTGGGTGTTGTAATCATAGAAAAGCTTATTTCCAGGCCTGTTGGTAGACCCACCTGGATCGGCATTGCCACCACGACGTGTAAATGCAACCGTATTCAGTGTAGGATTTACAGACAGGTACTTACGGCCTGTGGTAACCACAGAAAAAGGGTTAATAGAGCCGCCAAGATCTATATAAGAAATGTTGGCTGCCAGCGTAGAATTCGTGTTGCGAGTTGACTTGGACGTTGCTGGCGTGGTCTGAGATCTTTTGCCAGCCATTGCCTTTTCGTGCCTGGCATACTTCAACATTTGTTGGGCCGGCGAAGAGTATTTTACAGGCGTAAGAAGTTTTGTGTGCTTTCGGTTGTCTGAGGCCTCCAATGCCTGCACAAGGAGGAAGGTTGATAGGACACCCATTAATAGTCTTTTCATCATAGAACTTTTGGTATGAATAAGGTAGACCACCAATTCCTGCGATTGGTTCGAATTCATGTTTCAGAATAGCAAAAAAAAAAGCGAGTCGGATAACCAACTCGCTTTCAATAGATTTATGTCGTAAACTTAGTTCTTAAGAACCCTTGCAGTGGCAATATGCCCATTTTGCGAAACAGAAACATTGTAAATCCCTGCTGGCAATGCATGAAGCTGAACTGGTAAACTCATTTGGCCCTTTACCATTTCGAACTTAGCAGAATATACCTGCTTGCCCACCGTGTTATAAACAGTTAGAGAAACCGATCCGCTTGTTGGTGTAGCAATACGAAGCGCAAAATTTCCGCTGTTTGGATTCGGAAGTGCTGAAATCCGAAGGGATTCAGAATTGTTGAGCACCAGTTCATTTGTTTTCACCAGCAATCCTGCCGCTTCAACCGGGAAAGAATCTGGCGATGCTGCTACAGTTAACCCTTTGATAAAAAAATGTTGTGTTGGCCATGGGTTGGTTACCGTTGTAGCTGGCAATGAAACCGCTGCAGCTGCTACTTCAAAACCATTTGGGGCATTTAACATAACCGGAGCCACCGTACCGCAAATAATCAAACCATCATTGTCAGAATCTTTCGTGGTATTACGAGGAATATCAGAATATCTAAAAGTTCCTGGAGATTGTACCTGCATACTTCTGATCCACAAATCTGGATTAGAGTTCTCATCGGTAGTTAACTGAGGATGCTTAGCTGTATCGGTATCGAACCAAACAAAAGAGATTACGGAACCATCGGCAGATCTTGCCACCTGCGGACGGCTATCTTCCTTAATGTTTTCGGCCGTGGCACAATCGCCAAAACAACCCCTTACCGCATTCGTAGTACCGAGCATAACTCCTCTGGCGTCATCTGCAAAGTTGTTAATGTAAAGGTCAACCATCCAGGAACCATACCCAGGGTAGAATACAAAATCGCCCGGAGCATTCACAATGGTATCACCGAAACTAGTAACGCAATACTGTGCCAGGATGTGTGCAAAACCATCCCGATCTACAGTCAAATCAAAATCTTTTAAGAAGTAATCAACACGGTGGGCATACTCCTCACCACGCTGAGCAGAAATTATACCATTCTCAGTAAAGCGAACGTAGTTAGAAAGCATAGTGTTGCGAAGCGAATCCAACTCCAGAGATGGACTATAATCATTCTTATAATTTATTGGCAGAAGCTTAAAGTCTGACCATGTGGTTCCACCATCTGTGGTTTTAGAAATGTAAGCGTTCAGGGTAATCAGACTATCATAAGCATTGTTAAAGCCGGATACCATTAAATATCCTACCTGCCCGTTTGGCGCAAAAGAGATGGCGGTATTGGCAACATAACTTGCATAATCTCCTCCTTCATTTGAAAAAGGTATATAAGTAATGGTAGAATCAAACGATCCGGTTGCCGAATTATAGGAGAACTTATAAACGATAAGCTTGTCGGTAAAACTTGTAGCTGCTCCGGAAGCGTCTACCTCTGCCTCAGACATAAATACATCGCCATTTGCGTTAACCTCCATGGCGTCTGTAATATAGTGCAGTTCATTGCCAGATGGATTGTATGCTTCGCTTGCCGGAGAAGAGGAGCCCATTTTTTGCCATCCACGGCCCATGCCACCCCAGGTTCCGTTCGTACCATCCAAAACGGCAGCTGTACCCATCACAATGGCGTTTGCAGGATCTGTATTGCCTGCAGGATTCCACAAAGCACCCTGTGGGTATCTGGGTCCAAAGTTGCTGGATGCTGCATCGTAGCTTGGGAAACCTGTATAATTATCATCACTGAAAAGAGGGCCTTTTGAAAGCTGCCAGCTACCATCGGAACCACCTTGTGTACTGTAGTCATAAACTAACTTATTTCCAGGTGCGTTGGTGGCGCCTCCCGGCTCGTTTCCACCTCCTCTGCGGATAAAGGCCACCGTATTCAGCGTAGGATCTACTGATAGGTAGTTCCTGCCACTCGTAACCGAGGTAAAAGGGTTTACAGAGGCTCCGAGATCTACGAAAGATACGTTACTGGCCTGAACCGAATTCGGCTTACCTTTTCTTTTGTTGGAAACGGTGCCTGTAGCAGATGTTCTTGCATTACTGCTAGACTCAAGCATAGCATACTTATGCATAAGTTCCCTGTTCGATTCGAACCTGACAGGTTTTTTATCTACCCGTAGCGGCTTTTGAATGCCACCAGCGAACGACTCTCCCAGAGCCGCTGCAACTAAAATTCCACTGATTAGAAGTTTTCTCATATTGAACTGACTGTGTCTTTTTTGCCTCTCGGCGGTTAAATTTAATTTGGTGAAAAAAGAATGGGCGAAGAGCGTTTAAAACCTTGCCGCAAACTGATTTGTTCGGAAAAATTAATTTTTGATAATTCTTTGTGTTTTACTGCCACTACCTGTTTCCACTTGTAACCAATAAATACCCTGGCTCAAACTGGTAACATCTAGTTTCATTTTTGCAGAATTTTGACCTGGTGCCAACCGTTTTTTCATGATAGACTGTCCAAGTAAATTCCGGATTTCGAACCCAGAAATTTTCTCCAATTCTGACCCGCTGTAAATTTCAAGGTTACCAGAGGTTGGATTTGGATAAGCAATCGAACCAGAGCCACTTTTTATTGAAGCTATTGAAGGCCTGTTGCTTACAATCGATGAAAATGGTACAATCTGGGTTGGAAATGAGTCTACTGCGGTCGGGATATCCAGGCCATTGATAAAGTAGTGTTGGGTAGGCCATACAGCAGTAGTTGCACCGGCAGGTAGCTGAGGAATATTGACGGCAGTTGCAGCAACTTTATAACCACCCGGGGCATTCAACAAAAGAGGCGCAACAGATCCCTGAATCACAATTCCATCATTGTCTGTTCCTTTCGACATATTCTTTGGCGGGTTAGCCCTGAACAAGCCAGGACCTTCCACTTTTATTCGCTGCATCCACATATCAGGATTAGAGTTTTCGTCTTCTGTTAACTGTGGGTGGGCTTCCAGGTCAGTATCAAACCAACAAAAAGCCAGGGTGGAACCATCTGCAGAACGGGCAGCCTGCGGACGGTTGCCTTCTTTAATATTCTCGGTGCCGGCACAATCGCCCCAGCAACCATTCAGTGCATTGTTGTCGCTGATAACAAATGCACTTACAGAATCTTCCATGTTTTTAATAAAGAGGTCAACGTTCCACGATCCATAGCCCGGATAATAAGTAAGGCCCGAAACCGGATCGCTGAAAAGGGTATCGCCAAATCCGCAAATTGAGAAGTTTGCCAAAACATGGGCATACCCAAACTGATCTACAATGAGATCAAGATCGTTTATGGTGTAGTCTACTTTGTGAACATATTCTTCGCCCCGAACACCTCTTACAATTTCACCTGCTTCGGTAAAATGCACAAAGCTCCCAACAAACATGGAATCTCTGAGTGCATCTAACGAGGGAGAATCATAGCTGGAGTACCTGTAATTTATGCCAATTAGCTTCCAATCAGACCAGGTAGTTCCTCCATCGGTTGTTTTTGAAATATAAGGTGTATATGCCCCAACGCTGTCATAAGTGTTGTTGAATGCCGCCACTACCAGAAAGCCATTTTGTCCATCGGGTGCAAATGCAATCGCTGTACTTCCAATAGAGGTTTTGTAGTCTCCTCCCTCATTGGCAAAAGGAAGCATAAAAACCGTACTGTCGAAAGTGGCAGTAGCCGTATTGTACGAATACTTGTATACCATTATTTTATCTGTAAAGGTCACATCTCCGGAAACATCTTCTTCTGGCTCTACCAGAAACACATCACCCTGAGAGGTAACCTCCATTGTCTCTGTTCGAAAATGAAGTGGTTCCGGCGATTGCCATAAAGTTTGTTTTGCGGCCGATGCAGAACCGGCAACCTTCCAGCCTTTGGCCAGCCCTCCCCAACTACCATTCGTTCCATCCAGAACCCGTGCATTGCCGAAAGCGATAACATTGGCAGGATCGACGTTTGAAGGTGGATTCCACAAAACGCCCTGAGGATACCTGGCGCCGAAGTTGTTTACGGTTGTATCGTACCCGGTATGCGAATACAAAGGCCCATTACCTAATTGCCATGTGCCGTCTTCGCCTCCACCATTACTGATATCGTAAAATAGCTTATTACCATTGTTGCCACCACCGGAAACAGGATCTGACTGATATCCCCGCCTGAATAATGCAACTGTATTAAGCGTTGGATTAACCGCTACATAATTGCGGCCGTTCAGAAAGCTGCTAAATGGGTTAATGGATGCGCCAAGGTCTGTATAAGAAACACTTGACGTTGATAACGTATTTGAACCTTTCAGCCTTTTTTTGTTTGATTCAACTACAGAAACTCCAGAAGTTTGATTCGTTAAATGTTTGGCTTCCAACTGGGCCGCTTTTTGAAGTTGCATAGCTGGAGTTACAATTTTAACCGCTTTTAACAAGGGAACTCTATCCTTTCTGGGATGGTTAATAGCCTGTACCTGAGCGAGGTATAGGCCAAACAAAAGGCCAGTTGCGAAAAGTTTTTTCATGGTGAACACTTTGAAAAAGAAAATAAAATTAGGCAAATGTGGGCTTTGCGCAATTTTTGCAGGGAAAAATTTCGATGTATTCGGGATTTTTAGTGAATCGTTTTGCTTTAATTGAAGTTTTCCAAGTTTTTAATGGCATCTCTCCCTTACTCTCAGGTCTGGCTTGCTTTCCTTTTTTTGTTGGTTTTTGGCTGCACCCACAAAAAGACAGAGCTTCATATTTACCCGTTTCAATCTTACGGATGGCCTGCCGCTCAACCAGTTTGCCTGCAATATCATATTGAGCCAGCCGGCGAGACCTGGAATTTTTTATACCAGATCCAATATGATGAGCAAATGCCCTTCCAGAATATATGGCTTAAATATCAGCTCATTAGCCCGGATGGTGATACTTTGGCCCAGTCTGTCGACAATTTGTTCCTTTTTGAACCCAATACCGGTAAACCTATGGGCAATGGGGTTAAAATAAGGCAATACCGGAATGCCTATTTTTTAAAAAATGTTCGACTGGCAAATCCAGGGAAATACGAGATCAGACTGTGGCACTATATGCGTACCGATTCACTTCGTGGTATCCAGGCTATTGGTGTGCAAACAGAGCCGGCGGCCTAAGATGGTTATTCCATCTCTACCAGCAATTGCCCTTTTTCCACTTTAGATCCAGGTGCAACCAGAATATTCTTAATGATTCCGGCGCCAGGACTTTTTAACTGGTTCTCCATTTTCATAGCCTCAAAGTTTAAAACAGGTTGGCCTTTTTCTAATTGATCGCCAATTGAAACATGAAGTTTAACAATTAAACCTGGCATAGGGGCTTTGAGGAGCCTTGTGGAGGAACTTCCGGCAGATCCGCCACCCATTTTTTCAACCAATAAATCTGTTTCGGTTTTCAACAGGGCCTGCACAGACTTACCATTGACCGACACCCGATAAGATTTTGACTCCGGGTCTGCGTTTGAAAGCCTGATGGTGAATATTTTATTATTCATCTTTATGATAGCAGTGTCGTGGCTGCTTTGCAGTACTTCCACTTTATGATCATCATGGCCAACCCGGATGGTTCCTGCCTGATATTCTATATCAAGGTTTTGATCCCGTAGCGATATCTGGTACTTCATTAGTGCCTCAAAATTATGTGGTTTTCCTCGTTTTACCGAACCGCTTTTTATTTGAAAGCCAGTATTGATGCCTCATGGTTTAATTTTGCCAGATGATGACCAAATTAGAGCGCATTTCAGTATTAGCCAGGCTACCGGAATTTTTACAGGAAAAAGGTGAAATAGATACTGTTTTTACGAGGGCATTTCATGGAAACAACTTCTTCATACCTGAGTTTTGCGAAAAAGCGTTGCAGAATATTCTGAGCTGGCATACTGAAAGCGTACTGAATGCCTGGTTGGCAAATATTCCCATGCAAACCGCTGCAAAACGGGTTGGAGTAGTGTTGGCTGGCAACATCCCGATGGTTGGTTGGCACGATTTGCTTTGCACGTTTGCCGCAGGCCATATATCTATTTACAAGCCCTCGGTTACAGACACAGTGTTGATTGAGTGGTTGGTACGGAGCCTTGTTGAAATTGAACCACGGTGTGGCTCTTATTTCCAAAAGGCCGAGCGACTCAATGGGGTAGATGCCTTGATTGCTACGGGTAGTAACAATACTGCCGGGCATTTTAATTACTATTTCAGGAATATTCCACGGCTGATAAGAGGGTCAAAAACCTCATTAGCTGTTGTTTATGGTTTTGAGAACCCCTCAGATCTACATCTTTTGGCAGACGATATAATGCTATATTTTGGTATGGGTTGCCGAAACGTAACAAAAATTCTGGTTCCGGCTGGCTACAACTTTTCACCATTATTCGAAGCCATTGAGCGATACAAATACCTGACAGATTCTCATAAATACATCAATAACTGTATCTATCATAAATCGATATTTCTGATGAACCAGGATCCCTTTCTGGAAAGTGATACCATTACCATCCGTGCCGAAAAGTCGGTATTTTCACCGGTTGGGGTTCTCAACTATGAAATCTACCACAGTATGGAAGAGGCAAGAGCTATAGTACACTCTCACAAACCTGACCTCCAATGTGTGATCTCGCACGGTGGTGAGTTCGAAAACTCTTTGCCTGCAGGCAGTGCCCAAAGCCCTAAGGTTGATCAATATGCCGATGGAGAAAACACGCTGGAATTCCTACTTGCGCTGTAAGGCTACCTAACCCGGATCTTCCAGCCTTTGCGGATATGGTTCTGCTTTTGCGCCAGACCCGGATTAAGTTCCAGAATTTCAGAAACTGGTAACTTGAATTTTTGGGCAATCAGTCCCAGATTTTCTCCTGCCTTTACTTCATGCGTGTCTGTCTGCAACTGCGCAGGGTTTGCCAAAGGAGATTTGAAGGCCACCATATCCTTTTGATTGACAAGATTTTTTAATATTCCAACCACATTAGAATCTATAACGGGGGTAGGGGGAAGCGGTAGTTTTGTATAGGTTGTGCATTGGGTGGGAATCAAAACTTCGTAGCCTGCAGATGTATCTGCAATGGTTAGATGGTTGAGTCGAATCCAGGGATTGGCAGCCCGAAAGCACTTGTAGGTAAATCCTTTACTGCGGCACCAGTAGGCAAGATCGGGTATAGAGGCCGAAACCCTTTCTCGAGGATAGTAGACCGGGCTTTGTTTGGCTACAGAACCGTATCCATACTCCTTAGCTGCATTAAAAATGATTTTACAGGCAACGGCCCGAAAAAGATAGCGGCCTGTTTCCTGGTTGAGGAGGAGGTCGTAAAAATTATCTGTGTATTGTGTTTTCATCACCGATCTAAGACCGGTTATGCCTACATTATACGAAGCCGCCACTGCACTCCAGTGGCCCAGCTGGTTTTTGCCCCTATTTAATAGTTTTACGGCCGCCTGGGTTGATTTGTATGGATTCAGACGCTCGTCAACTTCTTCATTAATCACCAACCCAAACTCCCTGGCCGTTGGCTCCATCAGTTGCCAGAAACCGACTGCACCCTTATTCGAGGTTACGTTTTCAAAACTGCTTTCTATCGCAACCAGGTATTTAAAATCCTCCGGAATGCCGGAGGCTCTGAGCGTGCTATCCATCATCGGAAACCATTTGCCGGATTTTCGGATCAACTGTGCTGTGTTGGAATGCCAGTAGGCATTGATCCAAAGTTCTCTTTCCAGTTTCTCCCGGATATCCGGGTCGTGGATCGGAATGGTATCACCGGCAAAGGTTACAACCTCCGGAATGTACAAAGGCGGAATTTGATTCTGTACACCGGTCTGGCAACCAAACAGAGCCGGTAAGGTCAAAAGAAATACAACAATCAGCCTCAGCAGCAATGGGTTAAAAGTTTGGCTGAAGTAGATATTTTGAATAGAAATTGTCTATTACTTTAACTGCCTCATCTGGGGTATCTACAATATTGACAAGATCCAGATCTTCTTCGTTGATATTTTTTTCAACACCGAGCATGGTGTTTTTTATCCAATCGAAAAGACCTGCCCAATAGTCTGAACCTACCAGAATGATAGGAAATCGTCCTATTTTCTTGGTTTGAATCAGGGTAAGGGCCTCAAAAAGTTCGTCGAGGGTTCCCATTCCACCTGGCATTACGACAAAGCCCTGGGCGTATTTGATGAACATAACCTTACGCACAAAGAAATAATCGAAATTGATAAGTTTATCCTTATCGATGTAGACATTGTTAAACTGCTCGAAGGGTAGTTCAATATTGAGACCAACCGATTTTCCCTTTGCCTCGAATGCACCCTTGTTACCTGCTTCCATAATGCCGGGTCCGCCACCGGTAATAACACCGTATCCGTGTTTTACCAGCTTTTGGGCAATCTCTTCGGCCATTTTATAATACTTGTTGTCTTTGCTGGTTCTGGCAGAACCAAAAATCGATACGCAGGGACCTATTTTGCCCAGCTTATCAAAACCTTCAACAAACTCTGCCATTACCCTGAATATTACCCAGGAGTCGCCGATTTTGATGTCGTTCCAATCTTTATTCTGAAAAGCCTTTTTGATTTTGTCTTCTTCTTCGTGACTAATAGGCGGATGTTGTGTGCTAGCCATTTATTACTAATTTAAAAATCTTATTTTGGTGGTTAATCTTTTCAACACAAGGGAGTTAGGACCAAAATGTATAGGACCTTTCCCAGGTATTCAAAGTGCATAGATACGAATAGCAAACGATTCATAAACCAACCAAAGATGTACAAATCGTTTTTTTGAAGGTCGGATATTACATGAGTTTCAACGGGTTGGCTTATCGGATGCATACGCTGGTTTGGAATTGCCTTTACATTTGCCCGACTGCCAGAGAAAACCACTTCGGAGAATCTGGCACCAAAACAGACCATTACTATCATTTATTTGTTGAAACACATGAACTTAAAAAGGCAACTCGCCACAGCAGGCTTAGTGTTGAGTGTGGCTTTCGGTTGTAACCAAGGTACCGAAAAGGAGACTACAGGCACAGAATCCAATGCTGCCGATTCCACAATGATGTCACGAGACTCTGTAGCAGAATCCAAAACCCAGGATTTCTTTCAGAGCCTACCTTCACCCATTCACGTGGCAAGGATTTTTCAAAGGGCCGGCCTGAAGTATATCAGCGGTATTACCAACCCGGCAGCAAATGCCTCTAAGTATATGTCTCCGTACAGTAAATCAGTAAACTTAGGCATCTATACAACTGATTTATCTTATTGTACTTTCAACGACCAAAGTCAGGAGGCGATTTCGTACTTTAAGGCGGTTAAAACACTGACAGACGGTTTAAATCTCACCAGCATATTTGAGTCTACCAATCTGATTCCACGATTTGAGCGGAATATTGGCAATAAAGATTCTTTGGTAATGCTTATGGCCACTCTCTCTATGGAGTCTGATGTGCTTCTGAAGCAAACTTCAAGACTAGATATTGCATATTTGTCCTTTGCGGGTGCCTGGACAGAAAGTGCCTACATCGCTACCCAAATGCTAAAGAATAAGCGCAATCCTGATATACTGAAGCGTTTGCTAGACCAGAACAACTCGCTTGGAAAATTAATTGCACTGCTCAAAGACTTTGATGGTAAGCAGGAATTTGAGGTCCTTATCTCTAGTCTAACCGATATAAAGGCAAGCCTCGATATTTTAAATTCAGAAAACACAACCACACATGAAGAGGAGTTTAAAAAGCTAACCTCTAAGGTTGAAACACTTAGAAATAAGATTGTAAACGACAACTAATTCCGACTCACAACTATGAAAAAGATTTTCTTAACTTTCATTTTCGCTCTGGTAGCTTTGTCGGGCATAAGTTATGGACAATGCAGCGATAAAACGATAAAACGTTTGTGTAAAGAGGGCCTTGGTACCTACATATTCGAATCTGCCGCCTTTAAGCCACTTACTGCCTTTGGCGCAAAGAAAAATGTAGTGGAAGCCGCCTTTTCTGTTTATTCTCAGGAAAGTTATAGGGTCCTTAACCTTTGCCAGGGCTTCTCAGATGTTGTTGAATTTGCCATTTATGATACAGAACATAATTTGCTTTTTTCGAACAAGACAGACAAAAGCATCAAATTCTACGATTTTGTAGCCCAAAAAAGCGGAGATTTTACAATAGAATTTAAAATTCCGGCAGCAGACCTAAAAAGTACTACTTCTTGTGTGGCTTTCGCAATTGGTTACAAATAGTAAAGCATTGTTTTAGACAAGAAGCCCACCGGAATATGGTGGGCTTTTTATTTTAATGAAAAACTCGTCTCATATATCTCGATATCAACATGTTAGGAAGAGACAGAAGTTGCTGGCTTTCTTTAGATTGGTGCGCCTTCCCAATCTGGTTATGATTGCCCTTTGCCAGGTTTTGGTTGCGCTTAAACTTGTCGCAACACCATGGCCCCAAACAGGTGTAAGTGCCTTTCAACTCTTTGTGCTGGTGCTGGCTACCACTGCCTCTGCTGCTGGTGGGTATATTATCAACGACTATTATGACATCAAAATAGACATACTCAATAAGCCTGGGCGGGTAGTTGTAGGAAAGCTGATTTCCAGAAGACGAAGTATGATTGCGCATTTGCTGCTGGCAGGTTTTGCGATTGTTTTGTCGGGCGTGCTGTCGATGCAAATTATGATTGTAACCACTTTCTGCAGTGGTTGGCTTTGGTTATACTCCAACCGACTAAAGCGGCTGCCAGGAATTGGAAATATTACCATAGCCATTCTTACCACAGTAGCCATTTATTTACCCGTGCTCATTTTTCCGCCAGCCAAACAGGAGCTATACATATTTTGTCTGTTTGCGTTCTGGCTTTCTCTGATCAGAGAAATCATAAAAGACCTGGAAGATATGAGAGGAGATGCCCGGCATGGTTGCCGCACCTTACCCATCTTGTTCGGCCTGCGCACCACCAAAAACCTGATTTATGTATTAGTTGGTCTATTTATCTTAAACGCCATTTTTGCTTTGAATGTGCTGCATTTCCATTGGTTTATACCTGGTTTTGTGCTGAGTATTTGCCTGGCGCTTATCGTTGTCAAACTCTTAAAAGCAGATAAAACGGCAGACTTTACCCAGCTTAGCTTGTGGTGCAAGTGGCTCATGCTGGGAGGCACACTCAGTATTCTGTTTGTCTGAAACCGATTATCCACCCATTTTCAGATCGAAGCGAAGAGAAAACTGGAGCAGGTTGTTGAAATAACCGCCTCTTTGACCGGTAATCGATGGAAAACCCGGATTGGTGTTTCCGACTTTATTAATCGAAACCACCGAGTAGCTCCACCGACCCTGCAACCATACATGATCGAATACCTGGTATTCCATACCCACCAAGGCCTGGTAATCAAAACTTTGGAACAATTCTCTTTGATCTACAAATCCTAAATTGCCCCCATTGTCAATTTCTGCAACCAGCAGATAGTTTACAGAAAGCCCGGCCATACAGCGAAAGTTATCTCTTACGGTATAAGTGGCTATCAGAGGCAGGTCTATATAATTCAGTTTGTAAATTACTCTGGGTAGGCCTAGCTCATTCATCTGATCGAGCGTAACTTGGCTCCCTTTGCCCGAGTACAGAAATTCCGGACCTATGCTCCAATGATCGTTAATTTTAAAGGTAGCACCTACCCCGGCTAATAAGCCTGCCCGATAGTAGCCGCCAAAGCCATCGCCATCTACCTGGGCACCATTTATTCCGAGAATAATTTTTCCTGTAAATCCCTGGGCGTAGGCAATTTGCGACTGCGAAAAAGATAACATCAAAATCAGGAGCGCAAATCCAGTAACCAATTTATGCATGTTCATAGAGGTTGGGATAGAAAGTAGAAATTGACGGTTTTTGTTCAAAATAATAGAAACAACCCGATAAGCCCGAACCAATGGACAAGAAATTTAATTGCTTTGCCGTTTGATTGATTGCCTTTGCATTCTCTATCAAAATGTTATGCCAAAACTCTCCATCATTATTCCTTGCTATTTCAACGAAGGCAACATACCCGAAACCTCCGCAGCTCTTCTTGAAAACGAAAAGTTGTTTCCCCCGGATGTCCAATTCGAATACGTAATGGTGGACGATGGATCTAAAGACGGAACGGTGGCGGCCCTGCTGCAGTTCGAGCGAGAAAACCAGGGAAAGGTGAAAGTGGTAAAACTGGTATCTAATGTGGGTTCTTATAATGCAATCGTAGCAGGTATGGAACATGCCACCGGCGATTGTAATGTGGTGATTACAGCCGACTTGCAGGATCCTCCCGCCCTTATGGTAAAAATGTATGACTATTGGTGCAAAGGCCTTAAGCTGGTAATTGCCAACCGGGAGGAGCGTGAAGAAGCCTTCGTAAAAAGCCTGATGGCAAATACGTTTCATAAACTCATGAAAAATTTTGCCCTGCCCAATATGCCCGATGGCGGTTTCGACTACGTGCTTTTTGATAAAATGGTGAGGCAAAAAATTGTGGAGATGCAGGAAAAGAACACCAACAGCCTTTTTCTAATGCTTTGGCTGGGTTTCGATTATGTGAGTATTCCATATACCCGCATGGAACGTAAAATCGGAAAAAGCAGGTGGACACTGAAAAAGAAGTTGAAGCTGTTTGTAGACTCTTTCGTTTCCTTTTCCTTTTTACCAATCAGAACCATTACTACGGTTGGGTTTGTACTTGGATTTGTCGCTTTGATTTATGGTGGAATTGTAGCCTTTGCCAAGCTAACCGGTATTATTTCATTAACCGGATGGAGTAGTATGATGATGGTATTACTTTTTGTTTCTTCATTCCAGATGATTTCGCTCGGGGTTTTAGGAGAGTATTTATGGCGAACCCTGGATGCAAGCAGAAACAGACCTAACTACCTGGTAGACAAGGTTTATTATACTCCAGATCAAGCTGTAAAATAACTGTATAAGCCGGCTTAAAACAGCCATTGCCAGAAATGAAAAAAGCACTGCTGTTGGTAACCCTATTGGGTGTAGTTGTATTTTTTGTCGGCTACTACTATGGTATTTGGGAGCGATTAGGCGTTTTTACAAAGCAGTCTATCCATGGAAAAGTGTGGGAAACCGAAGTTGAAAAACAACAATCTTTGTATAGCCGAGGTGCTGATGTCGTCTTTCTGGGAGACTCTCATATGGAGCAATGCGAATGGGGAGAAATTTTTGTGAATCACAAGGTTGCCAACCGGGGTATTCCCGGCGAAACCACCGATGGCTTGCGGCATAGAATCAACATGGCCATTTCCGATTCAACCCAAGTGGTATTTCTGCAAATTGGCACCAACGATATTTTGCAGAACTTCGAAAAAGAGGCCATAGCAAGCAACTACGACACCATTCTAAAAATACTCTCAGAAAAAGTGAAATGGATTTTCGTAACACCTCCATTTCCAAGCCGATACAACCACACAGGCAATGACTTACTATCGGAACTTCTGCCAGAGCTTACCGCAATTGCAAAAAAAAACGGAGCAGGTGTTATTTCAAATGGATGGGTTTTTGACCATAACCGGATGGCAAAAAAATTTTCAAGGGATGGTATCCATCTCAATGCGGCCGGATATCTGAAATGGAGCCACCAGATTGATTCGTGCCTTAGGACGATACCAGAGTTGGCCGCCGATTACCGGTAAGAATTCCATAAACCATTGGCAGGTAGCGGTTACACATTTTGGAGAACCATAGAGCAAACACAAATGCAATAACCGGAGCCACGATATAAGAAACGGCAAGGGAAGATGTAGAACCGTGGAGTACCCGGATGGCTATTTTCTTGATAATGGTAAGTGCTGGCTCGTGAAATAAGAAAACCCCGAAAGAATAGCGAGCGTTCTTTTCAAGCCACTTATTTTCAAGGATATAGCGAGAGAAAAAATCAAATCCGAACCACACTACCAATACACCCAGTATGGTAAAACCGATCAGATTGTAATGTACACCATAATGGTCGATCGGCACGTGCAGGAGCATTTGCGTACGGACTCCCACCCAAACCAGCCAAATCAGCAACAAGGGAATCCAAACCGAAAACCGCATCCTGACCAGCATATCTACCTGTTGAATGGCCAGAAAAACCCCGAGGCTAAAAAAAAGCATGCCTTCAACTTCCAGTTTGATAAAACCCCAGCGGGCCTGGGCGGCAAAATCAGACCAAAAATAAATTAACCAAATGATAACCAGTAGTTTAAAATATTTGGTGGTGTAATACACCAATGGAAAAAGGATGAAGTAAAAAACCAAAAACCGGATGAACCAGAGTTGGTATGGAACCGGAGCCACCAACCACACAAACAACCAATCGCCAAGGCTATTCTGCTGTATGCTGTAGTTATTAAAAAACGGCCTGGAAAAGGGAAAAATCTGGAGGGAACATACAAAAACGATACCCAGAAGACTTACAGATAAATAAGGAATTACCAGGGAGTTGAGTCGCTTCCAAAGTAATCTGAAGTATGCGGGAATCGTAAAATCTTCTGTAAAAGCCTGAGCACCAAGAAATCCCGAGATCGCAAAAAAAAGCGGAACCGCTACCCTGCAAAGGCCATCAGAAACAAAGGATTCCAAAAACCGAAGCCAGTATGCAGCCTGCGGCTGGATGCCATCGCTATACCTGATGTTGAGGTTAAACCCATGGATGAACACGATGGGAACCATTAGCAGGAAAGAAATTATGGCTAGTTTCTTGCTGACATAGGAATGTAAAGGGGCGGCCATCGGCGCAAAAAAAGGGGATGAATGCCAAATATCAAGCTCATAAAAAGCAACCCGTCTCGTGGTAGCATTGAAATTTACGTAACATTGCCGTGCATTTCTGCAATTATCACAATGAAATTACTGGAGGGAAAAGTGGTTTTGGTTACCGGTGCAAGCAGGGGAATCGGAAAATCAATTGCCGTAAAAGCCGCTATGCATGGCGCAAAAGTGGCGTTTACTTATTTATCGAGTGCCGAAAAAGGCAAAGCACTGGAGGCAGAATTACAAAGTCTGGGTACCCAGGCAAAAGGATACAGATCCGATGCATCGGTTTTTTTAGAAGCAGAGCAGCTTGTAAACCAGGTAATTGCCGATTTCGGAACGATCGATGTGTTGGTTAACAATGCAGGAATCACCAAAGATGGATTGCTGATGCGAATGAGCGAAGAGCAATGGGACCAGGTGATTCAGGTAAATCTGAAGTCGGTTTTCAACCTGACAAAAGCGGCCATAAAACCGATGATGAAAGCCAAAACAGGATCGATCATTAATTTAACTTCTGTGGTGGGCATACGTGGAAATGCAGGCCAGGCCAATTATGCGGCGTCTAAGGCAGGCATAATCGGTTTTACAAAGTCGGTGGCATTGGAGCTGGGCTCCAGAAATATTAGAAGCAATGCCATTGCACCTGGGTTTATAGAAACCGAAATGACTGGCACACTGGACGAAAAAGTAGTCTCAGAATGGGCCGCATCTATACCCATGAAGAGAGGTGGAAAGGCCGACGAAGTGGCAGATTCTGTGGTGTTTCTGGGCTCAGATATGAGCACCTATATCAATGGCCAGGTACTCCAGGTAGATGGCGGCATGCTTACCTAAACTTATAAATGGTGTTCCAAATCCGAATCGTTGCCTGGCAAATCGGTTGCGGTTATGGTGATTTTATCTCCTTTCAGCACCGGGTTATCCCGGCTGGCCGTAAAAATCCACTCGGTGGCAAATAGTCCCTGGGCGGCATAACCCTCATCGGCAACAGAACCATCCGAATTCTGGATTTTTACAAAAACCGAGGTAACAATAAAATCGTCGATCACGGTAATGAATATGCGGGAACCAACCCGGCCTGTATATTCAGAAAGATCTATGGCATCTATACTGGGGGCATTGAGAAAATCAGCAAAGGCAACATCGAAGGGCGATTTTCCATCGGCGGCTTTCTCATAAGCAGATTTACGGACAAAATCTTTCAAGGCAGCTTTGCCATATACGACCGCCTGCTGAAGTCTTCGCTTAATATCTCGCTGACCTTTTACAAACTGATCGGCCGGGTCTTCTTCCGTATGACTTAGCCGAAGCACAGAGTTTGATGCAAGCTGTTCATTATCAGCCGTTTTTATTATGTTGGCACCGTATTGCATAGAAAATTATAAAGAACAATTAAAACATACAAAAGAGCGTTTTTGCAGGTGGAAAAGGCCGAGTAAATCTATTCTAAACCAGTAGAGGATAGTAGAGAATTGAAAATTTCGACATAGGCACCTGCATAGGCCGCAGGCAAATAGGTTGCCTTTGCTCTAGCTGCAATGGCTTGCCGATCGAGGCCTGCGTAGTTTTCCTTAAAGTCTTGAATAGAACTGGCCAATGCCTCGGCGGTTATGCTGCGAACCAATAATCCATTTTCGCCATGGCAGATCAAATCCGGAAAGCCGCCCAAATCGAAAGCCACAAGCGGGCAGCCACTCATAAGGGCTTCTTGTGCGGTAAGGGGTAAATTATCTTGCAGTGAGGGAATTACAAGACAGTCGGCAGATGCATAAATTTTACTTAACAATGCCTCGTCGGTTATGTAATCGAAAGTTTTAGAATCGGTTGCGAAGGTGTTAAGCGATTCTTTGCCTACGGTTATGAGAAAATAACCTGCCTTATTTTCAATATGTTCAATGGCCTGGGCAAAATAGGCAAAGCCCTTACGCTTCTCTTTTACATTGAAGGAAAGGAACAAGACGATAAATGCCTCCTGCGGTAAGCCAAGCTCGGTCCTGCAGGTTGCCTGGTCTCTGTAAAAATAATGCGTACCCGAAATGCCATACGGAATAAGCCGATGCGGGTACTGACCTAACAGTAGAGAACCTTGAGAAACCTGGGTAAGCCAGGCAGATGGAGCGGTAACCACCATTTTACCTTTGTAGTTCTGCAGTGCCTTTTGCTTAATTTTGAAATACAAATCTGTCCGGGCGTTCTCAGAATCAGGAAGTTGTGGGCAAACTTTGCATCCGGTTTCGTAATTCTGGCAACCTTCGGTATAGTGGCACCCACCCGTAAAAGAGAACATATCGTGCAGGGTCCAAACGATCGGTTTAGCCGTATTTTTAAAAAATCGGGCATAATCTACAAACTCAGCAACCCAATGCAGGTTAACTACATCTGCCTCTTTAAATATATCGAGGCTGGTAATGTCGTACAGGTAATCGGGAAACGAAAACCAGTCGTGCTCTTGCTTAACGTGCAATTTGATAGCCTCCCTTTTTTCGAGTTCTGCTGCCCATCGTTGTTCGGCGAGCCGGGTTCGGCGGTTTTTGCCCGAAATTTTGTTCCATTGTCGTACTGCAAAACCCGGCATTTTATAAACCGGCTTTATCTCCGGAAAATCATCTATAAAAAAGTGATTGGGATAGCGTACCCCCGCATTTAACTTCGTTAAGAGTGTGCTCTGAACACCTGCCTCCAGCAAAGCCAAATGCAATCGCAGACAGGCCTTGGCAGCCCCACCCCGATCCAGAGTACTCACAAGCAGTACCTTCAAAACTGTTCTAAATATTTATTTATCAACCTCTTATACCAATACTTGACATGATTTGGCATCCAAAATTAACCGATTTCCACGTAACCAGCCCGGGCTAAAAATCCATGGCCGTTTCGCAATCTTTTACAGCGGAAAATATTTAGGGACCAAAACCATTTACTTTTGCAGTTGGATTAACTACAAAGTATTCAGAAAAAACCACGCAATTGTATGAGCACAAGCCAGTACCAGGTTCCTATTCTGCTGGTGATTTTCAGAAGACCAGATACTACCGCTGTTGTTTTTAATGAGATCCGGAAACAGCGACCTACCCATTTATTTATTGCCTGCGATGGCCCCCGGGAAACCAATGCTACAGATGCCGAAAAGATTGCCGAAACTAAGGCCATTGTAGAGCAGGTAGATTGGCCTTGCAAAGTAGAAAAGCTCTACAGAACAGAAAATCTGGGGTGCGGCAGAAATATGTCGGGCGCCATTACCTGGTTTTTTGACCAGGTTGAACGTGGTGTAATTCTGGAAGACGACTGCCTGCCCACCAATTCATTTTTTCGATTTTGCGAAGAAATGCTCGAGTACTATAAAGACGAAGAAAAGGTTCTCCATATCAGTGGAGGCAATTTTCAAGATGGTATCCGGCGTAGCGAAGCCAGTTACTACTTTTCCATCTATCAACTTTGCTGGGGATGGGCCTCCTGGCGAAGGGCCTGGAAACTGTACGATTATAATTTACCGGGTTACCAGGAATTTAAAAACGGAGGCGGATTCAGGTATGTTTCTGACAAACAGCCGGTTATTAAAAGTTGGGAAAAGGCTCTCGATCAAATACACAACGGTACGGTAAAAAGTGTATGGAGCTACCAGTGGTCTTATACCATTTGGAAACACAAGGGACTTTGTGTAACCCCAGCCCGAAATCTGGTGAGTAATATTGGTTTTGGGCCCGAGGCTACCCATACCACCTATGTCGATTTTCTGGCCGACAGAGAACGATTTGAACTGGATTGGCCACTGGTCCACGAGCGAAAACTTAAGTCGAACCGAAAAGCAGACCTGTACTACGACATCTTCTACAAACGGTACAAACCCGTAACCAACCAGGAAAGAATTAAGGCCATAAAGGAGTTTTTGCACCCAAAAAAGAACAAATACTCCGTTCGTTTTTACCAGGCGATCAAGCCATTTATGGTAAAATATCTGGGCTGGAAGGGTTCTGAGTGGCACAAACAGGCCAGGAGAAAGTAACCTCCATACTTAGCCACATTGACCTATTGACCGGAAAGCCCTAATATTGTGCGCTTTTAGAAAACAGATCCAGTGCAAAAAATGCTGTGCTGCACTGTTTCATTACCAACATACGTTGAACAACAAACAAAACTGGTCGCTGGAAATTCATCCGAAGTCGGGTCTTTTAGATCTCAGGCTCAAGGAGTTCTGGCAATATAAAGACCTTATTGGTCTCTTTGTTAAAAGAGAACTCGTACCTACCTATAAGCAAACCATTTTAGGGCCACTCTGGTTCATTCTGCAACCTCTTCTTACCACCATTGTATATTCTATTGTTTTTGGAATGGTGGCCCGCATTCCAACCGGTGGCTTGCCGCAGATCCTGTTTTATATGCCAGGCATAGTGCTGTGGAACTTATTTAATACCTCCTTTCTGAAGTGCTCGGCAGTTTTCATTTCCAACACCCATATCTTCGGAAAAGTCTATTTCCCCCGCCTCGTTATTCCCGTTTCGGGTCTTTTGGCAAGTATGGTAAACTTCAGCATACAATTGGGCTTGTTCCTGGCCATTTTTTTGTTTTACAAATTTGCAAAAGGTGCAGACGTTCACCCAAACCTTACCATTCTGCTTTCGCCCATTTATATCCTGATCCTCGCCCTATATGCCCTTGGAATGGGTATGATTGTTTCTTCTCTTACCACACGCTACAGAGACCTTAACCATTTTCTGGCATTTGGTACTCAACTACTTATGTATGCCACGCCCATCATCTATCCGGTTTCTATTGTACCCGATGGATTCAGATGGATTATTTTGCTCAACCCACTTTGCTCTGTTTTTGAGGCATTCCGCTATGCATTCTTAGGGAGTGGAATGTTTGATCCAAGCCAACTTTTTATCAGTCTGGCAGGGAGTATAGTGGTAGTTTTTACAGGATTGGTCATGTTTAAAAGGGCCGAACGAACTTCGATAGATACAGTATAAACATGGGAGATATTGCGGTACAGGTAGAAAATCTGGGCAAGTCGTACAGGCTGGGCACTATTGGCTCCCGAACGCTAAAAGACGACATAAGTAGCTGGTTTTCAAAGTCTCGCAAAAACGAAGCTCTAGACGACCAGATCGTTTGGGCACTCAGGGACATTAATTTCGAAATTAAAAGAGGAGAGGCTGTAGGCATAGTCGGAAAAAATGGTGCAGGTAAGTCTACGTTGTTAAAAATTCTGTCCAGAACCACTGCTCCCACAACAGGGGCCATCAGGCTGAAAGGAAAAATTGCTTCTCTTCTTGAAGTTGGAACCGGTTTTCATCCGGAGCTGAGCGGTAGAGAAAATATCTTTTTGAATGGTGCCATTATGGGAATGAGCAAGCACGACATCAAAACCAAATTTGATGAAATTGTGGCCTTCTCTGGTGTTTCCAGATTTGTAGATACACCCGTAAAGCGCTACAGTTCTGGCATGTATGTAAGGTTGGCATTTGCAGTGGCGGCGCATTTAGAATCTGAGGTAATGATTATAGACGAAGTACTGGCAGTTGGAGATATTGATTTTCAGCGCAAGTGCCTCGATAAAATGAGCGAGGTTACCAACAAGCAAGGCCGTACTGTTCTGTTTGTGAGCCACAATATGGCCTCCGTAAAACATTTGTGCTCTACAGGGCTTTTCCTGGAACGAGGCACCCTTAAAATGACAGGCAGTGTAGACCAGATTACAGAAGCCTACACGCAGAGCAACAAGCTCATTATCGAAACCACCCAGCTCGCAGAGCGCAAAGATCGGTCGGGGAGCGGGGCGGTAAGGTTTGTAGATTTTCGGGTGCTGGATTCGTCTGGCAATCCCATTGAAACCATTCTTTCCGGCGAAGAGGTCGTTTTCTCCTTTGTACTGAAGGCAGGCAGAGAGGATGTACGCAATATCGATCTTGGGTTTTCTATCAAAGATTCGGACGAGCGCAGCGTTATGGTTCTTTACAGTGCCTACCAGAAAACCTATTTTGATGCTTCAGGCAATAAACTATTCGAAATTCAGTGTACGATAAAAGACTTTCCGTTTACCTACGGCAAATATAAAATTGGGGCCAGAGTGCTGGTAAACAACGAAGAAGCCGATTTTCCATCAGAAGGGATTGGCTACATCGATGTAGAAAGCGGCGATTTTTATAACAGCGGTCATCCCGGATTTGGCAACCATGGGTTAACGCTGGTGAAGGGCAACTGGAATTTAAACCACATTCAATGAAGTCGACCATTAAGCAACTTGTTGCGGCCTTAGTTCCGGAGTTTTTAAAAAGCGTGGTTGCCGAACCTCTGTTAGACAAACAAAAACAACAATTCCTTGCAGATCTATCAGAAAGAGATGCTTTTGGCCACCAATGCTATTCTCAGGAAGGCGAAGATCTGCTCCTGAACCGGTATTTTAACTGGAGAAAAACAGGGTTTTACATAGACATTGGCGCACACCACCCACAGCGATTCTCCAACACTTATTTTTTCTACAAGTTGGGGTGGCGGGGAATCAATATAGATGCCATGCCTGGTTCAATGGAACCATTCAAAAAGTTGCGGCCAGAAGACATCAACCTTGAGCAACCCATTGGCTTAAAAGAAGATACGCTCAACTTTTACATATTTAACGACCCAGCACTCAATGGCTTTTCGGATCGGTTAAGCCAGGAGCGAAACGGAAAAGAATTCTTCATAAAAGAAATCAAGCCACTTACAACCCAGCCTCTTGCCCACATTCTGGACCAATATGTGGCACCCGGGCAGAAAATAGATTTTATGTCGGTTGATGTAGAAGGGCTGGATCTTATGGTGCTGAAAAGCAACAATTGGGAAAAATACCGGCCAGAATATATTCTCGCAGAGGTTTTAGATACCCCATCGGTAGAGCAGGTTAAAGAAGATGCCATTACAAAGTATCTTGAAACCGTGGGCTATGCCGCCATTTCCAAACTCCGAAACACCTGTTTGTATCGGGTTACACAGTAAAGCAACCGAACTCAGATCGATTTATGGCGCTCAAAGGGAAAGCTCCTATCAAAATACAGGCGATAGGTAGCATGCCTTTTTACCTCGGTGGCGCCAAGGTTCTCAATCACGTGGATCATTTTGGGGTTAAAATCTCCGATCCAGTTCATTTCTACCGTATCGTAGTCACGACCTACCGTTTCCTGGCAAGCTACTATCATGGCGCCTTCTACGCCTTTGCCTTGAAAATCGGGTATAACGCCAAAAATTACACCAAACATTTTTCGGGTTTTCACCACATATCGATACCAGGCAAAGCGAATTTTTCCCCACACATCCAGTTTCCCATTTACATGCTTAAAAAACTGGTTTAGCTCGGGAAGCATCAAAAAAAAGCAAACTGGCCTTTCGCCATAAAACCCAAACCATAGCAGGCGTTTATCCATCACCGGTTTCATTTTGGCAAACAGGCCCCTCACGTGCGACTCGCTCATGGGTGGCACACCTCCATGCTTAGCCCATGCCTGGGCGTATATTTCGGTAAATGCCTTAATGTACTTATCTGGGTTGGCCGGATTCCAGTACTCAAACCGATACTGCTTATCCTGAGAAACCCGCTTATATTTTTCCAGGAGGCCATCGTTGAGCTTGTCCATAATCACCCTGGAAAAAGTAAGCTGGTTGAAATATACTTTGAACCCGTATTGGAGAAATAAATCAGGGTAATAAGCGTGGGTATAAGGCATACCATAATTAGGCTCCCGGTCAAACCCACTCACCAAAATTCCCCAGTTTTTGTCCCGATCGCCAAAGTTAATGGAACCATCCATGCCTTCTACCCCTTCTGTTAGTAACCATTTTTCGGCGGTATTGAACAGGAAGTTGGCCGCATTGGCATCGTTTATACATTCAAAAAAACCCATACCGCCTACTTTGGGTTGGTTGGGCTTAAATAGCCTTCGATCGTAAAATGCTGCAATACGGCCAATTACAATCCCATTTTGATCTTGGAGAAGCCACCGGCAGCAGGTCCCAAATCTGAATAGTTTATTGGTCTGTGGATCAAAAACTCCCTCAATATCAGCATCTAAGGGGCGTACCCAAAATGGATTGTTCCGATACAACCGTACGGGTAGCATCAGAAATGCTTTTTGAAGACCCGGATCTTGCCCCACTTCAAGAATTGTCATACCTATGGTTTTGCGGGTAACAGAGTGTCATTTTTGATCCGAACTTCGAGTCGCTGATACATACTGTCTAACAGGTTAATGTTATTGGTATAGAACCGCAGGCTTCTCCGTACTTTGGCCGAATCTGTATGATATTTATGGTATAAGTCCGATTCTAGTCGGTCAAAAATCCGAATTGCAGTATCTTGTCTGATTCCACTTAGAAGTAGCTGAGCCTCAGCTCTATGCAGGTCGTAAAGAAATTGCTCCATCGTATCTGCAGAAAATACTCCCGAAGGAATTGTCGCTTTTTTTTCTTCTACGCAGCCCAAAAGCAAAAGCAGGCTTAAAAGCCAGTGTCCTGATTTACATTTGTGTTTCAAAGTTGAGTGCCCCATGGAACTTCGTGAACTGATTCAAAAGCTGCGCAATTACGAAATCAAAATCCGAAAGGCAATCAACACCCAGATGCAGGGCGATTTCCATTCTGTTTTTAAAGGCTTTGGTCTTGAGTTTGATGATGTGCGGGAGTACCAGTATGGCGACGATGTGCGAACCATAGACTGGAACGTATCGGCCAAAGGGCACGGTACTTTTGTAAAAACCTTTAAAGAAGAAAAAGAGCAAACAGTATTTTTTCTACTGGATGTTTCTGCCTCTCAGGAAGTTGGCAAATATGGAATGAAGAAGCTGGATATGTGTAAAGAAATTTGCGGAGTGCTTACACTATCGGCAGTAAAAGAAGGCAGCCAGGTTGGGGTAATAGCGTACAGCAACAAACGGGAAAAATATATTAAGCCGCATAAAGGCATGCAGCATGCTTACCGCATTATATCTGAACTGTATGGAATGAAACCCCAATCCACACAGACAGATTTAAATGCAGGCATCTATTTCACGATGAACATGGTAAAGCGGAAGAGCATTATCATCATTCTCAGCGATTTTATCGACAAAAACTATGACCAGGCGCTCAAAACCATTTCGAAGCGGCACGATGTGGTGGTGGTGCACCTGATGGACAAACGGGAAAAAGATTTCCCCAAACTGGGCATCATGCCATTGTTTGATCCGGAGCAAAAGAAAACGTATTGGGTAAACACCTCTTTGCCGGGATTTATAAAAAACGTGAGGAATCAATTTCTGCTCAACCAAAATTATCTGGAAGATACCTGCCGAAAACAGAAAACTAACTACCTGGCCATCAACACCACCGACGATTATGTGTCGGCGCTGATCCGGCTTTTTAAAATTCGAAATGGAAGATAGTAGTTTGCGTAAGTGGCATCCGCTGGAGTATGCACATGTATTTCTTTGGTTGATCAAAGACATGTGCTGGGCCATGCAATGGAAAGTAATGGGATCCATTATGGTGATTCCTACCGTATTAGCCGCCTTTTACATTACCTGGATCCAAAAAAGGCAAACGGTTACCCTGGTACATAACCTGGCCATTTCGATCTGGATTACTGCCAACAGCAACTGGATGCTGGCGGAGTTTTTCGGGAAAGACGAAACGCTAAAACCCTGGAGTATGGTAGGTTTTGCGGCAGGGCTTGGGTTGCTACTCTGCTATTATGGCTACATGCTGGCAAAAAAAAGGCCCTCATTTTGAGGGCCTTGGGTGTCTTTTAAGCGACTACGAGATTCTTATCCAAAATCTCATTCAGCCTGCGCTCTTTACGGCCTACCCAATCTCTTTTATGGAAAGCATACCCGGCAATAATCGGCATGGCTATGGTGGCTTCGCTAAACACCATTTGCTCATATACGGTATCTACCTTTCCCCAGGAGCATGCCTCTTTTAAAGTTGATCCAGAAAGGGCACCGTCACGTTCGTCGGCCACAGTAATCTGCACGGCATATTTATGCATAGGGGCTTCTTTTTCCAGGATGTCGCAAGCAACTACAATATCCTGCACAAAGTTTTTAGGAACTCCTCCACCGATCATAAACAAGCCCGATTCCTGATTGGCCAGTTTAATTTTGGTGATTTCGAGAAAATCTTTGGCAGAATCAATGCTTACATGCTGGTCGGGATTGTGAAACTGATGGTATACCAGACCAAAACCGGCCGAGCAATCAGAAAATGCGGGAACAAAAATAGGTACCCCTTTTTTGTAACACTGGTACACGATGCTGTCTTTTCTGGACTCGGCATACTTGTCATTTTCTGCCAGATATCGACCCATTTCTCGGATAAATTCCCGGCTGGAATGTGGTTTTCGGGGAAGGCTCTCGCAGATTTCGCCAATGGTGGCATCGCAAATCCGGAGGTCTTCCTCGTCTATAAACGTATCGTATATCCGGTCTATCATGAGTTCCCTAAGTTCTTGGTCGTCAATACCATAAGGAGTACCCACATAATGTTTGAATCCTAGTGCTTCGAAAAAGTCCTGATCTACAATGTTTGCACCGGTAGACACAATGGCATCTACCATGTTGTTTTTTACCAGGTCTACAATCACTTTTTTCAAACCGGCAGATATAAGAGAGCCCGCCAGGGTAAGGTAAACGGTGCATTCCTTATCGGCTTGCATCATGTTGAAAATCTTAGCTCCCCTTGCCAGGTTCCTGGATTGAAATGCCATATTTTCCATTGCTTCCACCATAGAGACCACATTGTGCTGGGTCATATCTATATGCTGAATGGTTTTTTGCAGCAATTCTGCTTTTCTAGCGTTCATTTGATTATAATTATTTGAAAATCAACAAATTCAATTTCTTTTTGTCGGAGATGCCGGGTTTTCCAAAAGCAGATTTCGGCGCATAGAGTGCTCATGATTAAAACCAGCTTCTAAAAAATCCATCCCCCTTTCTACCTCACCCGACTCCAGAAGCAACAAACCATACCACCGATTGGCTTCTGCGTGCTTTCGGCCAAACCAGGATGCTTTCCTTGCATTTAACATGGCCAGATCAAACTCACCAATGGCATGTAAGCCTTTGCTAAGCAATAGATGGGGCTCTGCCACAGTACTTTCCAGTTTTAGTGCCTTTTGGGCATAAGCAAGTGCCTGATCGGGATTGCCTTCTTCCAATGCCAGTTCGCCTAGCCCAACAAGCAGAAAACCATCGTAAGGATGGAACTTTAGTTCATTGAGAAAAAAAAGTCTGGCCTCTTCTCTTTTACCTTGCTCCCTGAGCCGGCTGCCGGTCTGGTACTTTCGCTTTTGTTTGTCCCAGGCCGATTCTCCTCCACCCAGTAAAACCCCTACAAAAATGTAGAGCGCAAATGCAAAGAAGAAAACCAGGGCTTCCATTCAGATAAAGGTATTGCTGCGGAAAAAGTCCGTAAAATTACTCCGCTATTCCATAACAGGCATCAATAATTTAATCTCTATCGGCAAACTACATGGAAACCCCTTTACTACCGGAAATTTCCAAATCTGAATTGGCATTGCACAACGGAAGCGACAAAGAAACGATTTGGGTTGCCTATAAAGGTATTGTGTACGATGTGAGCAAATCCCGCCTTTGGAAAAAAGGAACGCACTACGAGCATTGGAGCGGGCAGGATTTAACGGCCGAACTGGCCGACGCCCCGCATGCCGAATGGGTTTTTGATAAATTTGATCCCATAGCCAGGCTGATATAAAAAAAGGGCTCTTTTCAGAGCCCTTTTTACTGAAACTAGTTTACTATCAATCGCTTTTCTATGCGTTCTCCTGCCCTGTTTTCGATACGGACAGAGTAGAAGCCGGCTGGTTGGTTGGCCAGACTTAGTGCCGCACCAAAAGAAATACCTGAAGTTTGTTCTACCCGAATTTCCCGGCCAAGCATATTGGTAATTGTAATCTTGACATCTTCCATTGCGGCGCCATAATCAATAAAAACGTTTCCGGTGGTGGGGTTCGGATAAAGCTGAACCCGAAGATCGGATTTAAGATTTACCTCCTTTAACCATTCCGAACCTGGTTCTTCGGCTGCACCAAAAGACTGCCCATAAACATCGGTTTCTTCAAAAGTATAAAGAGCCGGCTCGGCAATTACATCTACTGCTGCTCTCAAAACACCTATGGTATAGTTACCTGTGGTTCTTGGGCTATCCCCAAATCCTGATCTAAAGGCCTGTGCCTTAAGGGTGGAAGTTTTACTAACTGTAACCGGGCCGGTATAAAGCGTTGCCAGCGGGTTATAAATGAATGGGTCTGTACCATCCAGTGTATAGTAAATGGAAGCGGAAGGATCCGGGTTGGAAATGGTAACAGATTGTGAACTGCCATAAACCCCTGGTGCCGGACTAAACGAACAGGCCGAGAGGGCAGTTCCTCCGGTAATGGTAAGGTTTACACTTCTAACCGGGCTGTTTGCCCAACCATCACGGGTTGCTACAGCTTTGAGGGCAACAAAAGGATCTATTCGGGTAAAAGGCCCCAGATACCTGACCGGATTATTGATTCCTGGCCTTGGCAGCTGCCCGTTTGTGGTAAAATAAATGGTAGACTGTGGCGTAGCGCATGCCATAGTAACCAATTGACCACCTGAATAACTTCCTGTTGGTGGGGTAATTGTAGGCTGTGCAACCAGGGTAGGGGAGGTGATGGTATATGTAGCTGCAGAAACGCCTGAGGTAACCCAACCATTTCTATAGCCTATAGCCTTCAGAGTTAGGTTAGTTCCTATAAAAACCTCACCCTCATACAGTTTTGTGTAAGTAGTGCCCACCACAGGGTTGCTTCCATTGAGGGTATAATAAATATCTGCCCCAAAGGTATTTGTGAAGATTTCTGTGGTTATGGCTGAGGGGTAAGTACCCGAGGTCATCACAATTTCAGGGTCTTCAATTACCGGTACAATGGGTGTAAAATTCCCACTGCTGGTTGCCGACCCACATGAGTTATAAACCGTAATGGGTCCGGTAGCAGTACCAATCGGCGCTTTTGTGGTGAAGCTTGTGGGCGAAAGGTTGTCTACCACACTAGAGCGTTTTCCATTAAAAAAGCGGACAGAATCTAAAGGCTGAAAACCGTTTCCGGAAATGACAATTTCATCAAAATCTACCGTGCCCAGGTTTGGAGTAATATTGGTGATGGAGGGAAGATCCTTTATGGCAGCCGTTACGGTCGTTCTGATACTGCCGCAACCATTAAAATCCATACAACCTACATAGTAATTGGTGGTTGCGCCTAAAACCGGGGTCGTAAAATTGAGGCCTGTACCAATCTGGTTGGTGCCATCGGGCGAATCGTACCAGCGGGTAAGTGCGCAGCCAGATGCACTGAGCGCCAACGTACCTGGGCCACACCTGGAAACAGATGCTGCGGTAGGACCGGTTGGTTTTTCACGAACGGCAAAGAGATTGGTGGGTGTGCCAAACGTTTCGGGATTGGTTGCCGCAACCCGAAGCCTGTAATTTCCGGCAATTGTACCCAACCTGATCACTGTGCTGATAGGGGCCGATGTTCCTCTGGCCAATACGGTGGTACCTGGACCAAACAACCCGCCCGGAGCAGATAGCTGCACCTGAAATTCGTTGCCAGACTTAAAAGTTCCGGAAGTGGTGAAGTTGACAGACAATGTTCCACCGGCGCAACTGGTTGGCACAACGCCTGCTACCGTAATAATGGGTTGCGTAATGGTGATGATATAATCTTCTGTTTCGCCAGCCTGGCTATACTGCGTGCAAAAATCGGAGGCAACCGGAATACGGTTATTGATGGTCCTTACCCGCAATCTACGATCGCCAATAGAGGCCGAGTTGGGAATGGTAATGGTTCCCGAATGGGTGGTTCCTAAAGAAGTACTGGCAAATAAAAATTCGTTGGGATCGTCAAAATCAAGGTCGTTATTGAAATCGCACCACACGCCAACACCACCAGTAGCACTGGTAACCGTGGTACTAAAAGAATAACCCAATCCTCTTTGCACCGTAGTGGTTCTTGATCCTGCTTTTGGGTTTACCGTAAACGACGGGGCTGTACAAGTAGAGGCGTTGCTTATGGTATTAAAAACCACATTGGTTATGGCATTGTTGGTGCACACCGTACCCCATGGCCAGCAATATCCGGTTATGGTGAAGTTGTTGTCAGACATATCTCCAATTGTGGAATCGTTCTGATCGGTAATGCGAATCCGTGCCATAGTCGTTGGCAAACCCGGAACCCGGAAAGCCTCGCTGCTGTCTGTTGAGTTGCTGTTCGTATTACTTTGAAGCAGGTATGGAAACGTAAGGCCGCCATCGATAGAAAGCTTGATTCTTACCTTGGTAAAAGCAGTGTTACCTCTGTTCCAAATGGCAGTGTAGTTACCATTGGATGTCATAGTAATACCTGGGCCACTGGGCTGTAAAACAACCAGTTGGGCAGAAGATTGTTGCGAAATCAGGGTGCCAAAAATCAGAATAAGGCATTGAAAGGAAAGCAGACTGGCCCTCCTATGAATGCTGCCAAAAAAGCTAGTGGTAGAATTCTTCATAAGTCTAAGTTGGATTATAGTTAAAATGAACCGGGTGTGAAGATACGAAAGCGTTTGCAAAATAGATTCTTGATATAGAAATGATTACAGAAGTAACCCTGGAAAATACTGAACCTCAGGATCTGAAATTTACCATGTGCAGGTTGTGTTACTTTAATGGGATAATGAGCTGTGACCCAACCGGAAGCACATCGCTGGTTAATCCATTTGCTACCTTAATACTCTTGGCAGGCACACTATACTTCTCTGCAATGGCATTCATACCTTCTCCGTCGGCTACAGGGTGTATGGCTTTAATCTTGAGTTTAATCTCTTTATCTGCCTGCACACTCATGTCTGATAATCCATTGATAGCAAGCACATCTGCGGGTTTATTTCCAAATTTGGCAGCAATTTTATACATGGTATCGCCCTTCCTGATCCGGTATAGATATATTTTATCTCCGCCTGATGTTTCTACCTTCAGTTCTTGTTTGGGCTGCTCTACAGGTTCTGAAACAGTACTGGTATCTGCCGGGGCTGGCGGCGGAGTTGCAACGGGTAAAATAGAATCCCTTTTCGGTCGGGAGGGCTCGGGCTCTGGTAGGGTTTCTTCTGTTTCCGGAACGGAAAGATTACTTCCGTTGTCTACAAAACTGGAGCTATCGGGTGCTGCAGCTCCAATGAGTTCATCTATAGAAGACTGCCGGAGCGAACCCACATAAATGAGTCCTAACAAAACAAGCAAAAGGACTCCGACGATAAATATTAAAGTATTGTTGCCCGACTTTTGAGCGGGATTCCGGCCTGCATTCATATTTGTAAACCAATTGAACTGTACTGCGGTGCAAACATATTCAAACAATAAGCCATTCGTTAGGGTCTGGCCTTTTTTCCGAACCGGAGCTGTTGTACTTCTCATGGTTCTTCCGATTCTTCTTTGCCCGGCACAAGACACGCTTCGTGCACGAAAATACCTGCAACACCTGGCATCGCCGCAATTCCATGGCAGGGGATATTTGCAGAACGGGGCCAACAAAGCAGCCAGATATTTGGCCAATGCGTTTCGGAAAATGGGCCTCAAGCCTATCAAAAACTCTTATTACCAGCAATTTACATTCAGACAAAATCTTTTCCCAAATGATCCGGTATTTGATGTGGAAGGCCACAAGCTCAAACCAGGCATCGACTTTCTGCCTTCGCCCGATTGCCCCCCTGTATCCGGTCAATTCAAAACATTTCTCGCCGATTCTTTATTTCTGCTTTCCATAAAATCTGGTGGCAGGCAATGCCAGAATGAAGCCTGGGTTGAAACTCCTTATGCAGTCAGAAACAAGAAAAACCATCCGGAATGGAATCCCGGCCTGTGGATACAACCCACAACTAAACTTACCCACTCTTTGGCTTCGCAACAGGCTGCCATCCCTAAAATGGTAATGATACATTCGGCTTTACCAAAATTTGGCGAATGGGTTACATGCCGGGTACTACCCCGTCTGGATCGAAATGTGGAAAGCTCCAACGTAATGGCGTATGTGGCCGGCACCACCCATCCCGATAGCTTCCTGGTGGTTTGCGGGCATTACGACCACCTGGGCAGGATGGGTAAATCCATATTTTTTCCAGGAGCCAACGACAATGCCAGTGGGTCTGCCATGGTGCTGGAGCTTGCAGCGAGGTTTTCTGCGGTTCCTTGTCGTTACTCGGTTCTGTTTATAGCTTTTAGTGGCGAAGAAGCCGGGCTTGTAGGCAGCCGATTTTTTGTAGAAAATTCACCGATACCCTTGTCGAAAATCAAGTTTGTTTTAAATATGGATTTAATGGGGTTTGGCGATCTGGGTGCCACCGTGGTAAATGCGACTGTATACCCCGACCAATTTACCAGATTAATGGCTATTCAGGCAGAAAAGAGATATTTACCAGAGATCAAGGCACGTGGCAAAGCAGCCAATTCTGATCATTATTACTTTTCGGAGGCCGGGGTACCTGCGTTTTTTATTTATACACTGGGGGGGCCCGGGTTTTACCACGATATTTGGGACAAACCGGAATCGGTCAGCTTCTCGGGATTTATTCCAACCTTTAACCTATTGGAGGCTTTCCTCCGTGGATTTTAAGCATTAGATTTTTCGCTTCAGTTCAAAGTGTTTGCCTAAATAAACCCGGCGAACGGTTTCGTCATCTGCCAACTCCTGTGGGGTTCCGCTCTTGAGAATTTTGCCCTCAAACAAAAGATAGGCCCTGTCTGTAATGCTAAGGGTTTCGTCTACATTGTGATCTGTAATAAGGATGCCAATATTTTTTTGCTTCAGTTTTGCTACGATAGATTGAATTTCTTCTACCGCTATGGGATCTACCCCGGCAAAGGGCTCATCCAGAAGCACAAAACTAGGATCTACGGCAAGAGCACGGGCAATTTCTGTCCGCCTTCTTTCGCCACCCGAAAGAACCTTTCCCTGGTTTTTGCGCACATGGGTAAGGCTAAACTCTTCCAGCAAATGCTCCATCTTTTCCTTTTGGGCAGCCCGGCTCAAATCTGTCATTTCCAAAACGCCCAGAATGTTTTCTTCTACCGAAAGAGTCCGAAAAACAGAAGCCTCCTGTGCCAGATAACCAACCCCAAGCTTTGCCCGCCTAAACATGGGCAACGAAGTGATTTCCTTATCATCCAGATAAATCCGGCCAGAATTGGGCTTTATTAAGCCCACAACCATATAAAAGGAAGTTGTTTTACCGGCACCATTAGGGCCTAGCAAACCCACGATTTCGCCCTGGCCAACCTCAAAGGAGACGTTGTTGACCACCAACCGGCTCTTATATTTTTTGAATAATTCTTCTGCCCTGAGTTGCATAGCGAAAACGAAACTTTACTGGTCCAAAACAACAGAGAAAAGCACAATGCGTAGAAAGTAAATTTACTGGTCTGGTAAGAATTTGGCCCGAAACCCCGGCGGCCGTTGTGCAGCTGTTATCTTTGCCAACCTTGCCCTTGCAATTTCATGAACCACATAATCCGCCAGTTGCCAGATGCCATTGCCAACCAGATTGCTGCAGGCGAAGTGGTGCAAAGACCGGCCTCTGCCGTAAAAGAACTGCTGGAGAATGCGGTAGATGCCGGAGCCACGGAAATAACCCTGCATGTGAAAGAAGGCGGAAAGTCTTTTATTCAGGTAATAGACAATGGAAAGGGAATGAGCGAGTTAGATGCCAGAATGTGTTTCGAAAGGCACGCTACCTCGAAAATTACCAGCTTCGACGATATGCTCAAACTTCGCACATTTGGATTTCGGGGCGAGGCATTGGCATCCATAGCAGCTGTGGCCCAGGTAGAATTAAAAACCCGGCAGGCAAGCAGCGAAACAGGTATACTCATCAGAATTGAAGGTTCTGAATTTAAGGGACAGGAACAGGTAGCGGCAGAGGTTGGCTCCGTTTTTACCATTCGTAATTTGTACTTCAATGTTCCCGCAAGACGCAACTTTTTGAAAAGCAACCAGGTAGAGCTTTCTCATGTGGCAGAAGAATTTAACCGGGTGGCTTTGGCTTATCCCGAAGTGGGCTTCTCGTTTTACCAGGGCGGGGTTCTCATTCAGAAGCTACCGGCTTCAAAGTTGCCCCATCGAATTGCGGCTTTGTTTGGCGAAAACTACCGGAGTAAAATTCTGCCGGTTGCAGAGGAGGTAGATATCCTGAAAGTATCGGGCTATATCGCCAAACCCGAACTTGCCAAAAAAACCAGAGGAGAGCAGTATTTCTTTGCCAACCAGCGTTTTATAAAAAATGGCTACCTGCACCATGCTGTAATGACAGCCTTTGAGGGTCTGCTGCCGGATTCGTCGTTTCCTTTTTATGTTTTGTATCTGGAACTGGATCCAGACAAAATCGATATCAATGTTCACCCTACAAAAACAGAAATTAAGTTCGAAAATGAGCGGCTTGTCTATTCAGTGATCCAGGCGGCCGTGCGTAAGGCGCTGCAAACCAGCCTGGCTGTACCCGAACTGGATTTTGAACCGCCATCTCCCTGGAAACCACAGGCCCGAACCGAAACCCCACAACATTTCTCCATTCCGCAAACCAGCCAGCAAAATCTTAACAACTGGCAAAAACTATATGCCGGGCAGCCACCTACTCAGGAATCTCTGGTTGAGCGGTTTTTGCAAAAGGAAAACCAGGTAATGCCCGCATTACCCAAAATAGAAGGCACTGCGCCCGAAACACCAAAGACTGGTCCTTATAATTTGCATGGTCGTTTTTTATTGGCACAGGTAAAATCCGGGTTAATGATAATTCATCTGCAAAGAGCCTGGGAGCGGATTGACTATGAGCGTTTTATGGATCAACTAGAGACCCGGACCGGAGCTTCACAACAATTGCTTTTTCCACAGACCGTATCTCTTTCAACACAAGACCTTGCCCTGTTAACCGAAATGGCGGAAGAAATTGCAAGCCTTGGCATAGAGTGGGAGCCTTTTGGTGGAAATAGCATTTTGCTAAGGGGCATGCCGGCAGATATGGAATATACCGACCCGAAATCTGTTTTCGAGTCTTTTCTGGAGCAATTCAGATGGAACCAGACAAATTTACAGCTCCCTAAAAATCAATCGGTTGCAAGAGCCCTATCTAAGCGAAACTCGCACCAGCAAAGCTTCCATTATTGGAAAGAAGCCGAACTTAGCAACCTGGTGAACCAACTTTTTGCCTGCAAAGTGCCCCACTATACCCCCGACCAGCAAACCATTACGAAAGTGGTCCGGTTAGAAGAAATTGAGAACTGGCTTTAATCTTCTTCCGAATCGGTTTCTTTTTCCGGTTCGGGGCCAGCCTCCCACATGGCCTGCATCTGTTCTCCTACGAAGTAGCGCACGAATTTATCGTTGAACATTCGACCTACCCGCTCGTTGTAATCTCCTACCAGACCCTCTTTATGCAGCATGCCAATGAGAGTGCTCCAGTTTTTGAACAGGTTGGTAATAAACGGCTCGTAATCGTACACATAACTGCGGTAATATTCCACTGCAAGCTCTACCTGATAAAGTCGTATATCTAATACATCTTCTTGGAAAGCAGCTACTTGAGTAAATTCTTTCAGTATTTTGTTCACCCTGCTGCTTCTGGCCTTGCCGTGGCCACGGGTAGGGAAATACTCTTTATAAATCTGCTTTTTATACTTGTCAATAATAGGCTGACTATCCAGCCCAAACTCCATCGTCAGGTACATACTCGCCACCGGGAACCGACGGGCCAGCTCCTTTACCAACCGGAGCAGTTCTTCGCCATCTTGCTTTTCGAGTTCCTTAGAGAGTTTAGTTTTCAAGAACTTAATCTATTTTATGTTGATCAAAGTAGGCCACAATACCCTGCTTAATTAAGGTTTCCTTATCGGTATCGGTTTTTAGTTCGGTGGGTTCAAACTGAGGCCAGGTATTCTCTGATGGAATTCTTCTAAAAAATCCGAGACTTTCTAAAACAACCAGCACACCCAAATTGATGAGATCAACTTTTTCTTCCTTATCCATTGAGCTTCTGGTAGTTGGACACTCCTGAAACCCAATCAGGAGGAGCATTGCCTCTAAGGTTGGTTTCTTTTTGAACCGCCTGATAAAAGTAAACTCCACCGATTTAAAGGCAGTATCCAGGGCCGTTCCAGAAAGGCTATTGGGCGGTAAGTTTTTGTCCGGTTTCAAAATCGTACAAAGTTACCCTTCGCAGACTAAACCATGCCAGCCAATATTGCTGAAGTGTTTGCAGATAGGTGATCAAAGCATCGTCTTTCTCTTGCTGGGCAATGGTTAGATTGGTAATGTCGATTTTACCAATGAGGTATCTGTTCTTGGCCATTTCGTATCTTCTTTGCGCTATGGTATCGGCCTTAGCCGAAATATCCAGGCTTGTTTGAAGTTGTTTTAACTGCATAACCTGGTTAAACACTTCTATATCAATTACATTTCTTCGGTTCTTTATGTTCTCAAGGGTAGCATTGAGTTCTGCTTCTGCCTGCTTTACCAAAGATCGATTTCTGCCGGAATTATGAAGCGGAACATTAATGCCTACAAACGCACTCTGCTGACTCTGAAGATTCTTGAAAGCGCTGTTGAAGTCGGTGGCCGTTTGGTTATAGCCTACAGAAAGGTTTAGATCGGCCGTAAACCTTCGGGAAATTTGTGCAGATCTCAGGTTCATTCTGGCCATATTTTCGTTGAGTTCCAGCGTTTTGAAATCGCTCCGGTTCTCCCTGGCCTGGGCAATGGCCAAATCCGGACTTATTTCTGGTCGGGGCACAACTGAGGGCAGCACTACCTCAAATGTTCCGGCCTCCTCGTACCGCCCCAAAAGGTTTCTCAGCTCTTTTTCGGTGGTGAGCATAGAAACACGGTTTTGTTCTACCGCATTCCGGCTTCGCATTAAGCTCAACTCCACCTGAAGCAGCTCATTTTCAGCAATTTTACCGATACCGAACCGCCCTTTACTAATCCTGAAAATGGTATCGTTGTTGTTGCGGTTGTATTCGGCATTCTTGAGCTGTACCTGAGAAATCAGCAAATCGAAAAATTTCTGAGTTACGGTAATACTCAGATCTTCAAGACCTTCGATCTGTTGCCTGGTAGCCTGGCCGTAGTTTATTTTTTGTTGATCCCAGTTCCACCGAATGCGGTTAATTCTGAAAAGGGGTTGGGAATAAGACAGAAAAAGAGGGGCAGAGCGCCAGTAATAATTGGGAGAACTGCCCTGGTCTTCGAAAAGGTCGATTCTGCTGAGCCCGGAATTTAAAGACAGGGTGCCACCTGTTGCGAGCAGATTCTGGCTGAGCGACATCGTAGCAGATGAAAAATTCTGGCTTTGTGGCCGAAACAGAATGCTACCGTCTGGTTGTGTAATCTGGTTAATGGTTCTGGTAAAACCTGGAATCTGGGCATCGAGCGAAAGCTGGGGTAATAACAGTGCACGGTTTGCCTTGTATCTCCAACTCTCGGCATCGTATTGGTATCGGATTTGTCTGGAAACAGGGCTATTGGTCCTGGCACTCGAAATCACCTGCGATAGGGTGATAGATTGGGCCTGCCCATCTCGGGGAGCCAACCAGAAGGTGGCCAGCAATAGGACAGTGGTGCAAAACCATGCCACCTTCCGTTTTTGATGATGTGGCCAGCAGGTAAATACCTTATTGATTAAGTTCAAATCGTTGATATTGATTGCTTTAAACTTCTGTAGTATCGTATTCATTCCTTTTTCTACTCGTACCTCAAACTTTCGATCGGATTGGCTTGTGCAGCCTTTCTTGCCGGGAAAATGCCAAAAATCAACCCAACGGAAATGGCAACTCCAAACGACAACATCACAGAAAATGGAGAAATTACAGTTTGAATATCGGCCAGCTTTTCTACCCCAAAACATATTCCGACACCGAGGATAATTCCCAAAATACCACCTGAAAAGCTAATGGCAACCGCCTCAGAAATAAACTGATACACAATGTCGCTCTTGTGTGCACCAATGGCAAGGCGGAGACCAATCTCTTTAATTCTTTCCAACACAGAGGCCAGCATAATATTCATAATGCCAATACCCCCGACAAGCAACGAAATAGAGGCAATTACGCCCAAAACCACGTTGAATAGTTTCTTGGTTTTTTGCTCCTGCTTGAGTAGCAGCTCAGGAACTACGATTTCGTAATCTGGCAACTCGTTGTGCCTGCGAGACAATAACTTACCAATCAGCTCCACCGATGGCTCAATGAACTGGCTTTCTGAAATATTGACAACCAACCTGTCGATCTGGTGATAATTTTCAGTATTCTTCTTTTTGCTGTCATCGTCGTCTTCCCACATAGGTCGTTTCATAGAGGCTGGAGTAATACTTCCTCTATTTATAAACCTTAGCAGTATGGTATTAATAGGCGTATATATGTCTGAATTATAGTCTCTTATAGAAAGTTTTGCTACCGTTTTTTCGGAAATCTGGCCTGGTTCCAGCACCCCCACCACGGTTAGCCAAACGTTTCCACATTTAATGCTCTGGCCAATGGGGTCTACTTTGGCAAAATAACGGGCTTTCACCTGGCGGCCTATTATACATACAGCTGCCGATGCCCTCATTTGGGCTTCACTAAAGTATTTGCCTTCTCCGATCTTTACACCGGCTACCTCAAAAAAACGATTGGTAACGCCAATGAGTCGGCCTGGCTTGCGAATGCCTTCTCTCATAAAGGCAGTTTTGTATTCTACTTCGGGGCTTACAAAAGTTGCGTGCTCCAGGGTTGCCGATATGTTGGCCGCATCCAGCAGCGAAAGCCCGGGCGAAGACTTTTTGCTCTCCTTTTCGTCTCTTTCTTCGGGTTTCTTATTGGGATCTGGTGGTAATGCTTTGATTATTAAATTATTAGAGCCTACCAGCTTGATCTGCTCCAAAATTTCACGTTCGGCACCAGCCCCAATCGCCAACATAGCAATAACGGCAGCGACGCCAAAAATGATTCCCAGAGAAGTAAGCAAGGCCCTGAAGCGGTTGTTGCCCAAAGCTTCGAGCCCCATGTTAAAATTGATGAGAAATCGATCCATTTCGGAGGGGTTACTTCTTTTGAACAGCCAGGGAAGTATCAGAAGAAACAGGTGCTGGTAGTTTTGCCTTTACCTGAAACTGCGCCCAACGCTGCTTCCATTTCAGATTTTCTGTTGGCTTTGGAGCGGTGGCTAGTTGGGTTATTTTTTGAAGTTTCACCTCAGCAGTATCGCCCAGGCCGGCCAGTAAAACCTCATCATCTTTTGTCAATCCGGCATATACGATACAACTGCTTTCGTTTACTGCACCTACCAGCACCTGCTGGCGCTTGTAGCCCATGTCTTCTTTTTTAAACACATAGCTGTAGTTCTTGTCGTTGTTGATGGCTTCCAGAGGTACACTTAAAACCCGAACATATGTGCCGGCGTGGATTTTACAGCTGGTGGTCATAGCAGGCCGCAGATCTGGATCGGTGGTGAGTACATCAATGACCACCTCAAACACCTTGGCATCGGAATTGGGTTTCTGTTCTCCCACATTGGCCACCTGGCTTACGCCTCCTTCCAGCTTTTTGCCCTGTTCTGCATCTAACCCAATCTCTACGTATTGCCCTACCTTAACTTTCTGTATATCAACTTCATTAATATACGTTGTTACTTGCATTTGGCTAAGGTCTGGCAGAATAGCCACTTCCGGATTCCAACTATTGACGGTAGAACCCACTATTTTTTTTGCACCATTCCAGTTTCGGGCATAAATCACCATTCCGGTTTTAGGGGCACTAATGGTTAGTTTTCCGAGAAGGTCTTCCAGGCGCTTTTGCTTACTTTGGGCGAGGCTCAGATCCGATTGAATAATCTGAACCTTGGTGGCCGCCTGCTTAACTTTGGTTTTGTAGTTTTCGGTTTTAACTGTAAAGTTTTTCAGAGCCTTTTCCAGCTCTATTTCTTTTTGGCGAATGGTGGCCGGTGCTTCAAACCGGCTTTGTTCTTGTTCCAGTTTGGCTTGTTCTACTGCAAATTTTAGATTGTAGAGTTCGTCTCTGGCCTCTCTTAAAGTGAGCGTAGTATCCAGGCGGGCCTGGTTAAATTCCGAGGTTTTTTTGTCTACTTCCAGAGCGGCGTCGCTCAACTTACTTACAATTGGATTCTTTTCGATAGACGCCACATAGTCGCCCGCTTTTACTACGGTTCCTTCCTGGATAAGGTCTTCTATTTTGAGTTCGGAATAAATGCCTGCGGCCTGTAAAGAAGAACCGGGCGCCGTTATCTCGGTCTGATTTTTGGCTTTGAGTTCACCCGTAGAGATTACAAAAACATCGAATTGGCCCTGCTTTACTTTTGCCAGTAGGGTTTCGTTTACTTTGCTTTCGCCGGGATAAAAGAAATAATAGGCAAGAGAAAATCCAGCTGCTATTAATAGGCCAAGTATAATTCCTTTTTTACGGGTCACTGTTTTAATATTCTTGCGTTGGAGGAAAAAGCAAAACTGAGGGTTTCGGCTCGGCAAGTAGCCAAAATGTTATGAACGGTTGATAATCGGTTTCGGCGAACATACCTGGAAAGGAAGTCGGTTGCAAAATTGGAGGTGTGGGTTGCACTAATTTGGAAGCGATAGAAAAAGCGAATCGTGCAACAACCCTTTGCGGTAAAACTGTATTCGGGCAGCCATTTCGAGCTTCCATTGTTCTTTGCATGTAAGATCGGCGGCAGGTATCCATACCCAGTCATTTTGCAGATTCAGACCATTCCAGGAAAGCACACCTGCCGGTAGAATGGTATGAAAACCATTGTCTTGAAAAACTATGGGATGGTTGGTGCCAGGTGCAAAAACAGTTTCTCCCAACGGATTCCATTTGTCTGCCTTCAGCCGAAGCAAGTCGGTAACAGAGGGTAATATATCCAGATGGCTAACAAAGCGGGAAGTATCGGCTTCAATTTTGTGGCCCGGATGGTAAAATACCAAAGGAACATCGTAACTCCCTGGTAATGTACTATATTTTGGATCCGAATTGGCCTGGGTATGATCTGCGGTGAGTACAAAAAGGGTGTTTTTAAACCATGGCTGAGCCGATGCTGTTTTGAAAAATTGCCTGAGCGCAAAATCGGCATAAGACACAGCCTCATGTACCGGCAGCGGGCCAACTTTGAATCGACCTTGATAGGGAGTAGGAATGGT
>Ga0075163_10000776_pt1 | contig 42608 bp, 35 predicted proteins | sample JI1023141ADNA_FD_71478 | JGI IMG/M metagenome (GOLD analysis project Ga0075163, IMG submission 71478) | Wastewater effluent complex algal communities from Wisconsin, to seasonally profile nutrient transformation and Carbon sequestration -... | ecosystem: Engineered > WWTP > Effluent > Algae...
TAAATTCAGTTTTTAAACTGGTATTACTTTCGCTTAGAAATGCGGCTAATATGTGTTCGGTGGAAAGATATTCATCCTTTAATTCCTCCCGTAAAGAATCGGCTTTTTTAAGCATAGCCATGAATCCACGGGAAGGCTCTACATGAGTATTGCCTTTTACTTTGGGTAATTTTAAAATACTCTGTCTGGCAAGGTTACGAAGCTTAAATCGATCAAGCTTTAAATGGGAGAGTAAAATTTCTCCCATTCCTGAATCATCGTTTAATATATTATAAATAATATGCTCTTCTGCTTGCTCTGAATTATTTTCCTCTTGTGCAAGTTGAATAGAATTTGTAATAGCTTCTGCTAATTTTCTAGTAATTTTATCTAACTTCATAGTTTTAATAATTAGACATTTAATTTCAAATTCAATCAATTTTTCTTTTTGAAAAATTTTTCTGAATTCTTATTTGTTAGTTTTTTAAATTTGAAAGATCACGTGATTGCAATAATAATTTGGTATAATCATGCCGGGGATTTTGTATTAGATTCTCCATTGTATTATTTTCAACAATTTCTCCATTGTGAATAACATAAACATATTCACAAAGTTGCGCTATAAAATCAATATCATGTGAAATTAGAAATATTGAAATATTTTTACTTTTCCCGAGATTGCGAATTAATTCTATTACCTCCCGTTGGATTAATGGATCTAATCCACTGACAGGCTCATCCATAAGAATTATTTCCGGATTACAAAGAATAGCCCTGATTAAGGATATTCTTTGTAATTCTCCACCGGAAAAAAGTCTAATACTTTGACTAAGATATTTCTCTGACATTGAAAAATCACTCAATGCCTTTTTAATTCTATCTATTTTGTTTTCATTTATATTGGATAAAATTAACGCTTCTTCGAGGCATTCTTGTAAATTCCACCTGGGATTAAAAAAACTTGCCGGCTCTTGGAATACAAGTTGGATTAGCTTTCGATTCTTCTCGGAAACTTTTTCATTTTTAATAAAAATTTCTCCTTCCGTTTGAACGTTTTCTGGCAGTTGAATATTTAAAATAGACTTAATGAGTGTGGTTTTCCCAGATCCCGATCCTCCAATCATTCCGGTGATCATTCCTTTTTTCAATTGAAGGGAAATATTATTGAGTATTCTTTGATTTTTAATTGAAAGAGAATAATTTTTTAATTCTAAAATAAATTCCATTGGCTATTTTATATTATCCGCTTTAGAGTCAAAGTTTCTTAATGTTTCCATTTCTACTAAGAGTCTTTCTAAATCGCCTGTTCCTTTGGCGCGATAAATTCCTCTCAAATAATTATTCTTATCAACTAAGTAAACATTTTCAGTATGAACAAAATCTGTTAAATCTTCTTTTCCTTTAATAGTTTTAATATCTGCTCCAAATTGATATCTAGCTAAATCATATATTTGATTTTTATTTCCCGTTACCTGTATCCAATTATTTTCTTTTATACCATAATTTTTTCGAAATTCATTTAAAATTTCAACTGTATCAATCTCGGGATTTATTGTTACTGATAAAACTTCTAAATTTTCTCGATTTTTAATTCTAGGGATAAAATTTTGCATATTTCTTGTAATCATTGGACATAGCCCGTTGCATCTGGCATAAAAGAAAATAATTAATTTGTATTTTCCCAATAATTCTTTTTCTGTAATTGTTTGGTTTTTATTTGAAATAAGTGAAATCTCAGTTATTTTTCGTAAGTCCTGCGGATAATTATTATTTTCCGTCCAATAGGGATCCATGTTTTCAGTTTTAAAATAAGGTAAAATTCCTTCCATTGGCTTATAACTCTCGGTCAACTCCGGGTTAAACACTGGATTTTTGTTTTCGCATGTAGTGAGTAAAAATAAAACTAATACTATTAATAATTTCTTTAAAATCATGGAAGTTCCTTATTACTCAATGGTTTAATAGGATTGCAAATTTTGCTTCCAGGCATTCCGATTGAGTTACCATTTTTATCATATACAATATTCATATAAATATGTCCGTATCGATTCCACATCTTTGTCACTAATATTTTACCGGATAAATCATACTTTTCATAGATGTATGGTTTTCCATTGTCATACCATTCCCATCTGTCATTTATATACTTGCCATTGTCAAATTCAGAATATAGACGATTGTTTCCATTTTGAAACCAGGATCTGTGAATACCTTGCTTTTGACCTTCTTTGAAAAATCTTTTTTCTAATAGTTGTCCTGATTTTTTTTGAGCTGTGTAATCTCCATCTTCCAATCCATTTTTATAGGATGTAATGGAAAACTCTTCCATTGTTGGATTTTCAACTTTAATTTTTCCAGTGAAGGGAATTCCTTTCAAGTAATATTTACCACTGGAAAAGCTAAGTTCTGGATTATTACTTTCAATCTTTGTTTCCATAGAAAAAAGATCCCATCAATGTATAAATTGTTGCAGTCGTATCAAGCTTATAGTGGTAATGATATGTAGCAGTGGTGAAATGCTGAGTAACCGCTGTATGCCCGTGCAATGAATCTAGATCAGACGGAGTGAATTCTGTGGCAGTGGATGATGTTTTACATTTTTGTCCATAGATTGCATAACCATCGAGTGCAATACCGATTAAAGCAGAATTATTGCAAGCTCCGCTATTACTTGTCGATGTTGAATTATCACATACCTTTGGAACTGCTGCATGATGGTGATACACTCCACTGGATTGTGGGTGGCCCTGGTAATTGTCAAATGTGGCTGCTTCAACGGCTAATGTATCAGGAGGTGCTGCCGCATTATTAAAAATGGCAAGTCCATTCGTAGTGATTCCAATGGAAACTAATCCACCTTGAGTACTGTCCGTTCCAGTTCCTTTAGTTGGAGTTACTGGAATTGTATAGACTAAATTTTGACTAATCACTACGTTAGATCCTGCTTTTGTGTTTCCTGCAGGAAGGGATTCATACAGCGGATACGTTGTTACAGGTGTTTGTCCATTGTATGCTGTAAAATAATAGCTTTTGGTATTTGGGATATTTTGAGATTTGAAAACATAATTAGATCCAGACACATAGCCGATTGCACATTTAAAATTTTCTTTTATCCAAGCGGGTAATGCCGAATCCATACAAGTTGTAATTCCAGTTGCACAATCAGTCGCAGTGTTAAGCGTTGCTGTGCTCGCCGCCACTGTTGTGCCTGTAGACGTTGAAGAATTACAAGAACTACTCGTTGTTGTAGAAGATCTAGAACTAATCAAAGCAGCAGCTGCAATCGTAGTATTATTAGATTTTTCTTTTTCTAAACCTAATTGCTTACATGATAAATAAATCGATGAAGCAATAGCAATAGAAGATATTATTAGTATCCATTTTATTTTTTTAATCATGGTGTCTTACCATCCTATTTTAATATTAACAATTTATTCCAAGTATATTAGAAATATATAATATACTTTTTAAAATGTTATTCTTGCAGACTTTGTTAAAAATTAAAATAATCAATTCTTAAATTAAAACAGAGACTTATTTTCAATTAAAATAGAGTCCGAGCTTATAAGATTGGTCTTTTACAAAGAAAAATCAATCCTGATCAATAGGTTCTACGCGGAAGGAATACCTAGAAACCACAGGATCCCAATAACGCAACTGATCAAGATCAACGGTAAACCAATCTCTTTTTTCCCTATCTAGCCATTTTGTAAATTGCAAAAGTTCCAATTCCATATTGTATTTATTTATCTCGATATTTAAATCTGCTACTTCTTGTTTGGGCATAATATCTGTTAGCCCTCGCTCTACTAATTTCTTTTTAATCGAAATTTCATCAGCAGGACTTCCTAGAATAAACCATTTATCTTCTTTTTTAATTACATCAATTTGCTCGAACAATTCTCCAAGAGTCTTCAATGTTTTCGTTCGCAGAGTTCTAAATAAAATTCTAGATGTTGCGGGTAATCCCGTGATAACCGCTAATAAGAACATTACAGCCTGGTAATTTCTGATTGTTCCAAGTGCATCTTTTTCTCCAGTCTTTGGATGAACTTTTTCAAAGTAGATTCTCCATTGCAAATCAGATAAACCTACCTTTATTAATAAGTATACATTTACGAATCGTTTTAAGGCTCTTGGGGAAAAACCTAAAATTGGAGCTAAGGTTAAAGAAAAATCATTCTCCTCTCTTTTAATTGTAAGTTGCTCGGCTTCTGCTGTTGACTCTTCTAATTTAAAAGGAAATTCTTCTGATATTTCATTTTCAGTTTGTTTATCTGAAGATTCAATTTGATCAGTAACTGTTGGTTGTTCTGCTTTATTTTCAGGCTGAGATTCTTTCGGTAAATCCTTATTATCCGGCGGATTTACTTCGGAAATCGGTTTTGCATTTGCTATTTTAATATTGTCATTAACTGTATTTGATTTCTCTTCTACTTGTGGCTTTGTATCTTCATTTGAAGCTTCTGTGTTACTTTCCATCAATTGAGAAAGAAGATTTCTTCTTCCTTCAATATTCATTGGATATAGCCAAAAAGGAATTTGAAATATTTTTTCCAAATAATCATGAGGTGTTGCTCTAAAGCTATCTGGAATTCCGTCACCATCAATATCCATTTGAACTTCCTGTCCAAATAAATCTTTGTAACCAATTCGAAGTGACTGCGAAACCCATCTAGCATCGACAGCTACAATTACAACAAATGCAGGGAAGGATAAAAGTAAATGAACAGCCTGTAAAACTTCTACAACTTTATCTGGAGGGCATCTATCTAAATCATCTATATAAAGGACTACACGATTTATCATATAACCGTCATTATCCTTAACTTCACCGGCTAATAAACTCTGGTTGTATTTTTCGATTAAATTTGATAATTGTTCAAAATCACTTCGTATTTTTGCCTGCAATCCTAAATGTTTGGTGTATTCGTCTGTGCCCATTCTCCCTTTAATAAAAGTAGAAAGATAATCTCCTTCTGTAGTTTTCTCTAAATCGGATTCTAATTTTTCAATTTCAGATCGAGCATTTTCTTTTTTATCATTGTAAGTTTTTTTCTTTTCTTCAAGTGCGGCTAATTTTATTTTTTTCTCTTCTTGCTTTTTCTCTAATTCAGAATTTAAATCTGGAATTGTTTCCTTGATTTTTTTAAAAAAATTTGGAGCCCAGTTTAGATTCTTTGTAGCCCATGATTTTAAAGCAAGGTAGGTTGGATAAAGAGGCGCAAGCACGGCTGTAATGCTTCCGAATATACTGAGAATCCATTCTTTAGAATCATAGGCAAAATTCGAAAGTGGTTCTTTTAAAAAAGGAATATAGATAAAATTATAACAAAGAGTAGATGTTACTCCAATCAAAAAAAGAGACAATGCAATAATTCCAAAGTATAAATATCCTTTGTATCTTAGTTTTAATTGTTCGAAGACAGGAAGGTTTTGGAACTTTCCACTCTCTTCATAAATTCTTTTGATTTGCGTTGCTATTGGCTCATCAGGATTATATTCAAGTCCGGCTTTTTTATACCAGGCTTTGATTTCTTCTGGAGAAATTTTTTCTTTAACAGTGTCGTCTATCGTTTTATTAAAGATATTTAAAATAATAGATTTGTAATTTTCTGATTCTCGTTCAATTTCGGCTTCCACTTCCTTTGCTTTTAATGCAAATTTTTCTTCATCTTTTTCTAAATCTAAAAGTCCATTTTTTTCACTTTCGATTCTTTTTATTAAAAAATTTCTTCTCTCTTTTACTTCATCAACTGGTTCACCCTTAATTCGAAGGTTAGAAAATATATGATTAACAAGACTCGCCCAGAGATTTGCATCAACAAAATGCCATGTATTAAATTCAATCTGAACTACATTCCCGTAAAAAGCTAATTTATTTTCTTCTACGCCAGCTTTTCTTTCGCTACGCATACTTTTAGTTAACCGTTCAATTTCTTTATTTAATTTACTCATAAAGAAACTTTTTCCAGCTCCCCAATTTCCAAATAATCCGATTGATAGCGGAGGATGAACAGATTTAGCCGAGATTAGCCTTGCAAATGCATCTACTGCATTTGTTATCCCAAGCCTGTCATCACTTACATTTGCATTATGATCTGCTCTGTAATGGTTCAGTGCTTTCCATCTAAATTCTTTATTTGTTTTCTCAGACGGAGTGCTTACAAACTCCAGAAATTTTTGCAATACGGATGCAAATTCGAGCGCATTGCTATATCGACTACTCTTGCCCTTCGCGCAAGCCTTCTCTAGAATATTCTGAATTTCTCCTGCGGCTAAGTATAATTTCTCTTTGCCACTGATAATTGAATTTAATCCTTTGGCTAATAGCTTGTATGTTATTATAGGAAGTTTTTCATTTGTTTGTTTATAAATTAATGTTTGCGTATCACCGGTAAATGGTAATTCGCCGGTCAATAGTTGATAAAGCATGATTCCTACAGAATAAATATCGCTTCTTCTATCAACACTGCGAGCGAGTTTACATCTTTCAGGACTCATATATTCTAAAGTTCCAACAAGACTTTCACTTTTGATTTTCTTTCCGTCTTCAATTTGTTTGGCGAGGCCAAATTCACCAATCACTGGTTCCCCATTTTTTTGCGTAAAAACTGCATCAGGTTTTATGTTTCTATGAATTACATTTTTTTCATGGATTTCATGAAGACCTTTTAAAACTTTAATTGTCAATTCTATAGCTTCTTCGATTGGCATTCCAGTATTGCCATAAGTTTTCAAAAGCCAATAGAGAGTCCCATTATCCGCATATTTAGAAATAAAATAGGGTCTATCTCCGATTTGCCCCACTTCTTTAACTTTAAGTATATTAGGATGATCGAATATAGCATTGAGTTGAACACCGGTAATAAATAAATCTTTTAAATCTTCTGGTTGATCTTTTTTTAAAAGGCGCACTACATATTTTTCGCCGGTAGGAAGGTATTCACATAAATAAGGATCTGACTGAGAGCCACCTTCAATTTTTCTCTCTACTTTGTATTCTCTGGCAGCAAGATGTTCTTGTAAAAGTTCTAAGTCGCTTAATTCTTTTGATTGTTTTAAATTGTATCCACAATTTGAACAAAAAAAAGCAATGCTTGGATTCTCAACTTTACAGCTTGGACAAAGAATACTCATTAGATTTCAACTCTAAATAAATTATCGCCAATTCTTATTTCAGATCCAGAATTCAACTCTAGAGGTTTATTCGTATTAGCCTTAATGAAAACTTCATCAACCAATACATTCAAAAATATTTTTTCCCCTTCGATTTTAATTTCACAGATGTTTTCAGAAAAGTCGGAACCTTTAATATCTATATCATTTCCTTTGCCTATTTTTACTTTCTCGGAAAGTAAAAAATCTTTTTTGGGCTTACCATTTTCAACTAAAACTATTTTAGGTTTCTTTGCAATATTTGTATTTTCAGATGAGAGAGGATTTCCACACTGCATACAGAACTTTGATTTACTTGGATTTGTGTATTTGCACTTTGGGCAAATAAAAACGGAAGAAATAACTGTTTCACTCATAATGAATCTTTCTTGTTTACATTATAAAATTACAAGAATTTTTTTAAAACTTATAACCGATAGTAAGCCAGATATTTCTTTTTTCGAGAGGATGCATGGTCGGGTATTTACTTCCTGAGGCAACACGAATTCCAGGGTCAAAGAATTGTTGATTGGTAGCATTAAATACATCGAATTGTAAATACATTCCAGAAATAGAAAAAATATCCTCCCATCTAATATTAACTTTTAGCATTATATATCCCGGTATAGTTTTTTCTGGATTTGTAGCTATTGTCCTTCTAATATCCATATAATTTAAGCCAAGATGAGTAGATAGATTTTTTAGCGCATAATAAGTAATACCCAATGATAATTTATTTTGTGCAATATTTGGTATTGTTCCCGAATTCGGGACAAACTTATTATTTGTAGAAGCATTAAAGGCATCCAGGAAATAATCGTCACCTTGTCTGCCATTAGTTGAAGGAGAGTTTGTAAGCTTACTACTCATTTTAAGATACTCTCCTTTATTATAAGTATAGCCTAGATTAAGTTTCAAGTTATCAAATATATGAGCATCAAAAATAATTTCTGTTCCATATATTTTGGCACTTGCAATATTTTGATTTTGATTCCAGGTTGTTCCTATTAAATTTGGATTGGGCTCATTTGTTGCCACTTCTAATATTAAATTAGAAAGAGTATTGTAATACAAAGATGCGCTAGTATAATATTTTTGTAGAAACCGGTAACCAATTCCAATTTCAGCAGAATGTAATTTTTCAGGTTTAATATCCGAATTTGCTTTTCTAGATTGTGTAGCATTAAACATTTCCCATGCAGTTGGTGCACGAAATCCAGTTCCAAGTAAAAATTTTAAAGTCAAATCCTTTGTTACATTTAAAATTGCACTCAGCCGGGGCGTCTGGTATTTACCCCAAAAAGTATTATAATCATAGCGATATCCTCCCGTTAGTGTCAAAATAGAAATAGGCTTATAGGACAATTGCGCATAAGAGCCGTATGTCGTATACGTAAATCGCCTATCGCTTCCATAAGCGGCCGGAACAACTACGTGTTGGGATTCAACGCCTGAAATTAAGGACAGTGTTTTAGAAATATCCCAGAGAAATTTTTCTTTTATTTCATAAGAATAATCCGGTCTATTATAAGAATTTAATAAATTAATGTTTCCTGGTTTATAATAAGCATAAGGTCCTGGATTTTTATATGTTTCTTCGTGACTCGAGCTTAGAACTTCTGTTTGTCTAGAAATCAATTCACTGTCGAGACTCATTTTATTTGAAAATCGATGTGTGTAACCGGTTGCTGTTGAGTTATTTTTGAAACTCCATTGATTTCCTGATAAACCGACAGGCGAAATACCATAGTTCGTAAATCTAATTAACCGTTTCAAATCGCAAGTCCTTAAAGGAAAACTTTGCAGTCATATTGTAACATTAGCAACGTTAAAACCCGGTGTCCAATAAGATCCTACAGATCGTCCATCAGGAGTGCAAGTTCCTCCGCATGCATTTTTTTCTAAGGCGTAACTCGCATCATTTGGATTTACATTTGGTTTATCCAATCTTCTTGTATCTCCAAAGTTAGGACCCTGCGTATTATAATAATAACCGCCTATGTTATATCCGACTCCGGTGCTTGTGCTATTTCTTGTTGAGAAGCTAAGACTAGTTCCCGGATTTCTAAAATTTCCTTCCCAATACCCGTGAGTTATATCTACATGATTTCCCGGATTTGTTCTTCCATCTTTTGTAATAATGTTTATTATACCATTAAATGCGTTAGCTCCGTAGAGTGCAGATGCGGGTCCTGAAACTACTTCGATACTTTGAACATTGTTAAGTGGAAATTGAATACTACCTCCCAATATGGCTCCTTCGGTTAAATTATTATCCGGAATTCCATCTATATAAAGGAGTGTTGTCTGGTTGTTTCCAATGAGTCCTCTTTGATGAATAAGCTCGGGAAATATTCCATAGTTGTGAATTATATCAAATCCAGGAATATCGCTTAACGCATCAATTAACGTGCGATAACCCCGTTCCCTGATTTGCTTATCAGTGATTATATAAATGGCTGCTGGTGCATCAGAGATTTTTTGCTCTTTTCTGGAAGCAGTCGTTACTATATTTTCTTCTAATTTGAAAAAATCTTCTTCTTGTTTTAATCTTGTCTTTGTATCAGAAGAATTATCACTTTCTTTTGCTTCAGGGATTTCTTTTCCTTTCTCCTTTAATAACTCATCTCTTTCTTTTTTTAATTCTTGTATTTCTGATTTGAGTTTTTCATTTTCTTCTTCAAAACTTGGCTTGTCCTTTTTTAAATCTTGCGATTCAATGATAGCTGGAGTAATTAAAAATAATAGAATTAAAAATGTAAAAATATTCATTACTACACCAAAAGTCTATTTAAAAGAAAATACTAAAAAAGTGTAAATGAATATTTTAAACCAGGCTAATTATTTTTAACGCAACCTCATTTTTGGGATCTTTCTCTAAAACTTTTTCAGAATACATTTTTGCATTCGTAAAATCTTTCATCAATCTATATAGATCACTTAGATTCAAAAGATTTTTAATATAATTAGGATTTATTCTTTCTAAAGCTTTTGAAACTGCAAATGCATCTGAATATTCTTCCATTTTCTTATAAGAAATAGCCAAGAAATACATTAGTTCTTCTTCTCGTTCAAATTGGGAAGTGTATGAATTTAACACTTCGATTGCCTTCCTGTATTCTTTTGTTTTATAGCACAAAATACCGAGTAGCCTCGACAATTCTCTATGAGTTCTATCTAGTATAAATGCGGAGTATAAGACAGAAATTGCCTCATGGAAGCGATTTTTATTTGCCAAGGCTTTTCCTTCTAAATATGCATTTTCTGTGTTAAGCGCAATATTTGTGTGAATATCAGTGGTAGTCTTAGTTGATCCGTCTTTATTGACTTGAATCATAATATCAGAACTAGTAATGATATCCGGCTCTAACGGTATTTCCTCTAACTGCGAATAATCTTCCTTATACCCAATTCGTAAAAGAGAAAGATCATCGATAACATTTCCCATGGATTCTATCATATGAATTATTTCTGATAGATTGCTATTAGCTTTTTCAACAAATCCTAAAAATATTGTTTCATCTTCATTGATTGTTCTATTAGGCATATGGGGAGTTAAATCAATATCATCTCTTCCATCCGAACCAAGTATAATTACATCTCCAGCGGCTAATTGCAATGATTCGACATGGAAATCTACATCGGTATCAAATCCAATTTTTCTTAAATGAATTTCCTCTTCAATAAATGATGCACGACCATCTCTATACAATACTGAATAAGGATGCTCTGCATTGATAAAGTATGCTTTACCTGTTTCTTCCTCGATAATAAATATTACGGCAGAAATAACCATACTTCCATTGAATGATTTAAACACTGAGTGAATCTCATTATAAACTTGATAGAGCCATTCCTCTGGAGTTTGATTTAGAATCTTATTTTGTGATGCTGATCTCGCCATGATAGAATTCATAACGACACCCATAACTAAAGAACCACCGGCCCCCTGCATGGACTTACCCATAGCATCACCGTTCATAGCCATCGTATACCTTTTAAATTTATCTTTTGTGCCTAATCGTAAGTTACCTGTAATGCAAATATCGCCACCTAAATCAGCTTGTTTTCTTTTGAACTCAAATTGTTTTTTTTGTTTTATTATAAATTCTGTTTTTACTAATTTTGATTTATTTGCATTGTAAAATAAAGGTTTCGCTAAAAGGGAAGTTAGAAAATAATCTCCATCCTGCTGAACCTTCAGTGATTCGATTAATTCCATTTTCTCACGCACTTCGCGAGTTCTTTCTTCCACTTTCTGCTCTAAATTTTCAGCATAGTCTTGAAGTTCCTCTCGCGCTTGACGTATGGAACTTACCATGGAATTAAAAGAAACGGAAAGAAAACCTATTTCATCAAATGATTTTATTGGAACTTTAACAGTTAAATCTCCGTCATTTACGTTTTTAACTCCTGTTAATAATTTATTCAAAGGACGCACAAGACTAGTTTTAAAAAGCATGGGAAAGAAAAATAAGACTAAGAAAACTACACCAATCATCGCAGAAATAATTAATCTAGAAGTTTTATGAATGCTTTTTCTATAATCTAAATAGTTAAAGCCTATTTCATATCGCACATCTTCATTTATATAATCAAAATGTGTATAAAATTGAAATCCAGCATTTCGATACAAGCGCCTATATTCTGGAATAGCAGTATTTGCAATTTCATCAAGCGCATACTTTTCTTTATCCGCATCTGATAGACTTTTATCTTTTATTCTTGATATTCTTTCTTTGACTAAGGCTTTTTTTTCAATTCCTTCTCCAAGGGATATTTCTTCTAATGTCAGTAATTGATTTCTGGTATACAATATAGTTGGAACTTCAGAAAAACGAGAGGAGCTTGCATTCGTTTTTAAAATATATTCAACGTCAGTAGGAATATCTTCCCAATTATTTTTTGCGATTGCAATCTTTGTCTGGGTGACCTGAAGTAACTTCTTTTCATCGTAATTAGATTCACTTTCTCTGAGAGTAATATCACCAACAAAACCTAAAACTACTAGTATGGCTCCGAGGGAAATACCGACTAGCTTCACCATAAATGTAGTTGGCTCAGGAGAATTGTTTAAATAAGAAATTGCTATATAATAAATAACAATCATCGTAGAATAAGAAAACAACATGGCATATAAGTCGTAAGATATTCTATCAGATTTTACTAATACATTAAGTAATGCGATTAGAATATGAATAATTATTGGAATCGCAAAATCTCGAGTAGACTCCGCATCCTTTCCTTTTGGATTTAGTATTTTTATAATTCCAACTATAAATTTTGAAATAGAATATAAGGGATAAGATAATATATTTTTGGGTTTACCTATCCACTTTGAAAAAAATCCATGATACTCTGAATAGCGAATTGTTTTACGTAACAGGTTTATGACAGGGATTAAAAATAAAAGAACAATGACTAGCCCTACTTCTTTTCCAAAATCAAATGTATAAATTTGTGCTTTGAAGCTATAGATTTTTTCCATTGCAAGAGTTTTCATTACAAAGTGCGCATAAGTAACTATAGCCAATAAAAAGGATATGGAAATGACTATTACAGCTTCTTTAGGCCTATCATTTTTGGGATAATAATAGGAAAACCCCACCAGGCAAGCATTTCCAAACATCACAAGACAAGACATATAACGGTGATATGCCCCAAATTCAGCAAATATGGAATAGGAAGCTGTATAGGCAGCGAATAACAGCATTTCACCTATAAAAAAGCCAGCTAACCAATAAGTTGATTTTACCTTTTCTTTTTTGAATATTAAAAACAAAACAATGATTATACAAATCAAAGTATCAAAAAAAACACCAGGTGAGTAATAAGAAAACAATAACCAATCCATTCTGTTATTATCGTATAAACTACGGAATAGGCAAGTAAGTTTTTATCGCTTAACGTTTCATTGCAATGCTTTTAACATTGCAAAATTTGAAGTAAAGGCTGAGACTTCTAATTGATTTTATTTATTATAATTTAAAATGGTTTCATATAAAATTTGAATTCCCGTTTTTAAATGTATGATTCGAATGCTTTCATCCTTTCCATGTATCCCATCTAACTCATAGTTTGTTAGTAATGCGGGAATGAGACCATAGCATTTAAAACCATTGATTCTAAAATACGATGAATCCGTTGTGCCGGGGGATAAAAAGGGTGTAACCACTGCTTCAGGAACAACTTTCGTAGCAGTGCCAGCAAGGGTTTGAAAAAATTTACTATCCATTGGAGAAACAGTTGCCGGCTCTGAATGCTTTACTTTTACTTCAACATTATATTTATCTGCAATGTTCTTAATCTTTTTCAAATACTCATCGGGCACTACTCCGGGTAATAGGCGTATGTCTACAGTAGCTTTTGTATGGTTTGTAATTACATTGATTCCAATTGGATCGGAATCAATACCAGTGATACTAATTGTATTCGAAGTCATTGCTCTAAGATGCTTGTTTGATTGAATCACTCCTTTTAAAATAATCTGTATGAGTGGATTTCCGGAGCGTTTTAAAACAAAAGAATTTGGAAAAGAACTAGCAGTTCCCATTTGATAAAAAAAGGCAGAAGTAACATCGGAAAGAATTGTTTCTTTAGAAAATGATTGCAATTCCATTAGAAACTCCAACATATTTTTTGCTGCATAAGAAAGTGGAGGTGTGCTTCCATGCCCTGATTCTGCTTTGGCTTCTAATTCTAACCAGAGAATTCCTTTTTCCGCATATTGAAGATTAAAAATTTTGCTTCCCTGTATTGCAACACTATCAGTTCCACTTCCACCTTCATTGTGAATAAATTCGTAGCCCTTAAATAAGTCTTTGTGGTTATTCACTATATACTGCGCACCATGCATTGATCTACTTTCTTCATCGGCCAATGCAATATACATTAATTTATGCTTTAATTTAATTCCTGATTTTTTAACAAGGAGCATTGCGTAAAGTTGCATTAGCCCCAGACCTTTCATATCAACAGCACCGCGACCATAAATTCTATCCTCTATTCTAATTCCCTGAAATGGAGGATACTTCCATTCTGCCGCTTCTGCCTCGACAACATCCATATGATTCATAAAGATTACGCCGCCGCCCTCTTCTGTCCCGGGTAATTCTGCTATCAAGCTTGTTCTATCGGGCTTACCTGGATAAGAAATGAGTTTTACTGCAATACCGTTTTTTTCTAAAATTGTTTTTAAAAAATTAGCAGATTCAATTTCATTTCCGCGAATCGTGTTAATCTGAATGTACTTTTGTAAATCTTTTGCAGCTTCTTCTGCAACGTTATCGAAGTCAGGGAGATTTTTTTTTTCTGTTTGCGGGACGATTGTGAGTCCTTTCTCTGTAAATAAAATTGTAAAAATAATAAAAATACCGAGAAGAATAAAAAGGCTAAAAGAAATTTTTTTCATAAATTAATTATGAAAAGATAAAAACAAAGAATCAATCTTTATTTTTATAAATGGCTAAAAGATGTTGAAATATTTTTTTTGCTATATTGTGTTTAGATTTACGTCTTCGAAAATCTTTTAGCCTCGATGTATTTCCAAATCAAAACAATTGTTACAATGATAAGTCCAAGCGATTCTCTCGCTTCTTCTACTTCATTATCCTTAATCATACTGAGACTAAAAATAGATCCAGCTCCAAATAAATTTAATGCTTTTAAAATGGATGCTGCCAGGGTTAACGACCATATAAAAGATAGTATCGAGCCTGCGAGTATGATTTGTTTATAGTAAACTTTTCGTGCTGCTAAAAAGCATATGAAAGAAGTAAATAGATAAATACTAATCCAAACAAAAGGGTCTGGATCATTGTATTGAACCGCCGCAAAAAGGATAAATAGTATACAGAGGATATAATTGATTATCCTCATGAATACACTCCTCTTTCTTTTTGACTTGCATAATAAATAACTTTTCTGGCACGCATTACATCTCCCAGGGGACGATGAGCAAGGAGTGCATTCCATGGATCAAATACTGATTTTTCAATTTTTTCTTTTAATTCTTTTCCTGAATCGGAATTAATATTCTGCGAAGGTATTATTAATTTTGCAACTGTAATGTAAGGAGATTCATTTTCTGGCCAATCAATCGATGCATCTTCAATTGGAGTTATACTCTCATCTACAAAAAATTGTAACTGTAAATTAAATTCTACAGTATCAGTAGATAAAATACTTGCTATATCAACAGAAAAATCTTGTTTATTAGAATTTGCTTTTGGTTTGTGGCTAATCGGAATTAATCGAACCCTTGAAGCATATTCTCCACAGGCAATAGGAGCAGCCGAATAAAAAGTTTCTGTCATAAATCCTGAAAAAGGTTTACCGAATGTTTTAACTGTTTTACCTATTTTTTGAATCCCGCCAATGATGCCATGCTTTCCAATTAAATGCTTTAATAAAGCAAATGGACTCTCAGTTGCGGCTACCACTAAATCTATGAAAGGCTCTGATTTAGGAAAAGAAAATGCGGATTGATTGATTAATGTAAAGTCTTGACTGTTTGTATTTCCATTTCCAAGAGCACTCGGGCCATTTTGTCCAAAGACTTTAATCGCAAAGCCTCTAATATCTGGAATTGAATCAGGCTTAACATCTACGCCTCCATTTGAAATACGAATCCGTGCATCGTAAGTTCCCTTTTTTGCGAATAATCCTTGTTTTGCGTAATCAGGAAGATTATCGTATACTTCAAACTTTGCATTTAGTCCAGCAATGATTTTTCTATGCAATGCCCTTCCATTTCCGTAAAGAGCTGTTTTTTTCTTTTGAATTGCTATGATTTTTTCGGCATACCCGTTAAAACGAGTCTCTTCATCTGCTGCAATGTTTTCTTTCCAATCTTTGTTTGGTGCTTTCATAAAAATTCCTTTTAACTTATCCATACAACGCCAAGTTATTTTTATACAAGTCTTTTATTTTTATAAATTAAAAAGAGCATTGGTTCGAATCCCCTGCCCTCGTACTGCATGTTATTGATTTAACTCTTTTTAGTGTTCGTAAATCCGAAACCAAATCTTTTTCAGCTTGCGGAAATCCCCTGAGTAAGCAATTGGCTGCATCCGATTTTATTTGAGTAGAACTTGTTCCGGCGGGTAATGTTAAAGATAAAATAGAGTCGGGAGTATTAACGATTTTATCTGCGGCTATTGCAATTCTTCCTCTGGGTGAAATAGTAAATAAATATTCTGATTCACTGATTAATGTGGATGTATTTAATCCCAATGATTCACAGGAGGATACTACTGAATAAGTGTTGTTAGCCAGTATATAGTCTTGATTTGAAAAACTAGTAACTACATCTGTTGTAATTCCAGAACTAATATAAGAAAAGCTACAACTAGGAACTGCCTTTACTAATTCACTTCCATCGCTGATATTATATAATTTTTCACCGGATGTCAGGATTAAATCGTTTGTATTGCAATTTCCTGCAGAGCGTCTATCGCAATATCCTGTAAAGGTTGATGTTTCTTTACGCGCACAATTTCCTTTTGTTCTGTTTTGTGCTAAAAATAAAAATAGTAAATCTGTTCTTTCTTTTTTTTCCTTTTTATTCTTGATACCGTCTATGTCAGCACAATACAATAACACTAACAAAGAAGTTAAAAATGCATTCTTGTATTTCATAAAGTTTGAAAAATAATATTTTATATTCTTGATTTTCATTAAAAGCGAACCTCCACACCAATATTTAAAAGAGGCAAATAAACCAATCTACCTCCGGGTAATGGGGATTGGACGTAAGGAGAATTTAAAGTATCGTATGTAGGTGTAGGATTTGATCCATTTAGATAAGGCTTTGTGGCTTCAAACGTTTGCCCTGAAATATTTCTTCTTCCAAGTAAATTGATAACTTCTATATAACCATTCACTAATCCCCATTCATAATTCATAAATCGGTCGAGTCTTAAATCAACTTGTTGAAAGGAGCCAAGTCTAGCTGAGTTAAAATCATTTGAATATACTGGAGTATTAAGATTAACTCCAAAGCTTGCTGCCTGTGAAATTCGATCTGAGCCAACGATTGGAGTAATGGGAGTATTTGTAAAATATCTAAATCTTCCACCAAATTGCCATTCGCTAGTAATTTTCCAACCGAATACAATATTCAGTAAATGAGTTCTATCTAAATCGTATAATTCTCTTCTATCGTTATCATATAAAAGTTCAAATTGATTATCATCATAGTAGTTAACATAGTTGTCTCCAACTTCAGTTTGATATAATAGTTTTCTTGAACCATTTTTTAGAGTGCGATTTGTGGCTTCAGAACTTGAAAGCCTTGTTTGATGATTATTTCTTTTTGTAATTGAATTTGAGTAAGAAATCCAACCAAAAAAACCATTCTCACCCGGTTTATTTGATTTTTTTAGAAATATTTCTACACCTTCTGAAAATCCATCCCCTCTATTAGAATAGTTTAAGGCTTTATCAGTGTAGATATTTCTAGTAACAAAATCTGTTTTTTGTAAAATATCTCTAGGCTCATTGTTTAACGCATATGGATTTCTTGCAAAACTATCTGCTACGACTAAATCAGAAAAAATATTTCGAAAGCCTTCTACTTTAAATAACCATTGAGGAGTAATTTCCTGGTTTACCCCAATTGCCAAATGCTCAGCTTTCTCCATAAGTAAATTAGAGTTTCCAACCTTAGCGGATACTTGCTCTATGCCTACAGGTGCATTTCGATGTATACCTGCTCCGGCTATAAAAGTAGTTCCAGTTTTAGCAATTGTATAGGATGAATTTAACCTGGGACTTAATGCCTTTTGATTGGCGAGGTTATAATAATCCCATCGTAAACCTGGAACTAATTTAAAGCCCGCATATTCAAGAGTAGCCTCTGCAAACGCTCCGTATTCTTTTGATCTTGCTCCGTCTCCATCAATTAAAGCTCGAAACGTTGGAGAACTATCCAATAAATCATTGAAAATTTTAGAAAATTGAGTGTTCTGCTGAGTAATGTTTTCTCCTTTTAGCGTTATATTTTTTTCTCTATAATTTTGACCTGTTTCAAATCTGAGAATATTTTTTATAATCTCAAGTGATTGTATATTTTCAGCAAAGTATAGAGTTTGTGTGGTTACGTTCTGTAATCCGAAAATGTTTTCAGCAGTGGCAGGATTTGTAATCTTTAATTCAAAAAATTCTTTAAAAGAATTACGTGAAACACTGAGCGTATTAGAAAATTTTGAACCTGGTTGGTAAATATATCTTACCCCCTCTGTATGAAAACTTTTATCAAGCCCAATTGGTGGTCTACTATCAGATGAGCCAGAGCCTGCATTCTCAAAAGCTGCTTGTGTTTTGGTATATGCCTGTCTATCCCTTGCTCCAAAAAGGGAGACAGAGACTTTGTGTTTATCAGAAATATCATATCCATATTTGAATTGATAATCCTGATAGTCCGCATACTTTGCATTTGGCGGAATTCCATCTGGATAAACTTTTAATAAAACTAAATTTGGATAATTCTTTCTAGCTGCGGCAATCATATAGGAATTTTTACTTAACCTCGATTCAATCAGTGCATCAGATAAAAATAAATTCATGTTAAGAATAATTGAAGTCTTTTTAACTTCAGACTTTCCTTCTATGTTTATAATGCCGCCTGTCGCATATCCATATCGAGTTGAATAAGCTCCGGTATAAACATCAAATGATTTAATAATATTATTATTTAAAACAGAAGATTGATTTCCTAAGTGAAATGGATAACTAATTGGAAATCCATCAAAATAAAATTGATTGGCTCTAGAACCTGCTCCGCGTAATACAATGTCACCCCTATCACTGTTGCGATAAGGTCCATTGTTTACTCCTTGAAATAGTGCAGCCGTAGTTGCAAGACCAACCGGTATTGCAGGAGATACTCCAGGCAGGGTTAAGATTGCTTTTAGAGAATCACCCTGTGCGCCGGGCAAACGCTTGATTTCCTCTTGTTGTAATGTATATCTTGATAGTTTGGATTTTTCTTTTTCCCCACTAACTTCAATTGCTCCTTTTTCTTTTTCACCTACAAATACTACAATCTCCTGGCCATCGTAGTAAATTTCTTTTCGTTTTACTTCGACATCTGCGCCGGAAATTATTCTTAGGGTATAATAACCATTTGCCGGAACTTGAAAAAGAACTTCTCCTTTTGCATTCGTTGTAAAATATCCGCCTGATTCTTTGATTACAACGGTCGTATTTGGTTTGGGAGAGTTTGTAGATTTATCAATTACTTTAATTTTCGCTGAAATTGGTTTTTCTTGAGCAAAGTTTGGAAAAAGTAAAAATAAAAAAATAAAAATAAAAAGATTTAATTTCAAAATATCCTCACACAACTCCAAGGATAAGTCTTGAAAGGACACCTTGCATTTAATATATCTAATTCACAACGACTTACTTCGCCGGGAGGGCGATCATTCGTAAACAACAATGGCTCAGAAGGTCGATTACCACATTGGCTAGCTTTCGCTTCAATTAAGATTGAAATTCTTTTTTGAATTTCCCATGAGTCTACTCTATTATTATCATAACAATGATTAATAGATACCATAAGAATTAATATGATTAATGAATTAATTTTTCTCAGCATTGATTCTATAAATTGTAAAAATATCCCGCATACCTGGAATTTCATATTTTATTTCTTCGAGTATAATTTTGTTAGACTCTAAGAATTTCTCTACGTCAGGATTTTCTTTGAATTCCTTTGTGAATACTATTTGTGAAACTCCAGCCAATTTTTGAATTTTTGCGGCAATATTCACTGTCTTTCCAAAAAAATCAATTCCGCTATTTAGATTTACTGCAATGCATTGACCATAGTGGATTGAGACCCTGAGACGTATTCCATTTATGTTTATCCCATTAAAACTTTTAAGCATTGAAACTGCAGCAAGGATTGCACCAATTGGTGATGGAAAGGCAGCCATCACTGCATCTCCAATCGTTTTTATAATAGCTCCTTCATTTTCTTTTACAAATTTATTTATTTCTTCAAAATGTTTTTTAACTTTTATAAAAGTCTTTGAATCACCATGCTCTTCATATAGACTCGAAGAGCCAACTATATCAGTAAATAAAACTGTTTGCATACCAAGTTCTAATTTCAAATCACTCGAAATAGATTCTGCTGAAAATAGATCATGAAATTCCTGAAGGCTAAAAATATAAGCAGGCCTTAGAAGGTTTGGATCCCAGGCAGTGTCTTCTAATGTAAAAAGTCTCGCTGTTTTATCAGAATTGAAAATATTTAAAATTGGATTTTTCGACGAAAGGTAATTCTGATTACCCTCTATTGACCAGTAAACTGTATTATTTGATTCAGCATCAGTTACTAATAAATTTCCTACTTCAGACTTACCCTTTATTCTGAGGCGATACAATCCAATCCCTAAATTCATATCAACTTTTCTTGACTCACCTGCTTGTAAAAGTCTTTGAAATTTGATATGAGGTTTTTTAGCAGGCTCCGCACTACAATAAAAAACCTTTGCTACATTCCGAATGGATGGATGAACATGAAATGTAATTTCGATAGAATTTTCAGAATCGTTTTCGTATTCAATATCACATACATCACAATTTGCTTTCGATGGTATATCATATAACGTTCCAATTTCTAATCTTGTCCCCCGGCAATGAGGGCAAATTACATCCCAGCTAATCGTGAGTAGCCCAGCTCTTGTTGCATACATGCAGGCGACTACTAACTCCCGTTCTTTAATGTTCCATTTTTTTGCTAATTCTAAAACCCTAATTCTATATAAATCTAATTCATTTCCATATTCTATAAAATCGATTAATTTTTCTATAATCTCTTTAGATATATTTCTCTGAATTAATTCTTCTTTTATTTTTAATAGTCCGAGTTGATTGTTTACCATACTCTTTTCTTCTCGGATAGGAATTTGGATTGGAAAATTCCTTGCACTTGCAATACTTTTCATTTCGGAGAGAATTTTACTATACTTCTTTCGGATAACGTTCTCTGAGGCTAATAAAAGTAATCTGTAAAAGAAACCTCTTGGTATCCATCCAAGATAAACATAAAGTCGTGATGAAGTTTCTGAAATTTTCTCAAGGTGGTAAATTGCTTTTACTGTATATGCAAAACCCTTACTATATTCTCTTATGCTAATTAAATGTTTTTCAAAATCCCAAGTCCAGGGAACTTCCTCCCATTCAAGCTTTATGCCAGCATTGATAGCTTTGCCATAAAGAACTCCATTTACTTCTTCAAAATTCATTTCCGATAATCCAATAGCTTTGTTTAATCTTGAAGTATCGCTTATTAAAGTCCAAACTGTTGCTGTCGGAAAATCTAATTCAAAAGTCCAAAGCCAATCGAGTCTTTTTGGTTTATTTGAAATATATTTCACTTCCCAAGGATATATAGTTAAGAATTCATTTAATGTTAAACTCATATTAGTTTAGATATATACTCTGAGTTCAAAAAGAAGACAAGTCGTAAAATTTATTAGAAAAATAAAAAGAATTGTTGTTAAATTATAATGTTATTTTAATTATGTGACGTGGAAGTTTTACTGCTCTTATGAAATTAGAGAAAATTATTCAAGAAAACATAGCTATTGTTAAGTTGGAAGGTTATTTAGATATGGGGACATTTCGAGAATTTGAATTGTATATTCAAGATTTAGTAACAACCCAAATTGAATATATAGGAATTGATTTATCCAAATGCAGGGCTATTGATTCATCTGGAATGGGATGTATTTTACGAATCATGAACAATTTAAAGGCAAAGAATAAAAAATTAACTCTTCTAGACGTCCCATCAAATATCAAAGGCATTCTTAAAATTAGCCAGATTGACAAATATCTTAAGATTATTACTACTCCCGAATTCAAACTCGAAAATTTGAAATAATTTTACTTTAATATCACATAATAGGATAAGATTATAACTCCTAAAATAATTCTATAGTATCCAAAACTTGAGAAGCTATTTTTTTGAATAAAAGCCAGAAACCATTTAATAATTCCCATACAGAGTATAAACGTTAGAAAAAAGCCAGTAATAAGCAAATAGAGAGTATCCCCATGAAGTAAATCTTTATATTTATAAAGTTTATAAAGACTTGCCGCAATCAATACTGGAATAGCTAGAAAAAAAGAATATTCAGCAGCTGATTTTTTAGATAAACCTAATAATCTAGCAGTTATTATAGTCATTGCTGATCTTGATACTCCAGGAATTAAAGCTAAACATTGACAGGTTCCAATGATTATCGATTGTTTAAAATTTAATGTTTCAGTAATATTCGAATCTTCATAAACTAACTTTGATAATTTTTTCTCTACTAAGACAATTGCAATGCCACCGGCTAACCACGAAAAGCCCAGGATAAACAATAAGTAGTCACTAGCTTTAATTGTATCTAGAATACTTTTGAAGGCAAATCCAAATAACAAAACCGGCATTGATCCTAAAGCTATGTTTATAAAAAAAGTTAAACCAGTGTTATCCGCATTTTGTTTGGTTACAAATTGAAAGGCTTCTACTGATTTATCAAAGAGAAATTTACGATATAAAACTAATACAGATAGAATAGCACCGCTTTGAATAAAAATATCAAATAGATCATCAAAACTTGCTCCATTTTCTACATCAAAGGGAAAAAATGAAGTGAATAAAAATAAATGTCCTGTAGAGGATACAGGTAAGAATTCTGTTATCGATTCGATTATACTTCTGAGGATTAAATTTACATAATTATTCATAGGGCTTAATCTTTTGGTGTTTATTATTATTTTTAGTGAGTAGTTTGAAGTTTTAAAAATTGAAATTCTGGCATAGGAGTTTATACTATGCCAGATGAGAGGTTAATATACTTTATCTGCTAATGTTATTTAGTTTCTGGTGTAGCAGGCTTTTCTTCTGGTTTTGATTCTGATTTTTCGCTATCTTTATCCTTTGCTTCTTTTTTAAGAATGCTCGGACCTGTTTTTAAATATTGCTCTAGATCAAATTTATCGTTGTGCTTAATTGAAATTCCTTCTTTAACTCTTTCTAATACTTTTGGAAGAATTTTTTGAGACTCTTCTTGTTTTAGAACTCCACGTCCAATCTGAAGACATCTGTCAAGAGTTACAGATTTCATGCGGGCATCTTTTTCTCTGAGTTCTTTACATTTATTGCTTGCATCTTCATCTGTTATTTTAATTTTTTTCTCAACTTGCTCGGTGATGTAAAGTTGGGAAACAGTTTGCATTTCTAAATACTTAACAATGTTTTTTATATCAGCTCGCGTGGTAAAACCAGACTTATCCGCTGCTGTCTTAATCATATACATATTACGGTAATTATCATAAAAGTTCTTTGGTTGAAACTGATAATTAATAGATTTTAACTGTTCGTCTAACTCTTCTATGTCAGTAGAAACTATTTTGATTAAGTTTTCTTTTTCTACGTTTTGCATGCGACTCATAGATTCAATTGCAGTCTCGTATGTAGTCTCAAATTTTTTTACTGTTAGCTTTTCGCCATCTAAGGTTTCAATTACGCTACTATTGTCATCTTCGCACCCTATAAAATTAAACATAGCAAGCACGATAAGATTAATTAGAATTAGTTTTAATTTCATTTAATTAGTTCCTTGTTAAAAACAAATTATTTTCCGAAATCGGCACGTCTATCCTTTTTTTCTTAGATTAGGCGCTGCAATAAGGAGAGAAGTTGCTTTAGCCTATTCTTTTCATTACTGGATTTAGGTTTGAATCTAAGTATACTTGGTTCTTTGGGATAAATTGAAAGTCCTTCATTCGCAACAATCAATTTCATTATCTTTGAAGGGTCTCCTTTGAAATGTTGTCCGGATTTTAACTTTATTTCCCCTGCATCTTCTGTGATAAATTCAAATCCTAAACTAGAACCGAGGACTCGAATTTTTTCCAATTGTATGAAAGTCTCTACAACTTCAGGAAATTTTCCAAACCTATCCTCCATTTCGATAGCAATTTCATCTATTTCATCTATATGAAGTGCACCTTCAAATCGCTTGTAAAATTCTATTTTTTGTTTTGTGTCTGGAATATAATCTTCTGGAATATAAAAACTCGTTGCCAGGTTGACGATAGTTCGAACTTCAATTGCAATGTCTTCTTTTTTAAGTTTGCTTACTGCTTCATTTAACATTTGAACATATAGATCAAATCCAATTTCCATTATAGATCCACTTTGCTCTGTACCGAGTAAATTTCCTGCACCGCGAATTTCTAAATCTCTCATAGCTATTTTAAAACCAGCGCCTAATTCCTGGTATTCGGAAATTGTATTCAATCGTTTTTCTGCTTGCTCGGTCATTGATTTATTTGCTGGATAGAATAAATAAGCATAGGCTTTTCTTCCACTTCGACCTACTCTTCCCCTGATTTGATAGAGTTGCGACAAACCAAACATATCCGCTCTTCTGACAATCATTGTATTTACATTAGGCATATCGATACCAGATTCAATAATGGTAGTGGTTACCATTAAATCATATTTGCGACTGTTAAAATCCATTATTGTTTCTTCGACTTCATCTTCGCTTAATTGCCCGTGTAAAATACCAATTGAAATTTCCGGTAATATTTTTCCAATCTCCCTGGCTTCATTTTCAATTGTCTCTACTCGATTGTGTAAATAAAAAACCTGCCCGCCTCTTTCGAGTTCTTTTTCGATGGCAAGTTTCATAATTTCTTCATTGTCTTCTAATACAAAGGTTTCAACGCTTTGTCTATTTTTAGGTGGAGTTTCAATAATGGATAAATCTCGAATTCCAGTTAAAGACATATGAAGAGTTCTGGGAATAGGTGTCGCGCTTAACGTCAATACATCTACCAGGTTTTTTATTTTTTTAATCGCTTCTTTGTGGTTAACACCAAATCTCTGCTCTTCATCAATTATAAGAAGTCCAAGATTTTTAGGTTTAATAGTTCCACCTAGAAGCGCATGAGTTCCAATTAATAAATCCAATTCTCCCCTTGAAAATTGTGCGATAGATTCTTTAATTTCTTTGGCGGATCTAAATCTTGAAACCATTCCTATTTTTACTGGATAATTTTCAAATCTACCTTTAAACGTATTGTAATGTTGTAAGGCAAGAATTGTAGTCGGTGCAATGAATAATACCTGTTTGCCTGCCATCACCGCTTTGAAAGCCGCACGAATGGCTACTTCTGTTTTGCCGTAACCAACATCCCCGCAGACAAGACGATCCATTGGTCGTGGCGATTCCATATCAGCTTTTACGGCTTCTATTGCACTCAGTTGGTCGGGAGTTTCTTCATATTCAAATTCTGCTTCAAATTCTTCCTGCCAGATTGTGTCTTTTGGATAACTAAATCCCTGTAATTTCATGCGGTTGGAATACATGACGAGTAATTCTTCTGCAAGAATATCAATGACACCCTGAGCCCTTTCTTTTTTCTTTTTCCAGGTTCCTTTTCCCAGGCTATCAAGAACAGGGCTATCCGAACCACCTACATATCGCTGCACTAGCGAAATTTGATCAAGCGGTACAAAGAGAGTATCCCCTCCGGAATATTCCAATTTTAAAAAATCTCTAACTTTAGAATCGGCTGTAACTTTTTCGATTTTTACAAATCTACCAATCCCATGATTGATATGAACAACGTGATCGCCTTCTTTTAAATCAATAAAACTTTGAATGGCACGCGAAGATGTTTTTTTAAACCTGGATTTTCTTTTGTAACTTCTTCCAAAGATATCATTTTCAGTCCAGATATGTATTTTTTCATCGGGTAAAATAAATCCATTTTTAAGTTCGGATAATACCAGGTATGCGCCTGGCTCGGTTGGAAAGTGAATTAATTCTGGCTCATCAGATTTTTCATTTAAAATCTTTATTTTTTCTGCCTCAAATAATCCTTTTAGTCTTTCTGTTTGCGCATGAAACGAAGAAGTAATCAGTAAAATGGAATCCTCTTTCATGGCTTCCATTTTTTCTCTTACATCCCGAATTTTTCCTTTAAAAGAATCTGTTTCCGTGATGGGAAGAATTACTTCATTCTCTTTTAATTCGGAAGGACGAATTAGATGAAAACTAATTTCTTTTTTGTCGGTTAATACTGAGTATTCTTTCCTAAAAGAAATTAACTTTTCAGGCTCCAGGCAAATAATATCATTTTTTCGTTTTTCAAAAAGTGATTTGTATTCTCTTTCGATTTGAAAAACTTTATCTACTACTTCATTTTGTCTTTGAAATATAATCAAGGGAGGATTATTAAAATAGTCTAAAATTCCAAACGGCTCATGAACCACTGGAATTAATTCTTCTAAAGCAGTATGGTGAGACATTTCCATTTCTGGTTTCTTTTTACCCGAACCACGCATTTCTATTTCTTTCTGGTAAAGTTCCCACTCTTTATCCGAAAGTAAAAATTCATCGACAGGTAGTATTGATACTTCTTCCAATTCAGAAATAGAACGCTGCGTATTTGAGTCAAAAGATTTAATTGATTCTAAAGTATCTCCAAAAAAATCCAATCGAACTGGATCTGTGAATAATGGGGAGTAAACGTCAATGACTCCCCCTTTCACGGAAAATCTTCCAAATTCCTCACAAATTTCTTCTCTTAAATACCCTAAAGCGACTAACGTTTTAATTAAGCTGGTCTGCTCTATGTCTTCTCCTTTTTTAAGGATAAGTGATTTTCCTTTCAAAATTTTAGGAGAAGGTAAGGTTTTTAAAAAGCCTATAGCAGAAGTAAATAATAAGATTCTTTCTTCATTTAAAATTCTAGCAAGCGCATTGATTCTATCAATCTTTAACTCCCTGGAATACCTTGCATAATCATACGGGATCACTTCGGGTCCGGGGAAATAAGCAATGTTTTCCTTTGGCAGAAAACTCAGAGCTTCTCTAAACAGGGCTTCGGAATCTGTATTGGTAGCAGATACTACTATTGCTGATTTGTGCTTTTCGGAACTATAGATGGCAGATGATAAAAAGGAAATGGCAGAATCAGGTATTCCAAAAAATTTAAATTGGCCTTTTTTATTATAGGCTGAATTAAATTTTATTTCAGATAACTTCTTTACATACTGCTTCAAAAGTTCTTTCATAGGAATACCTTTACCATAATTTTAATTGGCCTGATTCTTAAAATGAAGAATTAAATTTGATTTTTGATTATTGAAATTGTATACGATAATAAAAGAAGCCACACAGTATAAAAAGGAGCGAGCATATGTTTATTTGGGTCACGCAGGGATTAGTAGAACCATATCTTCCAAAAGTAAAACCTGATTTTATAAAAAAAATTAACGCTCTCGAAAAAGGAGTAGCTGATAAGTCCATTGAAGTGGGCGATCCTGAAGATACCATCGTTATAACGCATGGAAAAACAGGATTTGCCGCAGATGCTTATATTGATGTAGCAGAAATTTATTCCCAGGAACAATCTTCTTCCAAAGAAGAACGGAAACAGATTTTTTATGCAAAAGATATAATGTCAAAAAATGTTCAGTGTATATATCCTGAAGATTCGGTCGTCAAAGTTGAAGTTTTATTTCATAAGCAGAGATTCAGGCATATGCCTGTTGTTAACTCCACTTCTTTTTTACAGGGAATTTTATCAGAGCGGGATTTATTAAAATTTACAATTCAAAATCTTAGAAGTTCAATTACAGAAACTACCGATGCCACTGTTAAAGAAATAATGCAAACAACAGTATTATCTGCTTATCCTGATACACCGATTCGAGAAATTGCGAGAATCATGTTTGAAGAAAAAGTAGGATCTGTTCCAATTTTAGATAGAGAAAAAAAACATTTAGTTGGAATTGTGACAAGAAGTGACATCCTTAGGAAGGTAATGAATAATCCACCACTCGATTTATATACTTGAAATTATTCTTTGCGTTTACTATCGAGTAACCGTAAAGTTAAATTTCAAGTAAACTAATTAGAATTAATCAATTAAAGAATCACCGGCCTTAGTAGGCAAAATATCTCTATTATCATTAAATTCAGGAAAAAAATCGAAAAATAATTTTCTTGGAACAACTCGGTATTTTTCTGGATTCTTCCCGAGAAAAATATTTGTGAAGCTAACAAGCGGTAGGCTGTGAAAATTAATTCGGTCTTCAAAACCATAAAAGTCTTGTTTACTAATTCGATGACTCTGGGTTCGAATGACGTAGTCCTTTACAAAACTCCAATCGAGTTTGAAATGCATTCGAGTTCCTTGAAATGCTGGAGATCTTTCAATTAAATTTACAAGGCGATTGAGTGGACAAAGTTGTTTGTGGTATTGAGTTACAAAAACCATAACAAATCTTTGCGAAAGACCCATTGGCTTCCAGATTAAATCAGAAAGATTTTCTATGTTTTGCTCATATTTTATATCATTTAAAATCTTGTGAAGTTCTTGCTGGCCTTTTTCTTTTTTTAAATAGCTAATATGCTCTTCGTATCCAAACTCTCCGTAATAGAGCCATTTATATAAATCCTGCAACTCAAAGTATGGATGCTCTTCAATGAATTGTTTTAGAGCAAAAACTCGCTGATCATTATTTACAATGGATAGTGTATCAATTGGCATTTGTTTTATTTTTAAAACTTAGTTCAGTTCCGTCAATAATTCTTTTTATGTTTTGTCTATGTGTAAATAAAACTAGAACAAAATTTAATATTACCAGAATTAAAATTTTCGAAGAGTAGTTTTCTCCTGTATACAAAACATAAAAAATAGGTAAAAAGAAAAAGCCAACTATCGAACCAAGAGATGCTATTTTTTTCCAATAGACCATTAGTATTCCAACCAATCCACTTAAAAGACAGGGGACAGGAAGTAAATAAAGATAAACTCCAACTGAAGTTGCAATCCCCTTGCCCCCATTAAATTTTAGAAAGGGATTAAATATATGTCCTAAAATAGAAAAGAATCCACCTAAAAGTGGAATCCATTCGTGGTTAATCGGAATCTCACCATAGGAAAAAAAAGATGTAATATAAAAGGGAGCTATTCCCTTTGCAATGTCCAGGATCATTACTATTAGCCCCGACTTCCAGCCTACAGACCTTAGGACATTAGTGGCTCCCGCATTTCCACTGCCTGTTTTTTTTATATCCACTCCCTGTAAGGAGGAAACGATATGCGCACTAGGAAATGATCCTAAGAAAAAACAAATTGTCAAATATACAAAAAACATTTACTCACGATATTCCTTTTCTTTTTTTCTGTCCGACCGAATTTCTAATTCGACTTGCACTCCGTTTAATTGAAACTCTTCAATGATTCGACTCTTTATAAAACTTAAAAGTGGTTTCTTAAATAAATCAACATGATTTACAAATAGTAATAATTTAAAAGGAGTTGTAGAAACCTGTGTTGCATATAAAATCTTAGGAGGCTTCTTAGCCTGTAGCCCCATTTTTCCTTCTGACATCCATTCAGTTAGCTTCTGGTTTATTTTAGATGTAGGAATCTTTGTGTTTACCTTCTCGTAAACTTTTACACATTCTTCTAGAACCTTTCGGACTCTTTGTTTCTGCAAAGCGCTAATACTGATGACAGGTATTGCAGACGTCGGGTAAAAGCGAGAAATTAGATCTTTCTTATATTCCCTGAATGTATTGTCATCCTTGTCTTTTATTAAATCCCATTTGTTTACAGCTAATACTACCGGCTTTCCACTCTCGCGGATAATAGCGAATATCTTCTTATCATACTCACCCATTCCCTTTGTTGCATCAATAATATGAACAATTACATCTGACTCTTCGATGGATTGTAGTGTTCTTTTGTAAGAGTAAAATTCTAACTCTTCTGAAGTCTTGCTATTTTTTCTAATACCGGCAGTATCAACAATTAGTAAGTTCTTATCCTCAAACTTTAGAGTGCTATGAACTGTATCGCGTGTCGTTCCAGGAATCTCACTTACGACCGCTCGATTAAATCCAAGAATGGAATTTAAAAAACTAGACTTTCCTGAATTTGGTTTTCCTACAATGCTAATACTAAAGTCTGTATTTTGTTTTTCCCCGATTCTAGCCTTTGCTAAATAAAAGTTCATTTTTTCAAATAGAAGTTTTAAATTTCTACGACCGAGAGCGGAAATGGGGATAACTTCCTGTAATCCCATTCGATAGAAATATTCCAAATCAAAATCATTGTCTGGATTGTCTGACTTGTTGATAACACAGATAATATTTTTAGAAACAAATCGCTTGTCTGTTAAAAATAGTTTTATTAGTTTACTATCATATTCTACAATTTCATTTCGATCAATTACGAATATAATTAAATCAGAATTGAGTAGATGATTAAAACTTACTTCGATGATCGAAGATGTTAAATCATTTATATTTTCCAGGTCAAGTCCGGGAGTGTCCGACAAAGTAAAAGGCTTTATGAAATTTTCGTTATCAATTTCATAGCTTAATACATCGCGTGTAACTCCTGGATAATCATAAGTTATCGCTACTTTTTGTTTTACGAAGCAATTGAATAATGTAGATTTACCCACATTTTGTCTTCCGACGATAGATACTACGGGTAATTTTTTCAAGAACGGTTCCTTTGTTTCATGGCTCTGTCAATTTCAATTTTAGCTTCTTTCTTTTGGAGAGAATCTCTTTTGTCGTAAAGTTTTTTAGGTTTGCCAGTGGCTATTTGCACTTTAACAAATTGTTTTTCATTGAAGTAAATTTTTACTCCAACAATTGCCAAACCTTTTTCTTTGATTTGTTTTTCTAATTTTAGAATTTCTTTTTTGTGTGCTAAAAGTTTACGGGGGCGCACTTCTGGGTGGTTTGCATATCCACCATTTTTATACGGTGTGATATGAAAATTTTGCAAAATTAATTCTCCATTTTTTACTTGCGCAAACGCATCAGTGAGGTTCGCTTTTTTTTCGCGAAGACTTTTTACTTCTGAGCCGGACAATACAATGCCAACTTCTAAAAATTCTAGAAGTTCGTAATCAAATCGTGCTTTTTTATTGACTACGATTTCTTTGTATCCGGTGGTTACTTCTTTTTCTTTTGTTTTCATGGTTATCTTACTGCGTGGTGAATATGGATTAGCTTGGTTAATTCTGTCCCAATTAAATTTGGCATATTAGAGAAGTTATCAGGTGTTATCTGCACTGCATGTTCAAAAATATTCTCTGCAATATAGCGATTTCCAAGTCCTACTGCGAGAAATACATAATTCTTTTTTGTGTTTTTCAAAACTTCTTCTTTTAGTTTTTTATTTTCCCAGGAATCAATTTCTCTATCGATCTCAGTCTTACCACGCTGTCCTCTAAAGTCGGAGATAATAACTATTATCCTCGTCTCTGCTTCAGACGAAAAATATTTTTCACAATCTTCAATCAAGGAGAATTCGTAAACAGAGTCACCCTGCCAATCTTTCGTTAGAGAATTAAACATTTCCTCTTCCTTATGCATATCGTATTCATCTTCTTTATCTTTAAGACAAATTAAATCAATATGATCTTTTTTGTTAAGTCTATCCGAGTAAGTATAGATGGAAAATTTTACATTGTGCTCATTTAAAATATATGCACTTGTAAGCATTGCAGAAAGAGTTGCAACCGAATATTCAAAGTTAAAAATACGTCTTGCTTTACTAACTAAAAATACAATTTCTACACCTTTTAATTTTTCTTCATTTTTATCAATGATAGTTTTATCAAAGACTTTAGAATCTCCTCTGCCACTTTTAAAAGATATATACTTGCGGGTATCCACTCGTTTTCCCTGAGTCTGGTAAATGCGTGTTATATCCACCTCGGGATCAAAGAGAGATTCCAAATTCATTTCTACTTCTTCTAGACTTTTTTCAAACACTTCTTTGAATTCTTTTAGGCTAACAGCCATTGAATAATTCCAAAGAATTTTTCGTTTCGCTAAAAACTGTTTGTATAATTCTTCTGTTCGATAACCCCAGGCTCCACCACCACCAGCAGGCTCGCCCTGCCCCATATTCCCCTGTGTTTCCTTGCCATACCAGGCATCAGCGCCTTCTTTGGTGTTGCCGCCTGTTTCCGGAGTATTAATTTCAATTCCTTTTTTAAGAGGACTTCCTGAATTTTTTAAAGGCGCTTTACCGGTATTAGCCTCTCTTTTGTGAAGTTCGGGATCCCACCAGGGATTGCGATCAAGATTTACCGGATCGGTAAAAGTTTTTTTTTTATCCTCTATCTTTTGATAAAGGTCGTCGGGGAAGGTTTTTGATTTTACGGCTGTATCTATTAGCCGCTCCATATCAAATCTTTCCTTTGGATCAGAAATTTGATTGATATAAGAAATCTTGGCTCCACGAACAACTGTTTCGGCAAGAGTATCCGGTGAATTGTATTTCACAATATGATCTTTCCATTTCAGAAGATTAGATAATCCAAATAAATACGGGTTCAAATTACCAGAACCAATTACGCGTTTTTGCGAAAGGGTTTTAATCTTTGTGTGGAAAGTCGTCATTAGCCCCGAAAGAGTATCATCGGGTAAATAGAATTGCAGAATTTCTTTTAGAGATTTTTCATCTTCAAGACTCGGAAATAATACAGGAGTGAAACGATTTCTAAACGCGCGCGAAATGGTAGGAACTGATTTTGTTTTTCGAAACATTTTAAAAGCGTAGACTCGAGAATCTTCTTTTAAGTGAATAGGACTCGTCTCTCCACTTTCAGGAGGAAGCGTAATTGCTTTTGCGTCGTCAGTGAGCATGTTCAATTTTTCCACTAACTCTGCACCGGCTGCTTCGAGGGCTGTAATTACAATTGTGCCGCCTTCTCTAATTCCTTTTGTCAAAGGTCCGTCAACCCATTCCACTTTCGACTGCGAAACAGGCTTTAGTGCTCCTAAAATATCGGATGTGTGAATTCCTTTACAGAGGTTAACGTGAGATAGCCTTAAGCCCGAGATATTTGTAATAAGAGACATTAAGAAATTCGGATCGTCTTCTTCGCCAAACTCTATTAAAATATTTTCACCCAGTTGAATTCCAGTTACGACTTTTTCCATAAAGGCAAGGATTTTTTCTGTAACTGGAATTTCGGAAAGAATTTTTTTAGAAATACTTTCTTCAGTATGAATTGATTTGTCATTGCAATAAAGTTTATTTCCCTCTACAAACATTTTAACTGTATGGGAAATTTCTTTATCTGAATATTGCAATTCTGTGCGAATGAGTTCTAGCTGGGAATTTTTGTCTTCTTCTTTTCTAAATGGCTCTACGTATAAATTAGAAAGTTCTCTATAGACTACATATTTATCATTGCAGTTAAATGCATTTAGCCGCTCACAAACTTTTTTTAAAGTGCGAATATTAAAATGATATTTTTCTAAATCACCTTTTCCTAATTCATTATTTAAAACTTTTCTTTCTGTCGCCAATGTTACTCGAATACATATTTGCAAAAGAGACTCTGTTAGTTCAGGATAAAGTTTTTTTAGAATAAATAAAATTTCATCAGGTGGATATGGATCCACAAATACAGTAGAGAAATTTTTAGTAATATCAAACGGTAGCGGCTTACGACCTTCAAACCCTTCGGAAGGATTTTGTGTTCCTATAAAACTAAATCCTTCTTTACCCTGGATTCGACTTCCATCTCCTTCCATGATGTCAATGTAATTGGACTCATAAACTGTTGCAAAGCGTTTGATCACATTGGGAGAGCATAAATTCATTTCATCGGCTACGAAGGTGTAACCGGAAGCAATTGCATTTACAATCGGACCATTAATCCACTCAAATCCATTTCCGCTCATTAGAAGTCGATACGAGCCAATCAAATCTTCGGGCAGTGTGTCCTCATTAAAACTATACCGTAAGGTAGGATGATTTCTTTTTGCGTTGATATAATAAATAAGTGCGTTTTTTCCAACACCCGCATCCCCTACGAGAAGCACGGGTTGATTTTCGATAACCGGATAAAGAATATTTCGCAAGTTTTTTATAGTAGTGTCTGTCTCCACTAAATTTGAGGGGTAAATTAGAGAAGAATTTGCGTTTTTATAAACGGGAACTTGTATACCGGCTATTTTTGTGAATTCCATAAGGTTAGTATTTGTAAGCATAAGATGGAAGCAAGTAGAAAATCATTGTGAAATCTGCCACGCTTGCGCTAGAGACCAGAAAGACACAGAGTCATTATTAGAGATAACAGATGATACTTTTTTTAATTTGAAGTATAGTCTCAGAGGATTTTGGTAATGTTTTATTTTTATTGGGTTACCTCAAATGGAATAATTGTTTGTAATTATGGAATGCAAAAATGATATGTAAGTATGAAAACATTCAAAACGTTCTTTTCTCAAAAGATCTTTACAAATTTATTTATTATACCAATAGCTTTCATCATTCTCAGTCTTCAATTCTGTGACCTAGAAAACCGTTACCCCGATGCTGGAGAATTCTGCACACCAATGCGAGAAGTTCCCGAATGTGTGCAGATGGACTTTAGAAATAAGAATTTAATTTTAATTGGAAGTAAGGAAACTGATTTAAAAAATTTAAATGTAAAGATGATTAACCGGGTTGAGTATGAATATGAAATGGAAAATTCCAAATTGCAAATTGACGTAATGAGTGAGCACCGAATCCGAATTCGAACCTTAAAACTTCCTGAATCTAGTTTACAAAAAGAAGAAACCTATATAAGAATGAAAGGTCCAAAAGTTTCTCTCTGGACTAGAATTAAAAAAGCCTGGGCTAAGAAAGATTAGCCTTATAAAGTCTGTAAAATCGGAGAAATTAAATATGAAAATCAAGAATATATCACGTAAAAAATTTTTATTCAATTCTGGAATTATTTTAACCGTTCCCTTATTTTTAAAATACTGTGCAACTACTGAATACCCACGTCTCACCGGCAAATCGGGAGTAGACCCAATAGAGAATGCAAATGCAGAGGGAATTGTTGAACCAATACTACGAGCTATCAATGTAGGAATTACAGCGCCTAATCCTCATAATACGCAAGCCTGGAAATTTAAAATTACAAGTCCAATGGAAATGACACTTTTCGTGGATGAAAAGAGAATTCTTCCCGTAACAGATACTCCAGCGAGGCAAATTCATATTGGACAGGGAACTTTCTTAGAACTACTAAAAGTTGGTGCGAAGCAAATCGGATATGCTGCTGAAATTAAAATACTTCCCGAAGGGGAATACAAATTCGAAGACATTGGAAAAAAGCCAGTGGCTAAAGTCAAACTTATTCCTTCTAAAAATAATACAAATCCATTGTATGAATTTGTAAAACAAAGAGCAACCAATCGCGCTGTTTACGAGGGAGAATTGATTACAGGCGAAGAATTTTCTAGGTTAAAAGAACTTGGGAAGTCAGAGCATAGTGAATTAATTGGAATATTGGGAGAGTCTTCTATAAATCCTTACAAAGATATTTTCTTTGAAGCAATGAAAATAGAGTCAACTACATTTAGAACAAACGAGGAAAGCCGAATCTGGTTTCGATTTAATGACAAAGAAATTCAAACCAAGCGGGATGGAATCGCACTCCCAGATCAGGGGCTATCCGGCTTTACCCGCTGGATGGCAGAAACTTTTTTCATGGGACCCGAGCCTGAAAAGTTTCACGATAAAAAAGGTCTGGATATATTTCTTTCTAGATACAAAGAAAAAATTGATTCTACGAAAGGAATTGTTTACTGGAAAACTAAAACCAATACACAAAAGGATTGGATTTTAACAGGAATGGATTACGCCAGGTTTCATTTAGCTGTAACTTCTCTGGGATTAAAAATGCATCCTTTTAGCCAGGCATTGCAGGAATTTCCCGAAATGGAAAAAGAGCGCGCCAAATTAGAATTACTCACTGGAGTAATCGGAAAAGAAAAAGTGCAAATGATAGCAAGGCTTGGCCGAAGCGGTTATAGATATTTTACTCCTAGAAGAAGCATTAAAGAAATGATAGTATAATTTCAAAATAAAAACTCAATTAATTCTTTGCAATAAGGCGATTATTCGTATTATTACAAAAACAAATTAATTATGGAATAATAAAAATTTCCGAAAGCACTGTGGACAATGATAGTTATCCGTTTTATCTTGATAAAATATTGCGATTCGTTTATAGTGACAAATTATAATTAAATTTAGATTTTTAAAAACAATGGAGAAATAAAATGAAAAAACTTATCAGAATTTCCTTTCTGATTATCTTTTTTTTTGGAGCATTCATAACTGCTGTTGGTTTTTTAATGAACAGGATGAATATTCTGAAATATAGAGATAAAGGAATTACTATACCTGCCTACATTGAGGATAAGGAAACTTATTCACAGAAAATTAGCCGTAAAGGAAAAACTCGCGAAGTCAATATGATACAATTGCGTTTTACACTGAATGGGAATCCTGGAACTGCACATGTTAGCGAATACATTGGTGAATCAGAAATGGAGTCTTATACTAACGGACAGAAAGTTGATTTAGTATATTTACCAGATAGTGTTTATGTGGCTAATGGAAAAGTTTCTTTTATTAGGCCTGTAATGCTAAAGACAACAATCGAAAATGGACTTGAGAGATTATCCTATTATCCTTATATTGGTGGAGTCTTATTTTTACTCGGATTAATACTGTTAATCGCCCCTAAACTTTTATCCAAAAAATCCTGAAAATTCCGAGAAATCTATCCTGCCAAAAAATATTACGATTAATAAGATTGATTTCTCTCTATTACTTTGTAACTAGACTTGTCTAAGAGAAATTGAATTTTTATTTTTCCACTGTAGTGAATTATTTGACTAATTTGCATTTACAGGTTCATAGGAATTTAACATTAATAATTACTTCAATAGAAATTCCATTATATCATCTAATACTTCGTTTCGAACGATATCACGCTCAAGTAAAACTTCATGCTTTGAATCCTTTATAAATTTAATTTTACACAAATTTGGATTGTTAGCATTGATAGCATCGCAAACAGTATTTTGCCCTGAAGGATGAACATAAGCATCATATTGAGCCTGGAAAATCAGTGTCGGCTTTTTGATATTACCCGCATCCCGTCTTATATCTTTTACTCCTTCATAGAGTGCGTCGGCAAATCCCCATGTTAAGCCTCCAAGACTTGTATCTGGAAATTCCTGACCAATGTATTTTTTCATAAAGAATCTACTCTGACTTGTTGTATAATAATTCAAATCATTTTCTTCTGAATCATAGGTAGTAACAAAGTGATTAAAAGTTTTTGCTCCCAGGCTATAACCTTTATGAGAAAATATATCGCCCAATGAAATAATAGCTTTAGATAGATAATCATTATTATCCGCTCCGAGTAATCCAATTACACTATGTAAGGGTGCGGATAGAACTATTTTTTCTAATTCATTCGGATTTAATTCTGCGTATCTAGTCACCAGTCCGCCACCTAGAGAATGACCGAGAGCGGATACTCTCTCATATCCGTGTTTTTCCTTTACAAGTTTTACAAATTGAGAAAAGTCTTTTACGTAATCATCGAACTCATTGACATATATCTTTCTATATTCGAGTATATCATCTTGCATTACATTAAAAACATTCCACTTCGGATCCCATTCTTTATAATCCCCGACCAATCTTTGAGAATATCCATGACCCCTGTGATTTAAAATAAAAATTGAATATGGTAGTTTATTTTTTATTAAATCATAAGCTACTTCCGAGTATCTTATAGAAGATTCTCCCGTCCCATGAGAAATGACTAATGCCTGTTTTGCGCCATCAACTTTAATAAAATCATAAGCCAATTTTACTCCATCTTCACTAGTAAAATATTCCCTTTTGCTTTTTTCTTTATAAAAATCAAAAACTGTTTTTAATTGTCCCGAAGTGTCTTTAAATTTATCTCCATCTTTTATTACATTAAATGAATTTTCACTATTCCATTTATATGCCGATGGTTTAGGTTTTAACGATGATAACTTTTCAATTTGTAATTTTGCATTTAATGCTTGAGGTGAATCAGGATATTTTTTCAAAAATTCCTGGTATTCATTTATGGTATTTATTTGTTTTACTTTAATAAATTCTTTGTTGGTGTTAGTTGAGCAATTGAAAAAAATAAAGAATGTAATTAAAAAAAGATGAAAATATTTCATGAAATATTCCTTTGTTCGGGAAATAATATTAATCCATTTAAATAAAAATTGTATTAAGAGTAAAGCATTAATACGAAAGCCTTAGCTCAATGAATTTTACAAAATCAATTTTGGGATAATAAAATGTAAAGAGTATATTTAGTAAAACTATTGTACAAATGAATTTAAACTATTCTTTAAATGAGTTAGTGTGCTAAGGATAGAAGCAGATTAAAAATTTAAATTGAGTATAAAATCTAAATTTAGAAGAATTAATATTTAAAAGTTTTTAATTCTTCTTCATTTAAGCGATCAAAGATTTGTCCGCATTTTTTGCATTTGAATTCTAGAGAAATAGGAACAGCGGAAACTCCGAAAAGAAGAAGAAAGATAGAAAATTTTGAATACTTTCTTATCTCTTCTGCATCCGGAGATTCGCGATTTGTATTACATGCACAAACTGGATATGCCATTAAAACTTAGTAAATCCTAGTAGTGGTTTTACTCTCGTAATGATATCAATGATACTAAACGAGAATAGAATTAATAAAAAGAAAAACCCTGAACCAAATATAACACGGTTCATTGCATTGTCATATTTTAAATGCATAAAATAAAGTAGTACGAAACTTGCTTTAATAGTTGCAACAAGCATTGCAATTACAGTGTTCCAAGGTCCAAAATCAATTTGGGCTACACCAACAGTAATGATAGTTCCTAAAATGAGTATTCCCAACACTCCAGCATATACTGAGATAGGAATAATATGATGCTCATGTTCTTCTTGGCTTTCTTTTTCCTCTTTTTTCCCGAAAGTTCCATTCTCGATAGAATCGATCGTGCTTTGAACATTTTCTAAAGCAGGAACCATTGGGCGAATTAGAGGAGAATCTCCTTTGTCTTTAATTAGGGTTTTAATTAAACCCTTTTCAACTATTTGAGAATAGAAACTTCCAAGGATTGCTGCAATCTCTAGATTTACGATGATTCCAGGTGCTAGTCCTAATCCAAATAGTGGGACACAAACACAAACACAAGCTATAAAGTATAAAGCGTAATTTACAAATTCTTCCATAGTAACATCCTTATCCTACTAAATATAAAAGTGGGAACAAATAAATCCAAATTAAGTCGACAATGTGCCAAAATAATCCAACACCTTCAACTGGTGTGTAGTATTCTGGACCAAAATGACCTTTTGCAGTTTTAATCGTTACCCATAAAATTAAACAAGCACCAATGATAACGTGAAATCCATGTAAACCAGTCATTACAAAATAAAACCCAAAATATAAAGGTGCTATTTTTTTAAGGGCAGCAATGTCGATGTCCTGATGAGCGGAGGAAGTTGCTTGCATATTTGTAGCAAAATCCACAACCTTTTGAACAAATTCTGGATTGTTAAAATACTTGCCAGGAACTAAGCCAAGGTGAATTTTATGGCTATATTCAAAGAACTTAACAAGCATAAACCCTAAAGCACATAAGATTGTAATGGCTAAAAAGATAATCGCCTTTGATCTTTCATTCTTCTGGTTAAAGTAAATTCCTAGAGCCATTGTGAACGAACTTGTAATCAGGATGAATGTATTAATTGTTCCCATCTTTACATCTAAGTAAGAACTGCCCACATGGAAAACAGGGGCATATAAAGATTTGTAAATTAAATACGCAACAAACAACCCACCGAACATTAAAATTTCGGTAACCATAAACAACCAAACACCCTGTTTGGCTGAAGAATACTGATGCGCAGCACTTTCAAAGTGATGAGCATGATGAAAATGGGATTCTTTACTAGCGGTATTCATAAGGACCTACACTTACAATTGGAGTTTTTTCAAAATTTTCGTGATGAGGAGGAGATGTTGCTAACCATTCTAAAGTTGTTCCGCCCCAAGGATTATTCGAAGCTTTTTCACCTCTTAGTAGTCCATGGATTACTGCAAAAAGAGCGACTAGAAAACCTGCTCCAATTAACCATGATCCAACTGTTGAGATTTGGTTTAACGATTCATACTGAGGCAGATAATCAAAGTATCTTCTTGGCATACCCATTGCACCTAAAATAAATTGTGGAAAGAAGGTTACATTAAAACCTGTAAATATTAAAACCCAGGAAATTCTAGCAGTTCCATCATTGCAAACTCTTCCAAACATTTTTGGGAACCAGTAAAATAAACCACCGGTAAACGCCATAAGAGTTCCTCCAACCATTACATAGTGGAAATGAGCAACCACAAAGTAAGTATCATGAAAGTGAACATCCATGCCTAGGGTTGCAAGCCAAACTCCGGTTAATCCACCTATTGTGAATAAAAACATAAAGCCAATGGCAAAAAGCATTGGAGCATCTAATTTAATAGATCCCATATACATTGTTGCAATCCAGTTGAATAACTTGATAGCCGTTGGAACACCAACTAGCATAGTTATAACTGAAAACATGATTCCAGCAAATTCGGATTGTCCACTCACAAACATATGGTGTCCCCAAACTATAAAGCTTACTGCACCAATTGCTAAGCTTGAATAAGCAATAGCTGTATAACCAAAAACTGTCTTTCTTGAATAAGTTGCTATTAACTCACTAATAATACCCATAGCAGGTAAAACCATAATGTAAACAGCAGGATGTGAATAAAACCAAAAGAAATGTTGAAATAGAACTGGATCACCGCCGATGGTTGGATCAAAGATCCCAACACCAAGTGTTTTTTCAGCAACTAGTAGAAGTAAAGTGATACCAAGAACTGGAGTAGCCAATACCTGAATAATTGCAGTTGCATATGTCGACCAAACAAAGAGTGGAATGCGACTCATAGTTTGACCAGGAGCACGCAATTTGTGAACAGTTACAATGAAATTTAGACCAGTTAAAATAGAAGCCATACCCATTGTAAATGCACCTAAGACTAAGAATATCACACCATTTGGTTGTCTGATACTATAAGGAGTATAAAAAGTCCAACCTGTATCAGCTCCTCCGAATAACAAAGAAGCAAAGGCGATAATAGCACCGAGCATGAATACATACCAGCTAAATAAGTTTAATCTAGGAAATGCAACGTCTTTAGCTCCGAGCATGATTGGAATTAGGAAATTACCAAAAATGGACGGAATCCCAGGGACAATCACCATAAAAACCATAATCGCTCCATGAAATGTCATGAGTCGATTGTAAGTTCCTGGATCTATGCCTAGTGTTGGACCAGCTGAAAATAATTCCATACGGATTAGAAGGGCAAAAATACCCCCGATTAAGAAGAAGAAAAGAATTACAATCAAATACATGATTCCAATTCTCTTATGGTCTATCGTTGTTAACCAAGACCATAAACCCTTCTGGTGATTCAAATAATCATGACTATGTGTTTCTGTATGCGCCATGCTAACTCCTACTTTAAACTCTTGATATAATCAATTAATGCTGTAACGTCTTCTTCTTCTATTTGCCCTTTAAAAATAGGCATTGCTGCTGGATAATCTTTTACTATCTTAGCACCAGAATTAAGAATTGACTCTCTAAGGTAAGCATCGTCCGCAATACCAGAGCTACCGTCCGCGAATTCTCTTTTTGCACCGGCTAAACCTTTCATAGTCGGTCCGACGATCCTTGTTCCGTTCACAGAATGACAAGCTGTACATCCTCTTTCGTTGAAAAGTTCCTTACCTCTATCAGCCAACCCACCTGCGCTTGCTTCAGGCACATAAGCTTTGAACCAGGCGTCATATTCTGCTGCAGGCATAACGTTTATTTTTGCTGGCATATTAGAATGCTCTAATCCACAATACTCTGTACAGAATACTTGAAATTGTCCAACCTTTGTTGCTTTAAACCATAAGTAAGTATAGCGTCCAGGAACAACGTCTTGCTTGTTTCTGAAGCCGGGTATATAAAAACTATGTAAAACATCGCCTGATGTCATAATCAATTTAATTGGTCTTCCTAAGGGAACATTCACCATGGCATCATTAGCCGGTTTAGTGCTAAAGGCATAACCATTTTTATAAGCGAATCTCCAAACCCATTGCCTTCCTGTTACGTGGATTTCCTCTGCATCATCAGGAGGTGTGCGGTATTCATTATAAACAATTAATCCCCAATAGAAAATAACCATCATAATAACAAATGGTATAAAGCTCCATAAAAACTCTAACAAATTATTGTGAGTAATGTATGCAGTTTTATCATTTGCACTTCTGCGTTTATATTTAACTATAAATGCAGTCATTCCGCCAATTAGAATAATAAAAGAAATTAAACTTGATATAAGAAGGAATATATAAAGATTATCCACACTCCCTGCTAAATCAGTCCCCTCGACTGGCATAAAAGTATTTGCCAGATTAATATTCAACCAAGAATACATTTAGAATTCTCCCTTAGTA
>Ga0075163_10000777_pt1 | contig 42568 bp, 34 predicted proteins | sample JI1023141ADNA_FD_71478 | JGI IMG/M metagenome (GOLD analysis project Ga0075163, IMG submission 71478) | Wastewater effluent complex algal communities from Wisconsin, to seasonally profile nutrient transformation and Carbon sequestration -... | ecosystem: Engineered > WWTP > Effluent > Algae...
CTACAACTCACTTCGACCGCACAGCTCGCTCGGCGGCCTCGCGCCGGACGATTTCAGCGCCTCGCAGGCCGGGGGAGTACCCCCGTCCAGCGAGGCGCTGATGTGCTCATCCCCCGAGGAACAGCAAATTCAAACGCCGCGGAGACTCACGTAACTCGTGGACCAGCAACGGGGGCAAGCTCAGTCACCGGGCCAACCCGCTTGGCCGACCTGACCCGGGGCCGCTCACTCATCTACCAGAGTCCTAAAGTAGGCCTCGTCATCTTGAGTGTTGTTGCGCTCACGAGACGATTTCCCCCGCCCAGTTGACTTCGATATTGGGAAGCTGAAGTGCCGCAAGGCGCATGGCAACATCCTCGCGGATGCACAATAGACTATAGGCGTATTGCAGAATCCCAAAGCAGTTTCGACCCTGAAGATCCATGTCGTGGACAACTAGTCCAGCCAATGAAAATGAAACATCGCCCTCGCCACATGCTGGACAGTACCGTCCGGTCAGATGACTGCGCTCAACATCAACAGGGACCCAGACTTGAGGGATCGGCCGAAACAAGCGTAGACCACGCAGTGGATTCGATTTGATAGATGAATCTGGATTTGACTCGACGACAATCGAGAATCGGCAGTCCAAGCCGCAGGACGTGAGGGCCTGCGCACCCTGCTCGGTTGCGATGCATGTAAATCCTATCCACACGAAATGGGAGACCTTGGAGCGCACGCCTCTTTCGGGACCAATCACAAGGTTCTCGCCCAACCGGTTTCGCTCTTGGCCACAGACATGGCATTGCGGCTTCTCCCATCCATCAAGCGGGTATGCCATTGCGCGACTCGGAGAACCGCTCGGACCTTGCAGGTAAAAGAACTTCATGGTCAGAAACGTGTGCTACTCACGAAACTCCTTCCTATTGGACAGGCACACGCAGCGAGCACGTCACCAAGCACGCCGCGAATCCGAGCCCGCACCCGTACGCCCCAGTCGCGCGCGCACGTCGTCGAGGAAGGGCTCCCAGTCGAACGCGGGGCCGGGATCGGTCTTGTTCGTCTGCACGTGGTAGTGCCCCAGGATCCCGCCGAAGCGCGCCCACGCGTCGTCGTCCAACGCGCGATCGAGCACCCAACCTTGCGCGTCGCGCGGTGCGTCGGGACGGATCTTGGGCAGCTCGCGGCACAACGCGGCGGACAGCGCGACCAGGCTCTGGTACTGCTGCGGCGTGAAGTCGTACTGGTGGAGCTGTTCGCCCTGCACCGAGCCGATCACGATCGAATCGCGCGCCGGGCGGCCGACGAAGTTCGGCGTGCGCAAGCCCGTGTCCTTGATGCGCGGCGGGATGCGCACGTACGTGCCCGACTCGTCGCGCCGGTACCAATCCGTGAGGCGCCACGCCTCGCGCGGCGCGTAGGCGCCCATGTTCGCGATCTCGACGCCGATCGAACGCGGATTGCTCTTCGTGGCGTGCCACGCGGTGTCCCGCAGGTCCATCGTCTGATAGATGGTGCCGTCGAGATCGAGCAGGAAGTGCACGGACAAGCCGCGCTCGTCCTGCAACACGCGGAAGCACGTGCGCGAGAGCCCGCACACGTCGAAGTGCAACACGAACTGGTCCACGACCTGCGCCAACGCGCGCGGATCGTCGCTCGCGGGCGAGACCAGCTCGCGTTCGATCCACTCGAGCTTCTGCGCCTCCGTGCGCGTGTCGGTCGTCCCCGGCGGAGGCGGCGCCACGTACGCGGCGTTCGGAGTCTTGCGCACACGACCCGGTTGATAGCGCAGGCCCTTGGGTCCCTTGCCGTCGGTGCGCGGCGCGGAGAAGTGCGGCGCGGTCGAGGTGGCGTCGTAGAACGGCGGTTCGGTCCACAAGACGACCGGCGCGCCCACGGCGACGCGCTTGCCGCAGATGACGATGTCCTGGTTCATGGTCGGGCGAGGCGGTTCGGCCTCGCGCGCGGGAGTCGGCGGCGTGACGAGCACGCGCACGGTCGTGGGCGCCGGATCCGCGGCCGCGCGCGTCGGCCCGTCGGCCTGCGTCGCGATCACCGGCGGCGTGTGAACGCAAGCGACGAGAACGCTCGCGACGAACACACTCGCGAGCCACGCGCTCGCCTCGCGGACGAAAGCGGTGAAGCCGAGCCACGCGGGCCCTCGCCGGCGGCTCCGCGACATGGCTCGCAACACGGCTCGCGGCGCAACCGCGAACGGGCGAGGGACGTGCGAGGACCGGGCGCTCATGGCGTCCGTAACTCTACGTCGCGACGGGGACCGTGTCCCGCGTCCCGAACTCGTCGACCTCAGGGAGCGATCACCGGCACGACCGGGTGGTTCAAGCAAATCCACAGGAACACGCAGTCGAGCAGGACGAAGAGCCCCAGGCCGCCGACGACGAAGAGCCAGGGTTTCCGGGCGAAGAGGGAGCGCATGTCGGGGTTCCTCGGAGTGCTCCGCGACGGGTCTACGTGTCGCGGTCGGGTGGTGAGGGTCGGACGCGGGTGGGCGCGCCGGACGGTGGTTTGGGTGGGACGTGGTTGGGGACGTGGTTGGAGATCAGGGCCCGCGGAATTGGAGCTCGACGATCATCGTCTCCCCCGTCTCGTGATCGGTCACGCGGACGCCGGTCGTGAACGGACCGTGGTAGTCGGCGCGCGACACGTACGCGAACACGGGGATCTGCGCCTCCCCCAGCACGTCGATCTCGACCTCGGTGGACGACAGGCGCCACTCGACGACGGGTTGACCGGCGACGGGCGGAATCGCCTCGAGGACGTACTCGACCTTGCGGGTCGTCTTGTTGCGCATGTGGAGCGTGAACAAGTTCTGGATGCGCTCCCCTTCCAACGTGTAGGGCATGCCGCGCGCACGCATGACGTTGACGTCGAACGACGTGCGCCCCGACGCCGCGAAGGCGAACACGACGAGACCGAGGACCGCGAGACCCGCGTACAGGAACAAGCGCGGCCGGATCCAACGGTGACGGCCGTCGCGGAAGCCGCGCAGCGAGTCGTAGCGCACCAGGCCTTCCTTGCGACCGATCTGCTTCATGATCGAATCGCACGCGTCGACGCAGTTCGTGCAGCCGATGCACTCCATCTGGAGCCCGTTGCGGATGTCGATCCCGGTCGGGCACACGTTGACGCAGCTGCGGCAGTCGATGCAGTCGCCCGTGACCTTGTCCTTCGCGCCGCGCGGCTCGCCCCGCTTCGCGTCGTAGCCCACGACGACCGTGTCGTCGTCGATCAGCGCGGACTGCAGGCGCCCGTACGGGCACATGATCACGCAGAACTGCTCGCGGAACCACGCGAAGTCGAAGTAGATGACGGCCGTCGCGACGGTGGTCCATCCGAACGCCACCCAGTGGTCCGCCGGTCCGGCCAACAACGCGGGCAAGAGCTCGTTCACCGGCAGGAAGTACGCCAACGCCGTGTGCGTCAGGAACAGCGTGATCGCCAGGAAGACGATCTGCTTCAGGACCTTGCGACCGATCTTGTCGGCGTTCCACGGGCCCTGGTTGCGGCGCAGGCGCTCGTTGCGGCCGCCTTCGATCCAACGTTCGACGCGGCGGTACACCCCCTCGAGGAACACGGTCTGCGGACAGGCGTAGCCGCACCACACGCGTCCGAACAGCGACGTGATCGCGAACAGCGCGAAGCCGAACCCCGTGAGCAGGAAGAAGACGAGGTAGAAGTCCTCGCGCGTGAACGTGTGACCGACGAGGTACGCCGTGCGATGCGGCACGTCGAACCGCAACATCGGCTGACCGCCGACCTGGATCCAAGGGACCGCGACGTAGATCGCGATGAGCACCGCGAACACGACGTTCTTGCGCGTGTGCCAACGCCCGCGAGCGTCGGCCGGCTGGAGCATGTTTCGCGATCCGTCGGGATTGACGGAGTACAGCGTGTCCAGGTCCGGCTGGCGTCGCAGGCCGCGCTTGATTTCGGTGCTCACGGGTCTCGGTTCGTCGGTGGTTTCGGGCACGCGTCAGCCGCCGCTCTTCGCGGGCGGCGCCGTCGGCGGCGCACCGGCGGGCGCAGCGCCCGGAGGAGTTGCCGCGGGAGCCGCGGAGTTTCCGGGAGACCCCGGAGCCACCGCGTCCTTCGTCGGCGCGGCGGGCGCGTTCTTCGCGCGCTCGGCGTCCCACTCGGCCGTCGGCTTGCCCATCGGAGGCTTGCCGGGCACGTTGAGACCCTTGCGCGTCAGAACGTAGGCCACGACCTGGCGGACTCGAACGGGTCCGAGCTGGTCTTTCCACGCTTGCATGCCCTTGTCGAGCACGCCGTTCATCACGGTGTTGTAGATCTGCGTCGGCTGCGGGCCGTGGATCCAGAAGTCGTCGGTCAGGTTGGGGCCGATGTCGCCCCCGCCCTGCGGACCGTGACACTGCGTGCACTTCTGCTGGAAGATCTTCCCGCCCGCGTCGAGTTGCGCCGGGACCTTCGTCAGGAGCAACAGCGACTCGTCGGTGACTTCCTTGCCCATCTCGCGCTCGATCTGGGCTTGCGCGGCGACCTCGACCTCGCGGTCGTAGCTCGCGGTCTGCGTGTAGCCCACGGCGAACGTCTGATAGAAGAGCCAGTACCCGACCGAGAACACGATCGAGCCGTACAGCGTGAAGAGCCACCAGTTCGGCAGGCGATTGTCGTACTCCTGGATACCGTCGAAGTCGTGATCCAGCGGGATGTCGGCGTGTTGGTCAGCCATGGTGGGCCTCCTCGGAACGATCGGGGTGGAACTCGTCGGACAACGGCATCGATGCGAGCGCTTCGTTCCGCGCGGGGTCGCGCATGCGGAAGCACACTCGCCACAGGACGACGAGGAACCAGACGAAGAAGAAGACGAGGGTCGCGAGCGGCAACGTCAGCCATTCGCTGTCCCGGAAGTACTCTTGGAACACGTCACTGACCTCCCGCGGCCTTCGACAGGGCCGGCGCCTCGTTGAACTTGCCGAGACGCTGCAGGTACGCGATCAGCGCCACGATCTCGCGGTCCGGTGCGATCTCGACGCCGCCCGTCTTCTTGAGGTCGTCGGCGATGACGCGGCCTTGGGCCAGCGCGCGCTCGCGGCATTCCGCGATCACGTCGTCGCCGTAGGGCACGCCGACCGTGCGCATCGCGCGCAACTTGCCCGCGGTCGCGGACAGGTCGACGGTCTGCTCGTGCAGCCAGGCGTACACCGGCATGATCGATCCCGGCGACGTCGAACGCGGATCGCGCATGTGCTGGTAGTGCCACAGGTTCGGGTACCGGCCGCTCTCGCGGGCCAGGTCGGGCCCCGTGCGCTTCGATCCCCACTGGAACGGGTGGTCGTACACGCACTCCTCGGCGCGCGAGAAGTCGCCGTAGCGCAGCGTCTCGTGGCGGAACGGACGAACCATCTGGCTGTGGCACACGTAGCAGCCTTCGCGCACGTAGATGTCACGACCTTCCAGCTCGAGCGGCGTGTACGGCTGTTGCTGGTACTTGCTGACCGCGGCCACCATCGCGCCCTTGGCCGGGGTTCCGGCCGCGACCGCGTAGTCCTTCTTCACGATCGCCGGCACGAGCTGCACCAGGCCGCCGATCAAGATCGAGATCAGGACCAGCACGGTGAAGAGCAGCGACTTGCCTTCCAGGAGCGAGTGCCAGCGCGCGTTCTCGCGCTGGTACTTGCGATACGCCATCGCGCACACGACGACCAGGAGCACCCCCACCGCCGCGACGAGCGCGCTCGAGATCGGACCCGCCAACCCGAAGGCCAGCATGCCGACCAGGATCAGGATCGAGAGGAGGATCGGAGCGCTGAAGATCAGCGACACGGCCGGCACGACGCGGTGATCGTCGCGGACCGGGACGTCGACGCCGTCGACGACCGGCTTGCCGCTGCGGATGGTCATGGTCAGGTTCCAGGCCATCACCACGAGACCGGTGAACACCGCGACGCCGCCCACGAGGCGCATCATGTAGAGGAACTGACCGCCCTTGAGGACCTCGACGAAGTCCGTGTTCTTGAGGTAGCCCTCGGCGTCCAGCGCCTGGAAGAACAGCCCTTGGTTGATGCCCGCGACCCACATCGCGCCGATGTAGAGCAGGAGACCGAACGTGGTCAGCCAGAAGTGCGCGTTCGCCGCGCCGATCGAGTGGAGCTTCGTGCCCCACAGCTTCGGGACGATCCAGTACAGGAGGCCGGCCGCCATGGCCGTGTTCCAACCGATCGTGCCGCCGTGCACGTGACCGATGATCCAGTCCGTGTAGTGACCGAGCGCGTTGACGCTCTTGATCGACAGGAGCGGTCCCTCGAACGTGGACATGCCGTAGAAGGTCACGCCCATGATCAGGAACTTGACCACCGGATCCGTGCGCAGCTTGTCCCACGCGCCGCGCAACGTCAGGAGACCGTTCAACATGCCGCCCCAGGACGGCGCCCACAGCATGAGGCTGAACACCATGCCGAGCGTCTGCGCCCACTCGGGCAGCGACGAGTTCAACAGGTGGTGCGGTCCGGCCCAGATGTACAGGAACACCAGCGACCAGAAGTGCACGACCGACAGTCGGTAGCTGTAGACCGGACGCTCGACCGCCTTGGGCAGGTAGTAGTACATGATCCCGAGGATCGGCGTGGTGAGGAAGAACGCCACCGCGTTGTGTCCGTACCACCACTGCACCAGCGCGTCTTGCACGCCGCCGAAGACCGGGTAGCTGTGCAGCAGGCTCGTCGGGACCTGCAGGTTGTTGACGATGTAGAGGACCGGGATCGTCACGACCGTCGCGATGTAGAACCAGATCGCGACGTACAGGTTCTTCTCGTTGCGCTTCGCGATCGTGAGGAAGAAGTTGATCGCAAAGATGACCCACGTGACCGCCACGAGGACGTCGATCGGCCAGATCAGCTCGGCGTACTCCTTGCCCTGGCTCAATCCCAAGGGCAGCGTCACCGCAGCGAGCACGATGATGAACTGCCACAGGAAGAAGTGGGCCCAGCTCAAGGCGTCCGACCCGAGCCGCGTCTTCAAGAGACGCTGCGTCGAGTGGTAGATGCCCGTGAACATCATGTTGCCGACGAACGCGAAGATCGCGCCGTTCGTGTGCAGCGGGCGCAGTCGACCGAACGTCGTCCACTGGAGACCCAAGTTGGCCTGCCAGAAGGAGAGTTGGGCCGCGACGATCACGCCCAACAGGAGCCCCACCACTCCCCAGACGATGGTGGCGATGGCGAAGGCGCGTACGACGCCGTCGTTGTAGACGACCCGTCGGGTGGCGTTCGAGGACGTACTCATGACTCGGAACTTCCTTGCGAATCGGTGGATCCGTCGGAACCCGGCGCGACCGTCGAGACGACGAGCGAACCGGATGCGTCGACGGACGGACCGTCGACGCGGACACGGTTGGTTTCGGTGAGAGGCAGGAGCGACAGCCGCTCGCCGTGCTCGAAGTCCCGCTGGTTCATCGTGAAGAGAAACAGCAGGATCGAGCCCACGACGAGGACGAGGCTGACGAAGACGAGGACGATCAGGACGTCCATGCGGACCTCCTCCAGGACAGGCGCGCCGACGTGAAGGCGAGCAGTCCCAAGGAGCTCGCCGGCATCATCACGGCGGCGGCGAGCGGTCCCACGAGGCCCGAGAGGCAGGCGCCCACGGCGATCAGGTTGTAGGCCACCGCCACGGCGAGGTTCGTGCGCAGCACGCGCGCGAGCTTCCGTGCCGCGTCGAGCGTGACGCGCACGGCCGAAATGCCGTCGCCCAGGTAGTAGAGATCGGAGCGCGCGGGCAGGCTCGGACGGTCGATCGCCGGCGTGGCCGCGCAGAACGCCGCGTCGAACGCGGGACCGTCGTTCAAGCCGTCGCCGACCATCCACGTGTCGTCGGCGTCGAGTTCGCGCACGAGCCGCGCCTTGTCCTCGGGCTGCAGTCCGCCGTGCACGTCGGCCGGATCCAACCCGAGCTCGCGGCCCACGCGCGACGCGCGGTCGGGACGATCGCCGGAGACCAAGTGGATGCGCTGGCCTTGTGCGCGCAGCGCGGTGACTTCGTCGCGCGCGTCGCCCTTGAGCTCTTCCTCGAACTCGAACCGCGCCAACACTCGCGCGGTGGCGTTCGACGGGACGTCCGCGATCCGCGCGAACCACGTGCCCGCGACCTCGGATCGTTCGTCGGCCAGGACGAACGCGGCGCTGCCGAGGCGCCACACGCTCTCGCCGCGGCGGATTTCGAGTCCGCGGCCGGCGACCTCGCGCGTGACGACGTCGGTCGAGACCTCGGTCGGATTCGATCCGCACAGCTCGGCGTGCAGCGCACGGCTCACCGGGTGCAAGCTGCGCGCGGTCGCGTCCGAGAGGACCGAGCGCGACTCGGCGTCGAGCGCATGCATCGCCGCGCGCGATTCCGGCGACAGGCGCAGGACGCCGCGCGTCAAGGTCCCGGTCTTGTCGAACAGCACGTGGCGCACGCGCAGGACGCGGTGCAGCGCACCGGGATCGCGCAGGAACACGCCACGTCGGCGCAGACCCGCGTGTACGAGCTCGTGAGCCAGGGGCGTCGCGAGCCCCAACGCGCACGGGCACGTGATGACCAACACCGACAGCGCGACTTCGATCGCGCGGTCCGTGCCGTGACTCCACCACGCGGCCAACGCGACGCACGCGAGCAACAGCACGGCCGCGACGTACAGGCGCGCCACGTTGCCGGTGAACCGGTCCGCGCGGCCGGGCCGCGCCGACTTCTCGGCGATGCGCGCGGCGTTGCCCAGCAACGTGTGCAGTCGCGACGCGGCGAATCCCTCGCGGGCCGCCACGCGCGCCGGCGCGTCACCGGACGCGAACGCACCGGCGGGAACGACCTGCCCGGGCTCGAAGGTGCGCGGGCGCGACTCGCCGTCGATCCAGTCGAGGCTCATCGTGGTCGCTTCGCCCAGCAGCGTGCCTTCGACCGGCACCAAGTCGCCCGGCACGATCCACAGCTCGTCGCCGGGGCGCACGTGCGCCGCGGGGATCGTCTCGAGCCGCGATCCGACGCGACGGCGCGTGAACAGGTCGTCGACGCCGTCGCTGGCCAAGAGCGCCAGGCGATTGCGCTCGAGCACGCGCTGCTGCAACCAACGCCCGAGCACCATGAGCGTGATGAAGATCGTGATCGTGTCGAAGTACGCCGCTTCGGGACCGCGCGCGATCCAGGCCCACACGGATCCGCCGTAGCCCAGCGCGATACCGAGCGCGATCGGCAGGTCCAGGTGCGCCACGCCACGCCGCAGGGCACGCCAGGCCGACACGAAGAACAGCGATCCGCCCACCATCAACGCGATCGTCGCGAGCGCGAAGCTCCAACGTCCCAGCGCCGTGTACAGCGATCCGTCGCTGGGCGACAGCCCGGCGTAGTAGCACAGGCTGAAGATCATCACGTTCGCCGCCGCGGCGAAGCACACGCCCAGGCGCACGACGAGCCCGCGCGACGTGGACGACTCGCCCTTGCGCGCGGGACCGAAGCGGTAACCGAAGCGTTCGACGGCGCGCAGGTAGCGACGCAGGTCGAGTTGGGCCGGCCGCCACGCGACGTCCGCGCGACCCAGCGTCGGATTGATGCGCAAGTCGACGCCGCCGTCCTCGCGCCCCCACAGTTCCTGCAGCAACCACACGCACGCGGCGCAGTGGACGCCTTGGACGTCGAGCGAGAGACGGCGCACCTCGTCGGGATCCGCGGGACGCGCCGCGTCGCGTCCGTCGGGAGACGCCCCCGATTCGGCCAACAACGCCTCCAACCAGGCGAACGAGTCGGGCCGCAGCTCGGGCGCGGGCGCTTCCGTGGATCCGCGCAGGTCGTAGTAGCGCTCGAGCCCTTCGCTCACGAGCAGCTCGTGCACGGTGCGGCAGCCCGCGCAGCAGAACTCGCCGCGATCACCGTGGCGCGTGCGCCCCAGCGGCAATCCGCAGTGCAAGCACGCTTCCGCGTCGGCGCGCGGCTTCGCGTCACCGCCCGTGCGAGCGAGCTCGCGCGGCGCTCGCGGGGCGACGATCGGTGCGGTGTTGGGCGCCAGGAAGCTCACCACAGCACCACCTCGTCGATGCGTGCGTGCGGGACCCAGTCCATGCTCGCCAGTCCGCGCAACGCGAGTTGCAACCCCATGAGCAGCGCCAACACCGCCGCCGCGCGGTGGAAGCCGGCGCGCACGCGGCCCTCCGCGAGTCGCGAGCCGAAGAAGCGGAAGCCCAACGAAACGCCCACGAGCAGCGGCAACGTGCCCGCCCCGTAGGCGGCCATCGCCAGCGCGCCGCGTCCCGCTCCGCCCGCGGCCAACGCCGCAACCGCGACCGTGTACACGGGTCCGCACGGCAGGAATCCGTTGGCCATGCCCAACGCGAACCGGCGCGCGACCGAACGCGGACCGCCGACGCCGCCCAGCCAGGTCGCGAGCGAGCGCGTCAACCGACCGGCCCACGAGAACGAGGCGAACGGCGTGACGTCCAGGAGACCGAGTCCGATCCACACGAGCGCCGCCGCGGCCAGGAACGACAACATCGACTGCCACAGGACGGTCGTGGCGTGATCGAGCACCGCGCCACCCAACGATCCGACGGCCACGCCCAAGAGCGCGTAGCTCGTCAAACGTCCCAAGTGATACGTGCCCACCGACAACGCGAAGGACCACGAGTCGTCGCGACGAGGTCCGTGCGCGAGCGACACCGCTCCCACGAGAGGTCCGCACATGCCCAGGCAGTGCCCGGCGCTCATGACGAGGCCGAAGGCGAACAACTGCGCCAGGTCTTGCGCGGACGTCAGGGGAGCGCAGCAGTCCATCAGCCTCGCGCCTCCCCTTCGCTCGCGATCCACGACTGCAACAAGTTCCAACCCGTCAGGACGAGCCCGACGCCCAGGACGACGCCGCCCAGCGCCGACACGAGCGACCAGCTCGACGTCGACGCGAGGTTCGGTCCTCCGCGCGTGGAGGCACCGATCCATCCGGCCGCGAGCTGCGATCCGAACGTCGCCAGCGCGCCGACGACGAACAGGAAGCACGCGAACCGAGCCCAACCGGCGCGCGCTTCGCTGCCGCTCCAGTCGCGCCACGCGTGGTACACGCCCGCGAACACCGCCGAGAGCAGCGCCCCCGCGAAGAGCAAGTGGAACACGCCCGTCGCGTACGTCGTGTGATCCAGGTACGTCGCCGTGGGCAGGATCGCCAGCGCCGCGGCCGCGATGCCGCCGGCGCACAAGCACACGGCGAACGCGATCACCCAGCACAAGGCGGGCGTCAGCGGCACCGTGCCGTCGGCCAGTCGACTCCAACCGCGCGCCAGGAACACCGCGACCGGGACGCCGGACGCGATGGCCAAGGCGCTGGCCACGACGGCGCCGAACGGCGACACGTCGCGACCGGGCACGTGGATGCCGAAGCCCACGAAGGACAGGAGCGCCAGCGCGACGAGGCACGCGACCGAGACCGTGTCGGCCGAGCGCGGTTCGCCGCGCGCGCCTTCCACGACTTCGGTGACGAGCCCCAGCGCTCCGACGACGATCGCGCCCAACGCCGCGTGCGTCGCGAGCCAGAACCAGGACGCGAACCGCTCGTCGGCGGCCGCGCCCGCGGCGAACACGCTCGACATGCCGGCGCGTTCGGCCAAGAGCATCGCGACGACCGCGGACAACGTCAGCGCCGCCACGACCGCCAGGAGCGAGGCGATCGCGATCGCCCACGCGAAGACGCTCGTGCCGCTCTCGCGGCGCGCGTGTCCGCCCACGGCGACCGTCGCCACCACGCACGCGCCCGCGCACACGGTCGAAGCGCAGGAGAACAGGACGCCCAAGCCCGCGAGCCACAGCCCGGAACCTTGTTCGATCGCGAAGGGCACGTCGAACGTCCAGCCGGCGCGCCCCGGAGCCACGACCGCCGCGATCGCGAACAACACGACCGCCGTGACGAGCAGGTGGAACGCCAAGAGACCCACGCGCGGCAGCACCATCGAGTCGAACCCGAATCGACGCGGCAGGAACGCGTGTCCGAAGACGCCGGGGATCACCGGCGTCGCGACGAGGAACACGAGCACCAGCCCGTGCATCGTGTACAGGCTCTGCAGGTCCTCGCGCGCGAGCGAACCCGGGCCGCCCAGCGGCCGCGCGACGAGTCCGACCGCGAGGAACGATCCCGCGACCAACGCGAGACCGATCACGATCGCGAACAGGATCGACAGGCGCCGCGGATCCGTCGTGACGAACCACGAGTCCGCGTGGTCCGTGACCGCGAGTCGCCCCGCGTTCGCGCCGGAGGAGGGATGAGATTCGTGGAGGGTCTTCACGGGAGGCTCTTGATGAAGGCGACGAGTCCGGCGATCTCCGCGTCGCGCAGGCGGCCCTTGAAGCTGGGCATCACGGGCTCGAAGCCCTCGAGGACCTTGGCTTGCGGATCCTGGATCGACTCGACGATGTAGGCGTCGTCGGCGACGACGGGCGTGCCGTCCTTCGTGCGCCGCGTGCGCGCGAGGAAGCCCTTGAAGCTCGGACCGACCAGCTTCGTGCCGTCGATCGTGTGGCACTGCGTGCACCCGCGCATCTGGTAGCTCGCGCGACCGAGTTCGACGGGCGGCAAGGACAGCGACGGCCCCGACACGTCCTCGTACCACTTGTCGAATCCCGGGTCGGCGTGCACCACGACGATCGAGCTCAACTCGACGGTCGTCGCGGTGGGACGCGCGTTCGAGCGCGCGACGTACTCGCCGGCCAACGTCGGCTGCACCCACGCGACGTGATCCGTCGCGACGGCCACGGGCACTTGCAGGCGGAACTCGGGGACGGCGAACGTGTAGGGACGGCGATCGCCGCGGAAGAGCAGCTTGACCGGCCGATCGACGGGCAGGTGCAGTTCGTCGGCCACGTGGCCGTTGGGATACGTGTAGGTGAAGCCCTTCTCCCCCACGGCGACGCGCACCGGGAACGCACCGCGCGGCACGACCTGCAAGTCGGCCCACACGAGCGTGCCCTGCACGAAGAACACGCCCGCGAGCAACGACGCGCCGATCCACGTCCAGCGCACGACCCGTCGCGCTGGCGACGAGGCCGTGCCGCCGTCGCGTCGCGCGATCGCGAGCAGGATCAAACCGCCGGCCACGACGACCGTGAGGAACACGGCGAACCACGTGACGACCTCGAAGGCACGGTCGACGCCGGCCGCGAAGGTCGACGCCTGCGGCAGCGACGTCACGTCGCCCGCGAACCAGGCCGGAACACTCGACGGGAACATCATCGCGGCGCCTCCCCGTTCGTGCGGCCGGCTTCGGCCGCGACCAGGCCCATCGCGCGCTGGATCGGGATCGTCACGACACCCGTCGCGCGGTCGACGACCGTGTAGGCGTTCAGACGATCGGCCTGCGACTCGCGCACGCGTTGCGTGTCCGCCGGAGACGCGGCCCACCCGCGCTCGACGCGCAGGTCCCCCGACGCTCGGCGGTAGGCGCGCGTGGCCGCGAACGCGACCAGCGCCGCGACGCCCAGGGTCACGCCCGCCGCCATCCACAAGGTCGACGGCGTCACGATCGCGCCGGGCGCGCCCTCGTTCGAGGTGCTCGTGTTCTCGTTGCGCGACATCACAGGTTCTCGAAGGCCATGGACTCGTGGAGACGAGGATCGTGGATGGGCACCAGCGAGTGCCGCGTGGCCGTGCGCAGCAGTCCGAACGCCCACAATCCGCCCGCGCCGACGAACGCCGCCACGTCCAGCGCCGTGATCGAGGCGCCGAACGGCTGGATCTTCGGGAACACGAGCCAGTACAGGTCGAGCGCGTGCATGACGAGCATCCACGCGGCCCAGAACGTGAGCACGCCCAGGTTGCGCTTGGCGTGGCGCGACAGGAGGCCCGCGAAGGGCAACACGAAGTGCCCGAACAACAGGACGTAGGACACCTGCGTCCACGTCCCCGCTAGGCGATCGCGGTACCAGAACGTCTCCTCGGGCAGGTCCGCGTACCAGATCAGCATGAACTGCGAGAACGCGATGTAGCCCCAGAAGAAGACGAACGCGAAGAGGAACTTGCCCAGGTCGTGGTAGTGCTCCACGCCCACGGTGCCGCGCAGGATCCCGCGCGCTTGCAGGAAGCGCAGCACCAGGATGGTCGTCGCGAAGAACGAGATGACCGACCCGGCGAAGAAGTAGACGCCGAAGATCGTGCTGTACCACTTGGGCGACAGCGTCATGAGCAGGTCGAACGCCGCGAGGCACGTCGTCAGCGCGAACGCGATCATGGCCGGCGCCGCGCGACGCTCGAGCGCCAGCGTGGGCGCCGCGTCGCGGGCTCCGTCCTGTTCGACGGAACGACGCAGGAGCCAGCGCGACAAGAGGATCCACGTACCCAGGTACACGACGCAGCGCGCCGCGAAGAAGGCCCCGTTCAACACCACGGCCTTCTTGGCCAGGAGCGGATCGTGCGCCGCCGCATCGTGATCGACCCACGGGTAGAGCGAGGCGTCGCCGCGCAGCACCTGGATCAGGATCGGAACGAGGAGCAGGGCGCCGATCGCCACGTTCGCGGCCAGGAGCTCGGCCACGCGACGCACGACGACGCTCCAGCCCGCGCGCGTCAGGTGCTGCACCACGACGAAGAACAGCGCGCCGACGGAGATCGACACGAAGAACATGGCCGACACGAGCCACGCGTGCTGCAGGCGCGAGCCGTGGTCGCCCCGGCTCGTGCTCAGGAAGAAGGCCGCCGCGACGCCGACGAGGCCGGCGACGAGCGCCACGGTGCTCCACCCTCGCGCGCGATCGCCGAGTCGGACGTCCGGGGTCGTGTGTTGCTGCGGATTCATGGCCGTCCTCTCAACGCAAGCCCAGGCGGGCGCGCTCCTCCGCCGGTACGTCGTCCACCGTCGCGTGCTGCGAGCGCTGGAGCGCGCGCACGTACGCCACGATCGCCCAGCTGTCGCGCTCGTCCACTTGCCGCCCGTAGGCCGGCATGGTGCGCACGCCGTTGCGGACGGTGTCGAACACCTGCCCCACCGAGCGCGTGCGGACCAGCGGATCGTGCAGGGACGCGGGCGGGACCCAGTTGGGCTCTTGCAGGTCACGCGCGCGCGTCGCGACGAGACCGTCGCCGTAGCCGGCCTGTCCGTGACACGGCGCGCAGTAGATGCCGAAGCGTTCGCGTCCACGCAGCAGGAGTCGTTCGTCGACCGTGACCGGGATGGTCTCGGTCCACGCGTCGCCGCGCTTGCCCGTGGCGAAGACCACGTCCTCGACCAGCGTTCCGTGCGCGACCGTGCCCTCGGCGTCCGGGCGCTGCGCGCGACCGTCGGCGAAGAAGTCGTTCGACGTCTGCGCGCGGAAGCGCGGTTGCGAATCCATGTCGGGCACCAGGTGGACCGCGGGCAACGTGCTGTCCGCGCCGCGGCTGATGCCGATCAGGCCCAACGGCACGATCAAGAGCGCCGCGCCGCCGATCATGGCGTGCTTGACCCACGCGGGGAACGCGTCGCTCTCGCCGGTGGCTCGGCACTCTTCGACCGGATGGCGCGTGTGGGCCTGCAACAGCGCGCGCGTGCGCACCGGATCGAAGCACGCGTCCTGCGCCTCGATCGCCAGGAAGAACCCGTCGTCGGTGGCGCGCGCGAAGCTCGACATCTCGAACAGCGGATGGTGGTGCTCGGGCAGTCGATTCAGGATCAACATGCCGAAGAACGCGGCGAAGGCCGACAAGAGCACCGTCACCTCGAACGTGATCGGGATGTTGGCCGGCACGCCGAACAAGGGCTTGCCGCTGATGCGGAACGGATAGTCGAACGCGTTCGTCCACCACTGCAGGAGCAGCGCGAGGCCCAGACCGGAGACGCCCGCGGCCAACACCATCCAAGGCAGCTTCGTCGGACGGACGCCCATCGCGCGCTCGATGCCGTGGATCGGGAACGGGCTGTAGACGTCGAACTGGCGGTATCCGGCGTCGCGCACCGCGCGCGCGGCGCGGGTCACCGCGGTCGGGTCGTCGAACTCGGCCACCAGGCCGAACAAGGGCCGCGTCGTGTCCGCGCGGTTCGTGGAACGATCAGCCGACATGGGTCACCTCCCCGCTGGCCTTCGCGTGTCCGGCGTCTTCCGCGTGATCGTGCGGGTGCGCGGCGGGCAGCACACTCTTCACTTCCGCGATCGCGACCATCGGCAAGAAGCGGCAGAACAAGAGGAACAGCGTGAAGAACACGCCGAACGTGCCGGCGAACGTGCAGATGTCGACCAGCGTCGGCTTGAAGTAGCCCCAGCTGGACGGGACGAAGTCGCGCGACAGCGACGTGACCACGATCACGAAGCGCTCGAACCACATCCCGATGTTCACGAAGACCGCGACGATCACCATGAGCCACGGGCTCGTGCGGATCTTCTTCGACCACAGGAACTGCGGCGAGACGACGTTGCAGAAGATCATGATCCAGTAGGCCCACGCGTAGGGACCCAAAGCCCGGTTCATGAAGGCGAAGCTCTCGAACGAGTTGCCGCCGTACCACGCGATCAGGAACTCGGTGCCGTACGCCAGGCCGACCATGCAGCCGGTGGCCAGGATCACCTTGTTCATGTTCTCCAGGTGGCGGATCGTCACGAGCTCCTTGAGCCCGAACAACTCGCGCGCCGGCACCATGATCGTCACCACCATCGCGAAGCCGCTGAAGATGGCGCCCGCGACGAAGTACGGCGGGAAGATCGTGGTGTGCCAGCCCGGGATCAGCGACACGGCGAAGTCGAAGCTCACGACCGAGTGCACGGACAACACGAGCGGCGTGGCCAACGCGGCCAGGATCAGGTACGCGCGCTCGAAGCGGTGCCAGTGACGCGCCGAGCCGCGCCAACCCAGCGCCAGGACGCCGTAGATCGTCTTCTTGACCTTGTTCGTCGCGCGGTCGCGGAACGTGGCCAGGTCGGGCACGAGGCCCATGAACCAGAACAGCGCCGACACGGTGGCGTACGTGCTGACCGCGAACACGTCCCACAGGAGCGGGCTGCGGAAGTTGGGCCACATCTGCATCTGGTTGGGGATCGGGAACAACCAGTACGCGACCCACACGCGTCCCACGTGGATCGTGGGGTACATCCCCGCGCACACGACGGCGAACAACGTCATCGCCTCGGCCGCGCGGTTCACGCTCGTGCGCCAACGCTGGCGCAGGAGGAACAAGATCGCCGAGATCAGGGTCCCCGCGTGCGCGATGCCGACCCAGAAGACGAAGTTGACGATGTCCCAGCCCCAGAAGGTCGGCGACGTGTTGCCCCACACGCCGACGCCGGTCGTGATGAGGTAGACGACCATCCCGAACAGGACCAAGGTCAACGTGAGCGAGATCGCGAGCGCCACGTACCACGCGCGCGGCGGGGTGGGCGTTTCGACGACACCCGCGACGCGGCGGGTGACGGCGCCGATCGAACCGTCGCCTTCGACGAGGATCGGTCGTTCGTAGGGTTCGCCACGACGCGCTTCGGGGGCGTGGGCGGCGAGGGTCGCACTAGACGCCATGGTGCAGAGCTCCCGGGTTTTCGTCGGTGACCTTGGACAGGTAGCTCGTGCGCGGGCGGATGTTCAGTTCCTCGAGCATCCGGTACGCGCGCCCTTCCGCGTGGAGGCGCGACACGCGACTCTTCGGGTCGGAGAGGTCGCCGAAGGTGATCGCCTGCGTCGGGCAGGTCTGTTGGCAGGCGGTGACGATCTCGCCGTCGGCGAGCGGTCGACCGGCGTTCTTGGCCTCGATCTTCTTGGCTTGGATGCGTTGCACGCAGAACGTGCACTTCTCCATGACGCCGCGCGCGCGCAAGGTGACTTCGGGGTTGTACAGCATGCGCTGCACCTCGTGGCCGTCCTTCTCCAGCTCGCGGTGGTAGTTGAAGTAGTTGAACCGCCGCACCTTGAACGGGCAGTTGTTCGCGCAGTAGCGCGTGCCGACGCAGCGGTTGTAGACCATGTCGTTCAGGCCTTCGGCGCTGTGCACCGTGGCCGCGACCGGGCACACCTGTTCGCACGGCGCCGCTTCGCAGTGCTGGCACGTCAGCGGTTGGAAGCGCAGCTTCGGCGCCTCGTCACCGCCCTTGAAGTAACGGTCGACGCGGATCCAGTGCATGATCCGGCCGCGCGCCACCTGCTCGGCGCCGACCACGGGCACGTTGTTCTCGGCTTGGCACGCGATCGCGCACGCGTTGCAACCGATGCACGCGTTCAAGTCGATCGCCATGCCCCAACGTCGGCTCTCCTCGTCGACCGGATGGCTCCACAGCGATTCGTGCGGACCTTCCTCGCCGTGCTCGCCGCCGTGATCTCCACCGTGTTCGGCACCGTGGGCGCCGCCGGCGAGCCCGGCGAGCGGCACTTCGCGCACCAGTTCGTCCAAGCGCTCGTCGTGCCCGTGCGTTCCGATGGCGTCGACGCGCGCGCCGTCTTGCGACCGCGCCAGTTCGACCTTGCGACCCACGACCGTGAGCGTCACGTCGACCGCGCCGTCGCGCGTCGTCGTCGTGCGCAGACGTCCCGCGTCGCAACCGACGGGCGTGACGTCCGACTCGACCAGGCCCCCCACCTTGCCGGCCGCGGTGCGGCCGTGACCCAGCGGGAGCAGGATCGAACCCTCGGCCGTGCCCGGGAGCACGACGACGGGCGTTTCGACGTCGCGTCCGCCTACGGCGATCCGCACCACCGAACCGTCGACGAGCCCCAGCTCGGCCGCGGTGCGCGTGCCGACGCGCGCGGGGTTGCCCCACGCGACCTTCGTGACCGGATCGGGCAGCTCTTGCAGCCACGCGTTGTTCGCCGAACGACCGTCGTGCAAGCGCGCGTCGGGCGCGAGCACGAGTTCGAATCGTCCGTTCGCCACCGTGTCGGCCAGCGCGCGCTCGGCGAAGGCCGGCACCGCGAAGTCGATCAACTCCGGCGTGACGGCCGGCGAGCGCGAGTCGCGGACGAACCCGTCGTGCACGATGCGACGCCACGCGTCCTCGCTCGCTCCGGGCGCCACGGCCGCGCGGACGGTCTCGCGCAGCGCGGCCAACGTGCCGAAGGCCGGCGTCACGGCCGGGGTCGCACTCGGCGACGCGGCCGGAGCCGCCGCGGGCCCCGCCAGCGCCGTCAGCATCTCGACCGGCGTGCGGCGCTCGAACAAGCGATCGATCAGAGGCTGGGTCAAGCACACGGTGCCGTCCCACGAGCGCGCGTCGCCCCACGTTTCGAGCGCGTGCGCCCGCGGCAGGTGCCACGTGCACTCGCGCGAGGTCTCGTCGCGGTGCGTCGACAAGTGGAACGAGCGCGGCACGTTGCGCAGCGCGCGACGGAAGTCGAGGTCGACGGGCGCGTCGTACACCGGATTCCCGCCCAGGATCACGAGCGTGCCGACCTTGCCCGCGCTCATGTCGCGCACGAGCTGCGCCAATCCGTCGTCGCCCTCGAGGCCTGCGTTGGCCGGTTCGTCGACGTACTCGAGCGTGCGTCCGACCGCGCCCGAGCGGGCGTTCAGGCGGTGCGCCAGCGCGTGCACGACGGCCGGTTGACGCGGCCCCACGGCGATCACGCACTCGCCGCGACGCGACGCGATCTCGATCGCGAGCTGTTCCAGCGCCCGCGCGACGTCCGGCCGCGCGAGGAATCCGCCTTGCGGACGCGCCGTGTTGGGCGCGGCGTACGCGGCGCCGTCGCGAGCGTGGAGCGCGTGCTCCAACGCCACGAGGAACGGTCCGACTTGCTCGGCGCGCAGCGGCACGCGGTGATCGGAGCACGCGCCCGTCAAGGTCATCGACGGCTCGAACGTCCACGTGCGCAGTCCCTTGCCGCTCGCGGGGTCGCGGCGCGCGGCCCAAGCGCGCGCGTGGGCCAACGACGCGGGGTGATCGCCGAAGAGGTCCGCGTCGAGGCACACCAACGTGCGCGCGCTCTCGAGCCGCAGCAGCGTGCGCACCGAGCGACCGAAGGCCAGCTTGGCTCCGGCGCGTTCCTCGCGACGCGAGACGGACTCGTACTCGACCCAGCGCATGGCCGGCAGCACGGCGCGCGCGCGCTCCCGCTCGCGCGCCAACGTCAGCGACGAGCTCGACTCGGCCAGGATCGCGAGGCCCGCGCCGCCCGTCGTCCGCAGCGACGCGGCCAACGCGGCGAACCACGGATCGAACTCGGCCCAGGTGCGCGGCCAGGCGACGCCGTCGGCCGTCTGCACGAGGCCGCTGGAGTGATCGGGGTCGTACAGGTCCAGCACGCTCGCCTGCGAACGCGCGCTGGCGGCGCCCGCGTCGAGCGGGTGATCGGGGTTGCCCTCGATCTTGATCGGACGACCGTCGTAGCTCGTGACCAGCAGCGACGCGGCCACGCCGCCGCATTCGAGCGAGGTGGCGAAGCGGCGCGTCTTGCCCGGCATGCGGCCGGCCGGCCGCACTTGGAGCGGCACGATGTCCTCGCTCTCGAAGCGGCAACCCGCGGCCGTGGCCAAGGCCATCGAAGCGCCCATGACCTGCAACATGCGACGGCGCGTCCACGCGTCGACCGGGCCCGTGTGCGCCAGGACCTGGGGCGACAGCGGCTCGCGCGCCGATCCGTGATCGCCGGTGGGGTTCGTGTTCAGCGGTGACATGTCGAGCAGTCCGTCGAGGGCTTGAGGTGGAGTTCCCGGGCGACTTCGGCGCCGATCTCGCTCGCGGGGCGGTCGGGGCGCCAGTCCATCGCCGTCACGAACTGCGGCGGGCGCAGGTTCGGCGTCGGATCGCGGTGGCAGTCGAGGCACCAGCCCATGCTGAGCGGCGCTTCCTGACGCACGCGGTCCATCGTGTCGATGCGTCCGTGGCACGAGACGCAGGCCACGCCGCGCGTGACGTGCGCGCTGTGGTCGAAGTACACGTAGTCGGGCAGGTCGTGGACGCGGCGCCAGCGCAGTCCTTGACCGTCGGCCCAGGCCTTCTGCAGCGGCGCGAGGAGTTCGCTCGACGTGCGGATGCGCTGGTGGCAGTTCATGCACGTCTCGAGCGGCGGCACGGCGGCGCGCGCGGTCGACTCGACCGTCGTGTGGCAATAGCGGCAGTCGAGCGCCAACTCGCCCGCGTGCAGCGCGTGGCTGAACGGGATCGGCTGCTCGGGCGCGTAGCCCGCGTTCATCGTCTTGGGCGAGGCACCGTAGGCGAACAGCGTCACCACGTACCCGCCCCCCAGGACGCCCGCGACGCCCAACAGGACGCGCGTGCGGTTCATCCAACGCGGAAAGAGGTTCACGAAGCGCGCTCCCCTCTCGCCGTGGCGGTGCCGGAGAGGCGCGCGGCGCGTGGCCGCGGCGCGGTCTCGGACGGTTTCGCTTCCGTAGCGGATTCGAACGTGAGGGGGCGACCGTTCATGCGCACAAGTGTTCGGCACCGCGTGGCGAGCGGCGATACGACGATGTGCGTAGCGGGAAAGGAGCCTAGTCGTAGCGTCGCGACGGCGCGCGACGACGGGCGTCGACGTCCTCGGTGACGTCCTCGGTGACGAATCGGATCAGGCGGGGAACGCGCGCGCGGCGAGCGCTACCCCGGGGCGGCGCTCGACGCGGGCGTGATCACGTCGTCTGACCGCCACACGAGCTGCCCGCGCCCGCGGTGCAGCCGAAGCAGTGACGTCGCGTCACGATGCGTCGCGTCGCGAGTCGCGCGACGTCGAAGTCGCGCAGATGAGCCGGCGCGCGCTCGTCGGGCGCGAGTCCGTGACCGATCTCGAGCTCGAGCATCTGGTTGAAGTCGCAGTCGTAGAGTCGGCCGTCCCAACCGACGCTGAGCGTGTCGCGGCACATCACGCCCGCCGCCGCCGCGGGGTTGAACGCCGCGACGAGCTTCTGCAGGTACGCCTCGAGGTTGCCGCTCGCGCGCAGCCACTCGAGGAAGCGGCTGATGGGCATGTTCGTGATCGTGTACAGGTCGTCGAACACGATGCCGTGACGGCGCTCGAGTTCGCGCTTCCATTCCTGGCGCAACGACGCCTGCGACGACGACGGCACGATCGCGCCGACCGGGTTCGTCACGAGCACGAGGCGCAGCCCGCTCCCCTCGCGGCCGTATCCCGCCGCGTTGAGACGGCGCAAGGCCTCGATCGAGCGCGCGAACACGCCCTCGCCGCGCTGCGCGTCCGTGTTGAGCTCGCGGTAGTGCGGCAACGAGCACACGACCTCGACCTCGTTGCGGACGAAGAGCTCGATCCACTCGGGCCCGCGCGGCGTGGTGAGGACCGTCAAGTTGCAACGGTCCATGACGTGTCGACCGAGTCGTCTCGATTCCTCGACCAGGTAGCGGAAGTTCGGGTTCAACTCGGGTGCGCCGCCCGTGATGTCCACGATCGGCGCGTCGATCGTGGCCAGGACGCGCATGGCGAGCTCGGCCGTCGCGCGCGACATCTGCTCGGTGCGAGTAGGACCCGCGTCGACGTGACAGTGCGCGCACGTCTGATTGCAGACCTTGCCGACGTTGACCTGGAACACGCGGATTCCGGTCGCGCGCAGCGGCGCGAGCCCGGCGCGTTCGAGATGCGCGTCGAACCGCCCGTGCAACGCGTCGCGCACCGGCACGGCGTCGAGAACGCGCAGTTGTTCCGACGCGGCCGCGATCGGCGCGCTCTCCGCGACGCGCGCGCGCGTCGAACTCGATCCGTCTCCGGGCACGGTCACGCGCTCACATCCCCGTCTTCTCGGCGACGGCGCGCATCTGCACGCCGTGCACCAACGCGGCCCCGCCCGTGATCGCGGCGGCCACGTGCACGGCCTCGGTCAGCTGATCGAGGTCGCAGCCCTTCGAGAGGGTGTCCTGCGTGTACGCGTCGATGCAGTACGGGCACTTCACCGCGTGCGCCACGGCCAGCGCGATCAGCGACTTCTCCCGCGCCGTGAGGGCTCCGTCCGCGAAGACGGCGCCGTACCAATCGAAGAACTTGCGGGCCAGCTCGGGCGCGTTGCGGCCGATGTCGGGGAACTTGGCGAGGTCGTCGGGACGGTAGTAGGTGTCCATGGGGGCTGGCTGTTGCTCGGCGAGAGGGTCGACGGGTTCGGGGAGGGTCGGAGGTTCGCGCGCGGGCGATGTCGACTCGAGGCTCTGGTTCGGGATCGCACCGCGCGAGGTGCCCTGGCCAAGTCGACCGGAGTCGAGCACGACCCGCGCACGATTCGAGCCCGAGAGGATCGCCGCCCGAGCGCCGCGCGGCAAGGTCCGTTCGAGGCTCGCGTCGCTCCGTGACGCGCTTTCTCCGCGCGAGCGTGTAACCGTCGGCGACGCCGTTCGTCGTGAGGGCGTGAAGACCGTGCGTTGTCTGGGAGCCTCGCTGGTGGGAACCGGCGCCGAGTTCGTGACCGTCGAGGCGCGCTTCGATCGACACGAACGCGAGCGGACCGAGATCGTGCTCACCGGGCTGCCCGATCCGGTGTTGCGCGAGAGCAAGGGGCGGCTCGAATGCGCGCTGCGCGAAACGGGCCTGGCGTTGCCGCAGGGACGCTTGTTCCTGAACCTCGTGCCCGCCGCGCGGCGCAAGTCGGGCGAGATCCTCGACCTGCCCTTGGCGTTGGCCGCGGCGGCCGCGTCGGGGCACGTCGACGAGCGCGTGCTGCGACAGGCGCTGTTCCTGGGCGAGTTGGGCATCGACGGTCGGTTGCACGCGGTCGCGGGCGGGTTGGCGGCGGCGATCGCGGCGCGCGACCGCGGCGTGCGACGTCTGTTCGCCCCGCCCGCGACCGCGGGGGAAGCTGCGTCGATCCCCGAGCTCGAGGTCCACGGCGCGCGGAACCTGGCGCAGGTGGTCGCGCACCTCGTGGGCCACGGCGATCCGCTGCCGCGGCTGCGGCCGGCGACCGAGGAGGACGTGACGCAACCGTCGGGTCCCTCGCTCGACGACGTGCGCGGACTGGCCGATGCGAAGTGGGCGCTGGCGGTCGCGGCCGCCGGCGGTCACGGGATCCTGTTCGTGGGTCCTCCCGGCGCGGGCAAGTCCATGTTGGCTCGGCGGCTCGTGCGACTCTTGCCACCCCCCACGATGGCGGAGCGGCTCGAGATCACGCGCGTGCTGTCCGCGTCGGGGCGTTGGCCCGGTGGTCTGGCGCGCGAGCGTCCGTTCCGCGCGCCGCACCACACGACCAGCCACGCGGGTCTCGTGGGCGGCGGCGCGCACGCGCATCCGGGCGAGATCTCGTTGGCGCACGGCGGCGTGTTGTTCCTCGACGAGTTGCCCGAGTTCCGACGCGAGGTCCTCGAGTCGCTGCGACAACCGCTCGAGTCGGGTTGCATCTCGATCAGCCGCGCGGCGCGCCACGTCGAGCTGCCCGCGCGCTTCCAACTCGTCGCGGCGATGAACCCTTGCCCGTGCGGTTACCGCGGTCATCCGCGCGTGACCTGTTCGTGCGCGCCGTCGTTCGTGCAGCGCTATCGCCGCCGCATCAGCGGTCCGTTGCTCGACCGCATCGATCTCGTGATCGAGATCGCCCCGCCCAGCATCGAGGAGCTCGCGCCGCGGAGCGAGTCGACCGAGCCCACAGGCTCGCCGGTTGCGAGCCCAGCATCGTCCCGCTCGCCTGTTGCGAGCCCGGCATCGTCCCGCTCGCCTGTTGCGAGCCCAGAGTCGTCGCGCTCGTCCTCCGCGAGTTCGACGAGTCGTCTCGTGTCCGAGTCGACGCTGCGAGGGTGCGTCGGCCGAGCGCGCGCGGCCGCGGAGTCGCGCGGACAGACGACGGCGAACGCCGCGCTCGACGCCAAGGCCCTCGACCAGTTCGCGCCGCTCGACGAGGCCTCGCGCGCGATGTTGGCGGTGGCCGTGCGCAAGCGCGGTTTGAGCGCGCGCGCCGTCCAATCTCTCCGACGCGTCGCGCGCACGTGCGCCGACCTCGACGACGGCGGCCCCGTGACCGCGGCGCACGTTTCGCAAGCGCTGGGCCTGCGCGCACCGTTGACTTGATCGCAGCGGCAGCGGTGTGCCGCACGCAGGGAAATCACGTGACGTGCCGAGTTGTCACACGCCGACGTTTCATGGCCCCGGCCCCTTCACGTGATCCCGTCGTGTCGCACGAACTCCGGAAAGATGGCTCTTGGTTCTCACCGCACCAGCGCCTACCGTGCGCGACATGGCCCTCGCTCCGCCTCGCTCCCACGGGATCGCCGCGCTCGTCCTGGCCGTGCTCGTCGGCGTGTTCGTGGGCGTCTCGGCGCACACGTTCGTGTACGCGGAAGGTGCTTCGTACCTGTCGGACGATCCCAAGGCCTGCGTGAACTGTCACGTGATGCGCGATCAGTACGACGGCTGGCAGAAGGCCGCGCACCACGCCAACGCGACGTGCAACGACTGCCACACGCCGCACGACACGCTGCGCAAGTACCTGACGAAGATGGACCACGGTTGGCGCCACTCGAAGGGCTTCACGCTGAACGACTTCCACGAGCCGATCCGCATCACGGCCAAGGACCGGCTCGACGTCCGCGAGAACTGCATCCGTTGTCACTCGGGCACGGTGTCCGCGATCGCGCACCCCGGCTCCGGCCGCGACTTCGTCGAAACGGCCGACTGCATCCACTGCCACGCCGGCGTCGGGCACGGCCCGCGCCAGTGACACGCCTCCGCCGCGCTCCCCCACGAGGATCCAAATGAACAAGAAGGCCTTCGTCCTGGTTTCGGTCGTGGTCGCGCTGGCGACCGTCGGCGTGATGACGCTGCTCGAGAACATCCGCGAACGGAAGATCGAAGCGAAGGAGACGGTGCTGCGCATCGCCGACGTCGACGAGACCACGATCGACCCGGTGGTGTGGGGCAAGAACTTCCCGCGCGAGTACGACGGCTACGTGCGCACCGTCGACGTCGAACGCACGCGCTACGGCGGCTCGGAGAACATCCAGAAGCTCGACCAGGATCCGCGGCTGCGCACGCTGTTCGACGGGTACGCGTTCGCGATCGACTACCGCGAGGAACGCGGGCACGCCTACATGCTCAGCGACCAGCGCGAGACGGAGCGCGTGCACAAGAAGAAGCAGCCGGGCGCGTGCTTGCAGTGCCACGCTTCGAACACGGTGGCCTATCGCCAAGCCGGCATCGAGGCCGGTGCGCCCGGGACGTTGACCGACCCGTTCCTGTCCGAGAACGGCCGCGCGCAACTGATGAAGGGCTTCGAGAAGGTGTGCGCGATGCCGTTCGACGACGCGACGAAGCTCGTGACGCATCCGGTGTCGTGCCTCGACTGCCACGACCCCGACACGATGGACCTGCGCGTGACCAAGCCCGGCTTCCTCGTCGGCATCGCGGCGCTCGCCAAGTCCGACGCGGCGACGCCGCACTTGCCCAGCGTCGAGCGTTGGCGCAAGGGATCGAAGTCCAAGGACTACGACCCGAACGTGGAAGCGAGCCGCCAGGAGATGCGCTCGTTCGTGTGCGGTCAGTGCCACGTCGAGTACTACTTCAAGGGCGAGGGCAAGGTCGTCACGTATCCGTGGGTCAACGGCCTGACGATGGACGGCGCCGAGGCGTACTACGACGCGCAGGGATTCAGCGACTGGACGCACGCGCGCTCGGGAGCCAAGGTGCTGAAGGCGCAGCACCCCGAGTTCGAGATGTGGAGCCAGGGCATCCACGCGCGCAGCGGCGTCGCGTGCGCGGACTGCCACATGCCCTACGTGCGCCAAGGCGCCGTGAAGATCAGCGATCACCAGGTGCGCAGTCCGTTGCTCGACGTCTCGCGCTCGTGCGAGGTGTGCCACCACTACCCGGAGAAGGAGATCCTCTCCCGCGTCGACGCGATCCAGACGCGCACGCGGAAGTTGATGGACCGTGCCGAGGACGCGACGGTGGACCTGATCGCCGCGATCCAAGCCGCCAAGACCGGCGGCGCGAGCGACGCGCAGCTCGAGAGCGCGCGCAAGCTCCACCGCCAAGCCCAGTGGCGCACCGACTACTGCGCCGCCGAGAACTCGATGGGCTTCCACGCCCCGCAGGAGTACGCGCGCATCCTGGCCGAAGCGATCGACATGGCTCGCCAAGGCCAGATCGAAGTGCTGAAGAACGGCACGCCGCCGAAGTGATGTTCCTACGGAGCCAGGCTCCTGTTGAACCTCGCGTGGCGGCGTCCAAGCGTTCCGTCGGGACTCTCGCCGTGAGGTTCAACTGGAGCCTGGCTCCGTAGGAACATCACTCGTGCCGCAGCGCTTCGACCGGATCCATGTTGGCGGCGCGCCACGCGGGATAGAGGCCGAACACGACGCCGATGCCGGCCGAGATCAGGAACGCGAGGATCGGGGCCGCCGGGGTCACGATCGTGGGCATCTCGAACGCGTGCTCCACGTAGAGCGGGATGAGCAGTCCGAGCATCACGCCCAGCACGCCGCCGCCGACCGAGAGGATCACGCACTCGACCAGGAACTGCGTGACGATGTGTCCCTTCTTCGCGCCCAGCGCGCGGCGGATGCCGATCTCGCGCGTGCGTTCGGTCACGGTCGCGAGCATCACGTTCATGATGCCGATGCCGCCCACGAGCAACGAGATGCCGGCGATGCTGCCCAGCACGATGTTGAAGATGCGCTTCGTCTCCTCGGCCTTCTGGAGGAGCTCGAGCGGCACCACCACCTCGTAGTCCTTCTGCTTGTGCTGACGCGAGAGCATCTCGCGCGACGCCGAGGCCACCAGCGGCACGTTCGCCGGGTCGTCGACCTCGGCGATGATCTCGTGCAGCTGCACTTCCTCCATCTCGCGGGATCCGCTGCGGATCTTCACCTGCACGTCGCCGAACCACTTGCGTCCGGTTTCGAGCGGCAGGAACACCTCGCCCGTCACGTCGGCGCCCGGCTGCGGCTGGTCGCCGCCCACGGGCACGCGCGGCAGGAGGACGCCGACACACGTGAAGTAGTCGGCGCCGATCTTGATCTTCTTGCCCAGCGGCGATTCGAACGGGAGGAGGAAGCGCGCCACCTCGTAGCCGAGCACGCACACGTTGCTGACGCGGCGTTGGTCCTCGTCCGAGATGAAGCGGCCTTCGTACAGGGGTCGGCCCGTGACGTCGACGTACTGCGGCACGGTGCCGAGCACCCGCGGATTCAACACGCGCGTGCCGTAGCGCACTTCCTGCTGCAGCTGGCGCACGGGGATCGCGCGCTTGACGCCCGGAAACGTCGTCGAGACGCGCGTGTAGTCGCTGTCGAGCAATCCATAGGACGAGATGCGCGTGTTCGCGCCGCCCGACACGGGATCCTCGGGTGGTTTCACGCTGCGCAGGATCACGTTCTGGCTGCCGAGCTGACGGATCTGGTCTTGAGCCTTCTTGCTGGCGCCCTCGCCGATCGCGAGCATCGCGATGACGCTCGACACGCCGAAGAGCACGCCCAACGTCGTCAGGACGCTGCGCAGCTTGTGCAGCAGGAGGCTGTGGATGCCCAGTCGAACCGTGCGTCCGAACGTGCCCTTCATGCGCGCACTCCCGCGCGGTTGTCGCGCACTTCGTCGATGCGGCCGTCTCGCAGCTTGAGGGTGCGTTCCGCGCGCACGCCCACCGTCGGCTCGTGCGTGACGAGCAGGATCGTCTTCCCCTCGGCGTGCAGCTCGTCGAACAGCGCCAGGATCTCCAACGCCGTCTTGCTGTCGAGGTTGCCCGTCGCTTCGTCGGCCAGGACGATCGCGGGATCGTTGATCAATGCACGCGCGATGGCGACGCGCTGTTGTTGACCGCCCGACAGTTCCGTGGGCCGGTGATCGAGGCGCTTGCCGAGCCCGACGCGCTCCGCGAGCCGCACCGCGCGATCCTCGCCGTCCGCCGGCGGATCGTCCTGGTAGAAGAGCGGCACGAGGATGTTCTCGAGCACGTTGAGCTGCGGGATCAGGTTGTAGCTCTGGAACACGAAGCCGATCTCGCGGCTGCGCAGCTCGGAGAGATCGTCGTCCTCCATCGTCGCCACCTCGGTCCCGCGCACCCGGTAGGAACCCGTGGTGGGACGGTCGATGCAACCGAGGATGTTCAGGAGCGTGGACTTGCCCGAACCCGAGCTGCCCATGATCGACCAGTATTCGCCCTTCTTGAACGCGAAGGAGAATCGATCGAGTGCACGCACCTCGTTCTGCCCCATCTTGTAGAGGCGCGTGACGTCGGTGAGTTCGGCGACGGCTTGGACCTCGCGCGGATCAGTCACGCTTTCCGCTCCCGCCGCCCGACGGCGCACCGCCCGCGGGCTTCTCCTTGGAAGCGTCGTGATCACCGCTCGATTCCGCGTGCCCGCCACCATCGCTGCCGCCCGCGTTGCCGCCGCCGGTGGGCGCGCCACCTTCGGGATTGGCGCGCGGACGACCACCTTCGCGCGCCGCTCCACCACCCGGAGCTCCACCACCGGGCATGCCGCCACCGGCACCGTCGCGTCGACGCGGACGATCACCGCGCGGCGCGCCGTCGGGGCGCGTGCCTCCGCCGCCGGGACGCATGCCTTCGCCCGCGCCAGCGCCCGCGTCGTTGCCGCCGCGCATGCCGGCGGAGGGCGCGCCGTTGCCGCCCATGCCGGGTGCGTTCATCCCACCGCCGTTCGGAGCACCACCCGCCGCGCCGTTCATGGACGCGGGTACGCCGCCGTTCATGGGACCGTCGGGACGCGCGTTGGCCGCGCTCTTGTCGCCGCTCGCTTCGTCGGCGCCTTGCGGCGTGAAGCCCGGCGGCGGCGCGAGCAGCACTTCGTCGCCCACGGCGAGGCCCTTCAGCACTTCGACCTTGGAGTCGTTGCTGCGGCCGATCTCGACCTCGCGTTGCTCGCTGCCCTTGCCCTTGACGACGAACGCGGTGGTCTTGCCCTTGTCGAGCACGATCGCCTGCAACGGCACCGCGAGGCAATCGTTGATCGTCTCCGAGATGATCTCGAGGCTGCACGACATGCCCGGACGCATCTCGGGCGAGGGGTTCGTGACCTGGATCTCGGTGCGGTACAGGCGCTGGTTGGGGTTGGCCCACCACGAGTTCTTGTCCGCGAGGAGCGCCACGAACTGCACCGTGCCGTCGAACTCCTTCTCGGGGATCGAGTCGACGCGCAGCTTGCAGCGGTTGCCGACGTTGACGCGCTTGAGCACGGACTCGTGCACGGACGCTTCCACGATCAAACCCGTCGTGCGAGGGATCGTCAGGATCTCCTGACGCTCGCGCACTTGCGTCCCCTTCTGGATCGGATCGCCGCCGCCCATGCGACCGCCTTCGGTGCGGGCGTACACGACCATGCCGCTGTCCTTCGAGTAGATCTTGGCCTTGGACAGCTGGTCGACGTACTTGGCTTGCTTGGACTTCTCGAGGTCGAGCTTGGACTTGGACGTCGCCAGGGCCGACTCGAAGTCGACGAGGCGCGACGCGGCCTGCAGCTTGGCGCGCTCGAGTCCGCGCTGGGCTTCCTTCAGGTTCGAATCGAGCTCCGTGCGGCGGCGCGGGTCGTCGTAGCGCGTCAGGATGTCGAGCTCGCGGTTGGCCTGCTCGAGGCGGATCTGGCCGCGCTGGTAGTCGAGTTCGTCGCGATCGAGCTCCGACTTCGTGAGGAAGCCGCGGTCGGCCAGGTTCTTCGACCAGTCGTAGGTGTTCTTGGCTTTGGCCAGCTCGGCCTGCGCCAGCTTGATCTCTTCCTCGGCGGCCTTCTTGCTCTGCTCGAAGTCGCCCTCGAGGTACTTGCGCTGGTCGATCTGCGCGAACGTCAGCTTGCGCTCGGCGGCCTCGATGTCGCTCTTGTTCTGGCTCTCTTGGATGTCGTAGCTGGCCTTGGCCTTCGTGTAGGCGGCCTCGGCGTTCTGCACGGCGATGTCCTGCGCGACCTTCTTGTCGGTCAGGTCGCTCGCGTCGAGGTCGACGAGCCAGTCGCCGGGCTTCACGAACGTGCCTTCGGCAACGAGGTCGAGGATCGTCGTCTGCCCTTCCAGCTCGCTCTGGATCGTGACGGCATCCTTCGCGGCCAGGTTGCCGCGTTGCAGAACGCTGATCGTGAGCGGCCCGCGTTCGACGCGCGCGCCGCGCAGCTCGACCTTCTGGGCGCTCTCGAACCAACCGCCGTAGAAGCCGCCCCACGCGACGATCAGCGCCGCGGGCAGCAGCACCCACCCGACGCGGATTCCACTCTTCTTCTTGGTGCTCATGTTCGGATGCTCGTGTGGGTCGTCGTCACGAACCCGGTTGCGTGCGCGGAGTCGAATCCGGGGCGGCCGGGTCCGGCGAGTGTTCGGTTCCCCGGAGCGCCGACCGATCGTCGGCGGGTTCCACCGGGAAGGCTTGGATCTCGGCGCGCTCGAGTCGCTCGCGTTCGAGGCGAACCTGTTCCAGGCGCGCTTCGTCCAAGCGGATGCCGGTGGGCTCGAACCGCAGGAGTTCCATGTCGAGGAACAGGTTCAGGCGCTCCAACGTGTAGTCGATCAGCGCACTCGTCAGGGCGTTCTGCGCCTCCAGCAACGACTCCTGCGCCTCCAACAGGTCGCGCGTGTCGGCGCGGCCGGCGTCGAGCTTGAGTCGCGTGCTCTCGATGCGCTGCTGCGCGAGCTCGACGGCCTTGGCTTGGATCGTGTAGCTGTCGCGGCGGTTCGCGGCGGTGCGCAGGTCACTGCGCAGCGACGAGCGGATCTGGTCCTCGCTCTCGAGTCGCGAGCGCTGCGCTTCGTCGCGCGAGACCAACGCGCGGCGGTACGAGTTGCGCTGCGGCAGGCGCTCGAACGGCAGCGACCACTCGGCTTCCACCGACCAACCTGCGTCGCGTAAGTCGTAGTTCAACGGCTGACCGGAACGGCTGGACAGGTTCACGTCGCCTTTCAGGGTCAACACGCCTTGCAGCGCGTCCTCCGCCACCTCGACGCGACGCGACGCGTCGTCCACGCGGTCGAGCTCGGTCTGGTGGTCCAAGCGCTCCTTCAAGGCGATCGCGATGACCAGGTCCTCGGCGAAGTCGACCGTCGCGTCCTTCTGCGCCTCGATGTCGGCCATCGCGCCCGGATCGAGCGGCAGATCGGCCGAGATCGGCAAGCCCATGAAGAGCTTGAACTGGTCGCGCGCGTCGTCGAGGCGTTGGCGCTGCGACAGGAGCTGGTTGCGGGAGCGCAGCTCGTTCTGACGCGCCTGGCCCACTTCGATGTCGGACAGGCGTCCGGCTTCGGCCAATGCGCGGTTGCGCTCGGACAGCTGCTCGAGGTTCTTGACGTTGTTCTCCTGGTTCCGGACCTCGTCCTCGAGCTGGACGATGCGGTAGTAGCGGCTGGCCACGTCGAAGGCGAAGGTGCGGCGGAAGCGCTCGAACGTGCGCACTTCGTAGACCAGATCGCGCTCGGCCTGCGTCAACGGCTCCTTGACGATGCGCTCGCCGAAGCCCGCGAGCAGCGGCTGCGTCACGGAGAACGACACGTCGCTCGTGGGGCTCCAACCGTCGCTCGTGATCAAGCTGCGGGCCAGGTTGAGGCCGATGCTGCCCGCGACCGTGGCCCCCGTTCCGAGCAAGCGCGACAGCGAGAAGCGGCCGTCGGTCGACGCGTTCTCCGCTTCGTCGCCGGTGCCGTCGACGGCCGCGTTCAAGGTGCCGCCCTTCTGGATCGCGAAGCGCCAGCGTTCGAGCGTCAGGTCCAGCGCGGCGAGGAACAGGCGCTCCTTGCGCGATTGGAAGTCACGGCTGTTCTCGGCCGCGATCTCGAGACAGCGCACGAGCGACAGGGGCGCGTCGATGCGCGCTTCGCCGCGCAGGAGCTTCTCGCGCAACGAGTCGGGGTTGGGCTCGATCGAGAACGTCCCGGTGTCCAGCGCCAGCTTCTGACGGCGCGACTGCACCAGCTCGTACGTCTCCTCGTCGACCTCCGATCGCCACTCCTGCGTCGACTTGCATCCCGGCGCCAGGGTGAGGGCCAGGACCAGGAGGGCCGCGGCGCGGAACGGAGTGGAGGGGTGGGTGCGCACGTTCGATCGAGGTTCCGTTGGCGTCAGGGCGGGTGTGTGAGCGTAACGATGCAACGCGAGGTGGGCCACCGGGACTCGCTCCCCGTCACGAAAAGAGGTCGCGATCCGAGGCCGTTTGCCCAAGTCGAACGCCCCGTGCGGCTCCGGCGGTCCGCACCGTGGCCTGGTCGCGAGCCTGCTTCGGTCCTACGCGTGACGGCGACCGACCGTGACCGACGGAGCGATCCGCGTTCGCTGCGCGAGGCGCGACGGGTCACTCGCGACGGGCAGGTGCGGGAATCGTCTCGACGGGCGGACGGCGAGTCGAGGCGGGTGTCGGAGCGTGCAACGTGACCAAACGGTCGAACTCCTCGAGCCCGACCGCGCGAGCGAACAGCGTTCCTTCCTGCCACTGGAACGCGACGAGCTCGCGACCCGCGAATCGGTAGCGACCGGCCAACGTGCCGTCGGGACGCACGAGTTCAACCGTCCGCACCGCGCGGACGCGCGGGTTCGTCGGCGCCGCGGCGGAGGCGTCGCCCTCGTCGTGCTCGACGTTGGACTCGCGCGACTCCTCGGCCGTCGCGACCGGCGTCGAAAGGGGTCCCGACTCGTCCAACCACACGGTGCGCACCTCGAGCGGATCGAGCGTGCGCGCGAGCGGATCGAAGCGCACGATCGAGCCGGCGGTCAGTCCGCCCTGGCGCAAGAGCTCCACGAGGTAGAGGGGCATCGACGCGCCGCCCGACGCGACCAACGTGCCGCGTTTCTTGCCGGCGCCGCTCCACTCGACGAGGTCGAGCGCGCGGCCGTCGGGCGACCATTCGGCTTGCACGAATCGTCCCGTGCCGGGACCGACCTCGCGCCAGAAGCAACTCGGCCCGCGATCGGTGAGGCACTCGACGTGCAACACGCGTTCGACCACGCGCGGTCCGCCGGCGATCGCCGGCTCGCGCAGGAAACGCGCGTCGCATTCCATCTGCTGGCCGTGCGCGGTCTCGCGCTTGCGCCACTCCACGAACCCGGCCACCTCGACGCGCGGTCCCGAGCGGTCGTACAACACGAACCGTTCGATCCGCAGGTCGCGGCCGGTCATCGCGTCGGGCAGCTCGTCGGCGCCGGGACGCGAGAGCGTCACTTGGACCGCGGGCACGCGCGGCCAGCCGTCGTCGGACGGGGGCTGCTGCGCGAGCGGCGCGCACGCGAGCAGGATCAAGGCGAAGGCGCGCGGCCACATGATCGTGGCTCATCGGAAGGAACTTCCCAGACCTTGAGCCCCCGTCGGCGGCGGTCCCGGAATCGACCGCGTGCCGCTCCGCGCGGTCTCAACCGCCGGATTTCGGCGCCGCGGGCGTCGGCGGCTCCGCGGGCAGGCCGGCGTCGTACGGGGGCAGCAGCGCCGGGTCGGCGCTCTCGATGCGGCCGTCGGGCGTGACGCGCCGCTTCTGGTTCAACGTGTACGGTCGCGTCTCGCGCCGCAGCACCTGGTCGAGTTGCTTGCGCAGCGCACCGGCCGAGTACGGGAAGTCGTCGGTCACGTCGTCGCGCTCGAGCGGATCGCGCGCCGGCTCGAACAACGCCGACGGTCCCACGACCTTGGCGCCGACCGGTCGATCGCGCAGCCGTTTGCCGAACGGGTTCATCACCAAGTGGAAGCGTTCGTCGCGCGCCGAAACGTGACGATCGTCCAGCGAGGCGATCGCCGGCCGCGTCTCGAACGTGCGCGCCTCGAAGGAGTCCGTCAACGCGAGCAGCGATCGACCTTGCACGCGCCGTGGCGTGGCCAAGTCGAACCACTCCACCAGCGTGGGCAACACGTCGGCGAGTTCGACGACGTCCTCGAACACGCGCTCGCCCGTCAGGCTGTCGGGGTGACGCATCACGAGCGGCACGTGCAGCGCGTGCTCGTGCAGCGTGCCGCCGTGTCCCACCATGCCGTCCTCGCCCAGCAGCACGCCGGTCGTGCCCGCGAGCACGAACACGGTGCGCGCCCACGTCTCGCTCGTGTCCGCGTCGGGCTGGTAGTAGTCGTAGACCGTGCGCAGGAACTCGGCCAGCGAGTGCGTCGTGCGCGTCAACTCGCGGTCGTAGCGTCGCGACAGCATCTCGCGGTCGCGTTCGCCGGGCACGCGTTCGCCCGCGACGAGCGCGCGCAACGTCTCGGGATCCGGGTCCGGGCCGAAATCGCGCTGCGACAGCTGCTCGTCGACCCACTCCGAGTTGGCGGCGCGGTTCCAGGGCGGCTCGAGACCGGCCAAGTGCACCCACACCATGCGGCGCGTGCCGTCGCCCGGGTCGAGCTTCGACCACGCCGCGGCGGCGAGCAACGTCTCACGGTCGTTCGCGCACGTCTGGAACGTCGAGAACCCGCGCCCCACCGTGAACTCCAGCGGCAGGTCCGTGCGCGTGACGAACGCCGCGGTGCGATAGCCGCCGTTCGCGAACAACTCCGCCAACGTGGGCACGTCGGCGCCCACGATCTCGTCGTCGTTCGTGACGCCGCATTCGATCGGCGCGCGTCCGGTGAACAAGCTCGCCAGAGCCGGCACGGTGCGGCACGAGGGCGCGAACGCGTTCGCGAACACGACACCGGACGCCGCCAGGTCGTCGAGTCCCATCGCGCGGCCTTCCTTGCGCGCCAACGGATCGGCCGCGACCGCGGTCGTGGGCCGCGAGTGCATCCACGTGCTGGAGTGGTCGGCGCGCATCGCCGCCACGGTGACGAGCACCAGGTGACGCGGAGGAATCCCGGGGCGAGCCTTGGGACCACAACTCGCGAGGCCCTCCGCCATCGCCAGGAGCCCAGCGATCACGAGGATCGCGACGCCCGCGCGCGGGATCGCCGAGTTCGCCGCGCGCTTCATCGCGTCTCCGCCGTCAGCCAACCCGCGTAGCGCGGCGCGACGTGCTCGGCCGCGACCGCGACGATCTCGGGGGTGTCGTACGGATGCTCGCGCGACACGAGCGCTTCCACGTCCGCGCGGCGATCGGCGGTGGTCTTGACGAGCAGCAACACCTCGCTCGACTCCTCGATCGCGCCCTGCCAACGGTAGACGCTCGTCATCCCCGGCACGAGTTGCACGCACGCGGCCGCGCGCGACTCGACGAGCGCTCGAGCCAGGCGCCGCGCGACCTCGGAATCCGGCGCCGTGACGAACACGACGAGGAACTGCGGAACGACGGTCGACATCGAGCGCATGGTATCGGCTCCGCGTCGACGATTGGAGGATCTCGGGGTCGCGACTTCCACGGACCGACGCGACGGGCGCTCCCGGCCGCGATCGCGCCGCGAGCCGTCCGTCGCGAGGGCGGTTCGATCCGAGGCCGCGCCCTTCTTCCGGGCGGATCGCGGGCTACACTTCTCGGCCTTCTCCCCGGAGCCCAAGGCATGTCGGTGATCAACAAGGTCGTCCTCGGAACCCTGCCTCTCGTCCCCCGTCCGATCATGCGCCGCCTGGCGGCGCGGTACATCGCGGGCGAGACGCTCGGGGAAGCGGTCGCGCGGCTCGAGAGCCTGCGCCAGCGCGGGTTCCCCGGCATCATCGACGTGCTGGGCGAGGGCATCGCGAACGAAGCGGAAGCCCGCGCGGTGGTGAAGCACTACCAGGAGGCCGCGACGGCGGTGGCGGCGGCCAAGCTCGACTGCTACGTGTCGGTCAAGCCGACCCACGTGGGTCTCTCGATCGGCGAAGACCTGTGCTTCGAGCTGTACTCGGCCGTGGCGCAGCACGCGCGCTCGTTGGGTTTGTTCCTGCGCGTCGAGATGGAGGACGCCCCCACGACCGACGGCACGCTGCGCGTGTTCGAGCGATTGCGAGCGCGGTTCGACAACGTCGGGATCGTGCTGCAGGCGCGCCTGTTCCGCACGCTGAAGGACATCGACGCGCTGGCGCCGGGTCCGCTCGACGTGCGCATGGTCAAGGGCATCTACCTCGAACCCGCGTCGATCGCGCACACCGAGCCTGGTCCGATCCGCGACGCGTACGTGCAATGCGTCGAGAAGCTCGTCGCGCGCGGCGCGAAGCTCTCGCTGGCCACGCACGACGAACACTTGGCCGAACGCTGCCTGGCCGTTCTGCGCAAGGCCGGTCGCAAGCGCGAGACGTACGAGTTCCAGGTCCTCATGGGCGTGCGCGAGGAACTGTGGGCCGATTGGCAATCGAAGGGCCACATCGTGCGCGTCTACGTCCCCTTCGGCCCCGATTGGCGCGCCTACAGCCAACGCCGCATGCGCAAGAACCCGCAGATCCTGCGACACGTGATGCGGAACATGGTCGGCCTGAAGTAGCCGTCCTCGGCCGGAGCGAGTCGTCCGAGGACGCCCCGACGACGAAGCGACGCAACGACGCAACGACGCAACGACGCAACGACGCAACGACGTAACGACGTAACGACGAGCGCGCCGCGACCGCGCTCAGGCGTCCGACATCGCGGCCACGAGGCGCGCGAGCTTCGCCGAGTCGAGCCGCCCGTCCGTGCGCACGCCGCTGCACAAATCGATGCCGTGAGGTCGGACCGCGCGGATCGCCTCGGCCACGTTCTCGGGCCGGATGCCGCCCGCCAGGAACACGGGTCGATCGACCGCTTCCACGATCGCGCGCGACACGGACCAATCGTGCACGCGACCGGTTCCGCCCAGCTCCTTGACGGCCAGCGCGGGATTGCCCGAGTCGAGCAGCAGCACGTCGACGTGCTCCGCGGCGGCGCGAGCCTCGTCCACCGAACTCGCGTCGCGAACGTGGATCACCTGGACGACGCGCACGAGGGGCAGCTCGCGTCGCAGCGCGACGTGGGCCGCCGTCGGGACCGTGTCGACGAGTTGCACCGTGTTCACGCCGGTCGCCACGACGTGCTCGACGATCGCGGCCCCGTCGGTGCGGCTCGTCAGGAGGAACGTGGCCACCTCGCGCGGCACGGCACGCGCGATCGCGGCGATCGTCGCGTCGTCGATCACGCCCGGGCCGCTCGGCATCTCGGCCACGAGCCCCAAGGCCCACGCGCCGTGGCGCAGCGCGAGTTTCGCCTCGTCGACCGACGCGATGCAGCAGACCTTGAGCTTCGTCATGCGTTCCGCGCCCGGCACACGACGCGCGCGGCGTCGCACGCCGACCGCGCCTCTTTCACTTGCCGATCGCCAGGCGGCGCGCGAGCACTTCGGAGAGCACGCCGGTGTCGAGGATCTTCTTCTGCGTGATGCGGTAGTCGTAGGCCACGCGGTGCCAAGTGACCTGGTGGTCCTCGAGCACGGCGTAGCAGGCGCGCGGGTCGCCGTCGCGCGGTTGACCGGTCGAACCGACGTTCACGAAGTACTTGCGACCTTCCTCGAAGCGGAACGTCCGCGTCTCGCGCTTCTCGAGGTCGTGGAACCGCATCTGGTCGTCGTGCACGCCCGGGTGGTGCGTGTGGCCGCCCACCGCGATGCCTTGGAACGAATCGAACACGCCCTGCAGCTTGTCCGGGTTCAGGATGCCGTCCGTCGAGAGCACGTACTCGCGCACGGGATCGCGCGGACTGCCGTGCACGAACGTAAAACGTCCTTCGTGGTGCACGAGCGGCAAGTTTCGCAACCACTCCCAACGCGCCTTGCGCTCGCTCGCGCTGTACCAGCGCGGCTGCATGCGCGCGCGCGTGTACTCGATCGCGGCGCGCGCGTGCGGGTTGAAGTCGGACGCGTCGTTCAACAGCGCGTCGTCGTGATTGCCCATCAAGCACAACGCCGCGTGGCCACGGACGAGGTCGACGCAGAACTCCGGCTCGGGTCCGTAGCCGATCACGTCGCCCAAGCAGTAGATCGTGCCCACACCCGACTCGCGGATGTGCGCGAACACCGCCTCGAGCGCCTCGCGGTTGCTGTGCAGGTCGGAGATGATCGCGACCTTCATCGCTGCGATCGCCCTCCGCCGTTCGCACGCGCCGCGCTCGCCGGAGGGAAGCCCTCCAACGCCGCCGCCACGACGCGCGCGCGCACGTCGGCCAGCGCGCCCTCGATCGTGGCCCCGGACGCCTTCTTGTGTCCGCCTCCGCCGAAGCGGCGCATCAGCGCATTGACGTCGTAGTCGCTCTTCGAGCGCGCCGAGACCTTGACGCCGCCCTTCTCGAGTTCGCGCAGGTACACCACCACCTCGACGGACTTGACCGAGCGCAGGATGTCGAGCACCTCGTCGCTGTCCACCAGGTTCGGATCGGCCTTGTCGGAGATCGGTTGATCGACGACGGCCAGACGCTCGTCGGCGAAGTAGGACAGCGTCGACAGCAACCGTCCCACGTACGCCGGATGGTGATGGCTGCGGCTCTGGTAGATCGCACCGAACAAGTCGCTGGGCACCACGCCGCGCGCGACGAGCTCGCCGGCCAACGTGAGGGTCTCCGCGTCGGTGTTGCTGTACTTGAACCAACCCGTGTCGGTCACGAGCGACGTGAACACGCCGCGCGCCGCCACCGCGTCGAGCTCGACGTCCAGCGCGCGGGCGATGCGCGCCACGAGCAAACCGGTCGCCGCCGCGCTCACGTCGACGAAGCGCTCGTCCCACCACGCGTCGCCGTGATGGATGTGGTGATCGACCACGACCTTCCTCGACTTCGCGGCGCGCAGGGCCGGCTCCATGGCGCCGGTGCGCGACGGTTCGCTGAAGTCGAGCAGGATCGTGACGTCGTGCGGCGGGAGTTCGCCGCCCGAATACGTGCCGAACCGCACGTCGCGCGCGAGGTACTCGAAGCGACCTTCGGGCGGATCGGGGTTGATCACCCACACGTCCTTCTTCATCACCTGGAGCACGCGGCACATCGCCGCTTGCGCTCCGATCACGTCGCCGTCCGGACGCATGTGACCGATCAGGACGAAGCGCTGCGCGCCGCGGATCAACGCGAGCGCGCGCGTCTTCTCGGCATCGAGCGCCGGCCGGCCCGCGGTCCGAGCACCGTCGACCCGCGACGGATCGACTCCCGTGGAGCCCGAGTCGTTCGTGACGTGAGCGTCGTTCACCACGCGGTGCCGTTCTGCCGGTTCGTGCGGCGAGAGGTGCGGGCCAGTGAGGAGCCGGGAACGGTCATGAGGTTTCGTCGGGGAGGACGCGCCGCGCGACGAGCGCGCGACCGCCGCGGTCATTTTGACCGTCCGAGAGCCGAATTCGATCTCGGCGAGCCGCTTTCTGGCGCGCTCGGGTTCCCGAAGGCCTCCCCCGCCACCGCGCGACTCCCGATCCACGTCCCCACGCGCCTCGCGCGGCCGAACACGACCTCCTCGAGGGCGGCGTTTCCCCGCGCGGTGCCCGTGTCGAAGGCCTGCAGCGCCGCCCACGCCCCCGGTGCCAAGGTCCCGGCCCGCCCGCCGAACCCCAACGCCGCGGCGCCGACCGAGGTGGCGCAGGCGAAGGCGCGAGCGGGCGACACGTCGGGTTGCGCTTCGGCGAAGAGCCGCAACTCGCGCCCCATGTCGAGGTCGTCGTTGCTGGCGCGCGAGTCGGTGCCCAGGCACAGCGGGACGCCCGCGTCGAGCCAAGCCCGCGCGTCGAAGCGCTCGCGGCCGAAGTAGGCGTGCGTGCCCGGGCAGTGAGCCAGGTGGGCGCCGCTGGCCGCGACCCGCGCGCGTTCGGACGCGGGGACGTGGTTGCCGTGGACCAGGAGCGTACGCGGCCCCAAGAGCCCCGCGCTTTCGATCGCGTCCAGCCCCGATCGACGCGGCGCGTGCGCGAGCAACCCGGCCAACGGTCCGGTGCCGTGCTCGAGCCACTCGCCCTCCTCGCGCGTCTCGGCGAAGTGGATCGTGACCTGCACGTCGAGCGAGGCGACCCGGCGCGCGAGCTCGGCCCACAGCGCGGAGCTGATCGTGTACGGCGCGTGCGGCGAGAGCCCGTCCCACATGCGCGCGCGTTTCGGCTCGTCACGTCGCAATCGATCGAGAGCGCCGCTGGTGCGGGCGGGATCGCCCGCGTCGAGCGCTTCGCGGAACCGCCGCACGGTGATCGGCAGGTCGCGGGTCGCCGGCTCGACCGCGCCGCACGAATCGACGTCCCCCACGACCGCCGTGCCGGTCTCGAGCAAGCGCCGCGCGCCGGCGCGCGCCGAGGCGCGCAATTCGTCGCTCGTGCGCGGCATCCGCCACGCGATGACCCCGCGGATCCAGTCGGCGAAGGAACCTCCCGGCGACACCGCGCCCGCCGCGGCGGACAACTCCAAGTGCGCGTGCGCGTCGACGAACGCGGGCACGAGCAACACGTCGCCCGCGTCGACGCGGCGCGCGCTCGAACCGACGCGGCGTTCCGCTTCGGCGCGCGAACGCGCGAGGTGCGCCACGCGACCGCGCGCGACGACCAGCGCTCCCGGACCGATCGAACCGTCGGGCGCGAGGATCTGCGCCGCGACGATCACGGCCGCGCGCGCGCTCATCGGCCGCACTCCGCGGCCATCCGGCGCACGCGTCGCACGTCACGGCGCACGTCACGGCGCACGTCACGGCGCACGTCACGGCGCACGTCGCGCCGCACATGGCGCCGCACATGGCGCCGCACATCGCGACGCACGTCGCGGCGCATGTCGCGGCGCATGTCGCGGCGCACCTCGCGGCGAACGCCACGTCGCACGTCGCGCGGCGCGTCCACGGGCTCGACGGTCGCGCGCGTCCCCGGACGCGACGCGCGTCCGCTCGCGAGGGCGGCGATCCCGGGCCGGATCCGCGGAGACGACGACGGGCCGCGCCGCGTGGCACGACCCGTCGAGGTTCTCGGTCCGCGCCCGTTCGTCACGTGGCGGGAGCCGTTCACGTGCCTCAGTCCGGCTGCGCGCTGATCTTGAGGTTCGTGACGCCCTTGATGAAGGACGGCAGCGAGTTCGGCGGCAGCGCGAGCGACGTGTCGAACACGACGCAGAAGCGGATCGCGTTCGGACGCGGGTTGAACACGTTCAGGTCGGCGGGGTGGCGCACCCACGGCGTGAGCGAGCCGAGCAGCGCCTGACCGTCGAGCGGATCGAGCGAGATGTTGCACAGCTGCGAGTCGGAGAGCGCCCCGAGCAGCTGGACGCCTTGGAAGCGCACCGACAAGTACGAGCCGGTGCCCGACGGCACGCCGTAGTTCAGCGTGTTGCCGAGGAAGGCTTGGAAGTCGGGCGTGCCCACGCTCGGCGTGAACGGCAGGTTGGCGTCCGCGCCGCGGAACTTGATCAGCTGCTCGCCGCTGCCCGTGTCGTAGCGCAGGTCCATGTTCCAAGCGAAGACGTCGTCGCCGCCCGGCGTCAGGTCCTGACCGTTCGTGCCGAGCGAGTCGTCGATGAACTGGATCTGGAAGAAGTTGCCCGACGGACGGAGCCAGCACGAGACGCCGCCCGTGAAGCAATCCGGACGACGACGCGGCAGGACGAAGTTGCCCACCGAGAGCACGTTCTGGGCGTCGGTGCCGACGACCAGCGCGTCCGTCGGAGCGATGTGCGGCGCTTCGGCCGCGCGCGTCAGCGCCTCGAGGCTGGCCTCGAGACGGATGAGGCCGGCGCCGCCGTTGCCGCCGCGGTTGTTGAGGTAGTTCGAGCCACCCGTGCCGCCGCCGACGTCGATGCGCGCTTGCGTCGTGCCGGTCAGATCGAGGAGCGTGCACTGGATGCGCACCGCGCCACCCGAGCCGCCGCCGCCCGGCGACGCACCACGGAAGCGCGTTTCGGTGCTGGCGCCGGCTTGGGGCGCGCCGCTGCCGCCGTCACCACCGCCCGCGTCGATCAGGCCCGAGACCGTGACCGTGCTGCCCGCCGTGAGGCTCAGAGCACCACCACCGCCGCCACCGGCCGCGGCCGAGTGATCGCGGAAGCCC
>Ga0075163_10000779_pt1 | contig 42554 bp, 25 predicted proteins | sample JI1023141ADNA_FD_71478 | JGI IMG/M metagenome (GOLD analysis project Ga0075163, IMG submission 71478) | Wastewater effluent complex algal communities from Wisconsin, to seasonally profile nutrient transformation and Carbon sequestration -... | ecosystem: Engineered > WWTP > Effluent > Algae...
CGTGCGACGCGAAGGGGGTGCGTGGGTCGTGCAGAACGGACTCGGCGCGACCCTCGAGCAATTCCGCGTGCGCCTGCTGGACGGCGAGGTGTACGGCGCTCCTGCGCCGATCCCGGCCGGGGGGCGCGCGACCCTGTCGAAGGACGCCGTGCTCGAACCGCTCGACGTCCCCGACCGTTGCCTGGCGGCGCGACCGGAGTCCGTGTCGGGTGACTCGTCGTTGCCCGTGGGCACGTACGCCGCGAGCGTCGAGCGGGCCCTGTTCGGCGACGACTTGGGCGTGGCGATGCGCGAAGTGGATTCGCGTCACTCGGTGTTCGGCGTCTTGGATCCGGCGGAGTTGCGCTGATGGTCGGTGCACTGGAGATTCGCGGCATCACGAAGCAGTTCGGCAAGCTCAAGGCCGTGAACGAGGTGAGCTTCCGCGTGGAACCCGGGCAGATCCTGGGCTTCATCGGCCCGAACGGCGCGGGCAAGACCACCACGATGCGCATCTGCGCGACGCTGGAGTTCCCCGACCGCGGCGACGTGTTGGTGGAAGGTCGATCCGTGCTCGACGCGCCGCGCGAGGTGCGCGCGCGACTCGGGTTCATGCCCGATTCGTACGGCGCGTACCCGAACACGACCATCTGGGAGTACCTCGACTTCTTCGCGCGCGCGTACGGGCTGCGCGGGGACGCTCGCAAGCGACGCGTGGGCGAGGTGATGGAGTTCACGTCGCTCACGGACCTCCAGGAGAAGGAGATCGCGTCGCTGAGCAAGGGACTGAAGCAGCGTCTGTGCCTCGCGAAGACGCTGTTGCACGACCCGTCGGTCATGATCCTCGACGAGCCGGCCGCGGGCCTCGACCCGCGCGCGCGAATCGAGCTGCGCGAGCTCGTGCGCGCGTTGAGCGGCATGCAGAAGGCGATCCTGATCAGCTCGCACATCCTGTCCGAGCTGGCGGAGATGTGCGACACGGTCGCGGTGATCGAGCGCGGCGAGTTGAAGGCCACCGGCGCGGTCTCCGAGCTGACGAAACAGCTGCGGCCCGCGGCGCTCGTCTTCGTGCGCACGTTGCAAGGTCCCGAAGCGACCGAACGCGCGCTGTCGGAGATGCCCGGCGTGCTGCGCGTGCGGCGCGAGCGCGACGGATGTCTCTTCGAGCACGAAGGCGGCCCCGAGCAGATGGCCCAGACGCTGGCGCAGCTCGTGCACCGCGGACTGTCGCCCGTCGAGTTCGCGCCGCAGGCGTTGAACCTCGAGGAAGTGTTCCTGTCGTTGACCGAGGGCAAGTTGCAATGAGCGCCCTCGCGCGGTTCGTCGACGGCCTCAATCCGGTGCTGGTCAAGGAAGTGCGCGCGTCGCTGCGCGGGCGCGTGTTCCGCGTCTTGTTCTCGATCGTGGCGCTGGGGTCGGTCGCCATCGCCTCGATCCTCTTGGCTGACTTGGCGTCGCGGTCCGACGACGCGTACCTGGGACGTCAGTTCTTCGGCGCGATGTACCTGTGCTTGTGCGTGGCGGTGCTCGGGTTCGTGCCGATCCTGGCGTTCCTGTCGATGGGCAGCGAATGGGACGAGCACACCTACGAGCTGCTCGAGATCTCGAACCTCAAGCCGCGCCAGATCGTCCTGGGCAAGCTCTGGACCGCGGCGATCGAGACGATGCTCTACACGAGCGTGTTCGCGCCGCTGCTCGTGTTCGCCTTCCTCCTGCGCGGCGTCGACATCGTCAACGCGTTGGTGGTGTTGTCGTGGGCGGTCCTGGGGTCGCTGTCGGCGTCCGCGTTGGCGTTGGCCATGTCCAGTCTCTCCCGCATTCGCGCCTTGCGCGTCGTGCTGCTCGCGATCGTCGCCGGCGGGTGCGTCGGGCTCGTGGCGTTGATGTGGAACCTGGGCGAGGAGGTCGCGTTCAGTTCGTGGCGCAGCGGGCGCTTGAACCCCGATCTGTTGACCGGCACGTACGCCACGATCGTGGGCTTCGGCCTCGTGGGTGTCGTCGTGGCCGTGGAGCGCGTGACGCACGCGGAGGAGAACCACTCGACGGCACCGCGCGGGTTCGTGACGGTCGCGCTGATGGTGGCACAGGCCTGGATCCTGTACTTGGCCTCGACCGGGAACATGACGCGCGAGGACCTGGCCGTCGCCGTCATCACGCAGATCTCGGGCCTCGCGCTCTTCCACGTCTGCTTCTGCACGGAGCGCGAGACGTTGCCGCGCCGCGTGCGGTCGGACGTCTCGGCGAACCGTTGGTTGGCGCTGCTCAGCACGCCGTTCCTCCCGGGCGGCGGCCGAGCCTTGTTGCACTTCCTCGGTTCGTGCGCGTTGGTGTTCGCGGGGCAGTGGAGCGCGCGATCGCTCATCCCGCTCTCGAGTTCCGGGTGGTTCCGCGCGTTCGGCGAAGAGCCGATCCGACAGGTCACGTTCGCGGGCTACCTGTGGATCCTGCTGGCCGGGATCTCGTGGATCGCGGTGCGCTGGACGAACCCGCGGGACGGCGGGTCCGCCGCCGCGAACTGGACGCTCCGTCGCTGGGTGACGCGTGCCGCGATCCCGATCGCGTTCGTCGCGACGTTGATCGGTCCGCCCATGATCGCGTTCCTCGCCGGACACTCGTTCCAGACCTCGGACCGCTTGGGGATGGTGAATCCGATCTGGACGATGGACGAGGGGGGCATGAGCACTCGCGCCCACGGGCGGTCCGCGGCCGTCTTCGTGGTCGTCGTGCTCGTGCTCGCGCTCAACGGCGGGCGCCTCGTGCGCGGCGTGCGCGAAGTGTGGAGCGCGTCGGCCGAGCGCCGCGCCCGCGAAGGTGCGCGACCGTGAATTCCCTGGCCACGCGCGTCGTCGAGGGCGCCAACCCGATCCTGGTCAAGGAAGTGCGCGCGGCGCTGCGCGGCCGTTGGTTCAAGGTCACCTTCTCGATCGTGCTCGCGCTGGCCGTGGTGGTGAGCCTGGGGTTCCTGGCCTTCACGTTCGGCGAGGACGGCTCGCCGTCCGGCGACGCGTTCTTCCGCGCCGTGTACCTGTGCGCGGGGCTGGGCGTGAACATGCTCGTGCCGTTCGCCGCGATGCTGTCGATGAACGCCGAGTCGGACGAGAACACGTTGGAGCTGTTGCAGCTCTCGGGCATCTCCGGCTGGCGCGTGGTCGCGGGCAAGCTCGCTTCGGCCATGATCCAAGCCGTGTTGGTGCTCTCGGCGTTCCTGCCGTTCCTGGCGTTCGCGTTCCTGCTCCGAGGGGTCGACGCGGCGTCGATCGCGGTGGCGGTCGTCTATTCGCTCGCGGCGTGCGCCACCCAGTCGTCGCTCGGCATCCTGCTGGGCACGTTGGCGCGCGCGCGCTGGGCCCGCGTCGTGTGGATGCTCCTGTTCGGCCTGTTCTTGCTGCAGTCGAGCCAAGTCGGCGTGTTGTTCGCGCTGGGCGCGTTCTTCGCTCCGGGCTTCATCGGCGGGGGCACGGGCCTCGGCACGGGGCTGGCCGTCGGGCTGCTGGTGCTGGCGTCGCTCGCCGTGACGTTCGTCTCGTTCGCGGCCGCGCGTCTGGCGCACGTCGAGGAGAACCGCTCGACGCCGGTCCGCGTCACGACGACGGTGCTCGTGATCGTGGGTGTCGTGCTCGCGCGGCTCTCGGGCGGCACCGATCCCGCGGTCGCGATCCTGTGCACGACGACGTTCCTCATCGCGGTCCCCCTGTGGCTCGTCGTCAGCGAGCGCGAGCCGCTGCCGCGTGCCGTCGCCGCCGATCTCCCGCGTTGGGCTCGTCGTTTTCCGTTCCTCGCGCCGTGGTTGCCCGGCGGGGGGCTGGGGGCCGTGTACGTCGTCCTGCACCTGTCGTTGATCGTCGGCGCGATGCTGTGGCCTCACGCGGGATCGGTCTCCGCGACCCACGCGAGCGACGTGGGCACCGTGTTGGTCCTGGCGTTGACCTTCGTCGTCTACCTGTTGCTCGTGCCGGGCGTGATGTCGTTCGTGCGCGGTCCCGTGTCGCAGCCCGCCATCGTTCGCGGAGCCGTCGTGGCGTTCGTCGTCGTGCTCAACCTGACGCCCGTCCTCGCGAGTGCGTTGCTCGCCACGCCGGAGCTCGCGACGACCGCACCGTTGGCCATGCCGTTCGCGTTGCGCGGGACGACGATGCCGCCGCCGCTGCCGAGCCTCGTGTTGCTGAGTTTGGTGGCGATCGCGGTGCTCGTGAACGTGCCGCGTGTGCTGGCCGGCTTCCGCGGAGTCGCAACCGCTCGTGCGCGTGCTCGGACGCGCGAGGAAGGAGGCGCGGAACGTGCCGCGACCGGGATCTGAAGTCGCGCGCGCGGCGGAGTCGTTCCGGCTCGCGTTGTTCGAGACGCCGCCGCGCGGCGTCGCGGGCGAACGCTTGGGCAAGGCCACCGGTTCGAGCTTGGAGTTCCAGGATCGACGCGTGTACGCGGTGGGCGACGACGTGCGGCACCTGGACTGGCGCGCGTACGCGCGCACGGATCAACTCCTCGTGCGTCAGTACCGCGAGGAGATCCTGCCACGCGTCGAGATCCTGCTCGACGTGTCGCGGTCGATGGCGGTCGACGCGGCCAAGGCGCGCACCGCGCTCGACGTCGTGGCGTTGCTCGCGCGGGCCGGAGTGGGCGACGGTTTCCAGGTCCAGATCGCGCGCTGCGGCGATCGGCCCGAGCTCGTCGACGCGGCGCGATTCGAAGCCGAAGACACCGTGTTCGACGGACGTCGACCGTGGATCGAGTGTCTGCCGGTCGCGGCGAGCGTGTTGCGCCGCGGATCGATGCGCGTGCTCGTTTCGGACTTCTTGTTCCCTCACGACGCGGCCGACTTGGTTCGGCCGTTCGTCGCGCACGGCGGCGGACTCGCGCTCGTTCAAGTGCTCGGCGCCGACGACCGCGATCCACCGTCGGGAGCGGCGTTGCGGCTCGTCGACGCGGAGGACGACAGCGCGCGCGAGGTCGTGCTCGACGCGCGCGTCGTGGCGCGGTACCGCGATCGGCTCGCGCGTCTCACCGGGGCGCTGCGCTCCGAGTGCTCGCGTTCGGGCGCGCGCTTCGCGGAAGTGCCCGCTCCCGCGACGGTGGACGACGTGGACCGCGTGCTGCGCGAAGCTTGCGGTGGCGCGCTGCTGCAGGCCGGCATCCTGAGCGTGGCCTGACCCGCGCGTTCCGTCGCGCACGAGCGATCGCTTCCACGAGGCTCGACGCGAACGATCAACGATCGAGCCGTCGCCCCGCGGCGCGTCGAGCCTTCTCGAGCGCCGATTCGATCGTGGGCGGAGGAGCGGCCGGAGGCGGGCTCGCCGGCGATTGCGCGGCCGCCGCGGTCGTCGTGCTCGACGTCCTGCTCGACGTCGTCTCGGGCCCACTCGTCGCGCCGTCGCGGGACGAACTGGCGGTCGAGGACGTCACCGTCGCCGGTCGCCGGCGAGCGAGTCGGTCGCGCCACGCCGCGAACGCACGCGTCACGAACGCAGGCACGCGCAGCGATCCCCACAATTCCAAGCGGCGTCCCGCGATCTCGAGCAGCACCAGCAACAAGGCCGCGGAGAGCACTTCGATCCCGATCGAGCGCCACCCACGGCTCCGACGATCGCCACGGAACAGCTCGTCGACCGTGGGCGCCACGCGCCCGCCGGACTCGCGCGCGATCTCGCGCAAGCTGGTCTCGCCGCGCCGCGGATCGGGGCCGCGTTCGAACTCGGGGCTGTAGGGCAGCGCCACCGGCGGCAACTCCATCGTGCGACCGTCGCCCAAGCTCAACGTGGCCATCTGCACGCCTTCCTTGGCCAGCGGCGTGCGTGCCTCGAACCGGTTCTCGCCCACGCGCTCGAGCGTCACGTCGCGCGCGCGGCCGTCGCTCTCGCGCACGCGCAGCGCCAACCGACCCGTGTCGACGCGATCCGCGTGGTCGGGATCGATCTCGACCGACACGACGGCCGTCGCGCCCTCGCGTCGCACGGACGCGAACACCTCCGACGGCTCTTCCTGTCCCGCGAGCCAACGCGCGATCGACGTGAAGAAGCTCGCGAAGCCCGGCCAGTCGACGAGGGCGCCGCCGAATTTGCCGCCGATCTGTCCCGTGAACGCGGCGGTGCGGCCCAGCCCGTGCTGTTGGAACGCGAACACCGGCGCGTGATAGTCGTCGCGCGTCACGACGCCCGCGGTCGCGCCCGGGCGCAGGTACGTCAAGTTGTAGCCGCCGAGGACCGGGAACTCCGACGTCGTGACCTCGCCCAGCCCGAAGAGCCCGGGCGTCACGTCGCACGCCGTCGCCTCCTCGACGAACGTCGCGCGCGAGACGGTCAACGTGTCCTGCGCGAAGAGCCGCGGGAGCTCCGTGGGATCCGTCGTGAAGTAGATCTGGCCGTGACCGCGTCGCGCGACGTCCTCGAGGAACTTCGCGTCGGAGTCGAGCGCGGTGCCCAGCGCGACGACCGACGTCGTGATCGCGGCCTTCTCGAGGTCGGCCAACAGTGCCTGGTAGTCACCGGGCTCCTCGGCGTCGGCCGCGTCGGCGAACAAGATGATGTGACGGTTCGACTGGGGCGCGTCGCGCAGCTGGTTCGCCGCTCCCAGCAGGCCCTGATAGACGTAGATGCCGCCGCCTTCCGATCGGATCCGACGCACCGACGACAGCAGTTCCTCCACGTCCGTGGCCTGGACCTGCGGTTGGATCACGTGCGCGTCGGTGTCGACGGCCAGCACGCTCACCGAGTCGATCGGCGACAGCAATTCGATCGCGGCGGCGGTGCCCAGGTTGGCCAAGTCCATCTTGACCATGCCTCCCGCGACCGGCGCCATCATGGAACCGGAGCGATCGAGCGCGATCGAGAGCCCGATGCCTTGCTTGCGGTGCTCTTGGCGCATCTCCATCGACACGGGCAAGGCTTCGTCGAGCGCCGACTTGAAGTAGCCCCCGGTGCCGAACGAGCTCTTGCCGCCCGTCACGAGAAGTCCACCGGCCGCGTCGTGCACGTACGCCGCCAGTGCGCGCATGCCCGATCCCAGCCGCGACGCGGCCACGTTCTCCAACACCACCGCGCGGTGCCGCGAGAGCGCGATCGCGTCGAGGCGCGCGCCCTCGGGCGTCGACACCACGACGGGCAATCGAGCCGCACGCAGCAGGCGCACGAGCGTGTCCTCCGCGCCGTCGTCGTTGAGCACCAGGATCGAACGCGCACCGTCGACGCGCGTCGCGCCGATCGCCGCGTCGTTCTCGCGCACGCGGTCCTCGCCCGCGTCGACGGCCACGCGGTACGCCGCGACGCCCGCCTCGGCCACGACGTCGCGCAGGACGACGCGATTCAATCCCGCTTCGAACACGCGCCGACCGGTCGACAACACGCGGCCGTCGCGCGACAACTCGAACGAGCCTTCGACGCGACGGTCGGCGCGCACCCACACGGTGAACTGGAACGGCTCGAGCACGTTCGTCGACTCGGGCAGGTCGATGCGTTCCACCGACACATCGGCCACTTCGGGGCGCGGGCAGGGGCGCACGTCGACGCGCACGCCGCGCGCGAACGCGCGACGCGCCACCGACACGGGATCGCGGCCGTTCGACTCGCCGTCGGAGATCAGGAGAATCGCCCCGTTCCGGTCGTCGGGCACGAGCTCCAGCGCCGTCTCGAGCGCGGCCGCGACGTCGGACCCGTCGGCGTCGACCGCTCCGGCGAAGCGGGAGAAGCGCTGTACTTCGCTGGGGAGTTGCTCGATGCGCGGGCTCGCGCCGAACGACACCACGGCCACGCGGTCGCCTTCGCGACGCGCGTCCTCGGCGAGTCGCGCGATCTCCATCGCCACGTCGCGCTGATCCTCGGGCATCGAGCGCGACCGGTCGGCCACGATCACGAGGTCGCGCCCTTGCCGCGACGTCGTCGTGTACGGCCCGGCCGCGGCGAACACGAGCGACGCCAACACGATCGCGCGCACGATCGCCGTGCCCCGCGACGCACCGCGCACGAACCACCACGCCACCGCCGCCGGCACCGACAACAAGAGCAGCTCGGGATGCAGGAAGCCCACGTCAGCTCGCTCCGCTCGGCTCGGGGCCCGCGAGGCGCTCGCTCGCGCGATCGACGCGCGACGTCAGCCGCTGCAAGACCCACCAATCGGCCAACAAGGCGAGCAGCGTCACCGCGATCAAGATCCACTCGATCCACGTCGTCTGCGGCGGCGCGTCGGCCGAGGACACCGACGCGGCCCGCGTGCCCGACGAAGCGCCCGTCAGATCGGACTCCGTCGGATCCACGAACGACACGCCGAACCGGGCCAGCACGACGCCGTTCCGAGTCCACGCGTACGTGCCGGGCCGGTCGAAGCCGACGATCGAGATCGTGGCGCGCGGCGAGTGCTCGCGGCGTGTTCCCGGTCCTTCCAACACGTACGGAGTGGTGTCCGCCGCGTCGACGGGACCGCGCCACGTCGTCACGTCACCCACGACGAGGTTCGTGGCCGCGACACCCGGCAGTTCCGCGCGTCGTTCCTCGACCAGGTTCGCGAGCAGGATCGGCCAGTCGGGCGAGCGCGCCAGCGTCGAGCGTTTCGGATCGAGGTCGAGCACGTACTCGCGCCGCAGCGCCGTTCGTTCCTCGACCAGGATCGGCACGTTGCCGGCCGACACCAGCGGGGCGCCGCTCAGCACGAGGTCGGGATCCGCGCTCCACACGACGCCTTCGAGCGTCGTGCCCTCGAGCAACGGATGACGTTTGTCGGCCAGGAACGGCCCGACGTAATCCTTGCGCGCCGACGACAACGGCGCGAGGCGCAGCGTCCACGTCGCGGGGCCACCGGCGACCTTGTCGGTCAAGAGCAGGTGCGCGGTCTCGTCGCTCTCCGCCTCGACGGCCTGGTCGACGAGCGCGAGCCAGCGCGCGACGCGACCGGCCTTCGACGACAGACCGAGGAGGCTCGAGGTCGCGTCGTCGAGGTTCGATCGCAGACCCACGACCCGCGCGGGCCGCGGCGCGAGCCAGGCGTGGTCGTCGACGGCCAACGCGTCGGGCGAGAGGCGCACTTCGACGACGCCCGTGGCGCGCGGGACCTCGAACGCGAACGTGCGACGTTCGTGCGCGGCCAGGTCGAGCGTCCGCGGCTCCGACACGGGCGCGTCCGATTCGAGCGGCAGCACGGCGCTGACGGTGGTGCTCGCCGGGATCGTCGAAGGATTCGCGATCGTCACCGCGATGCGGTCCGTCGGAGCTCGCGGTCCCGACGTCGACGTCGGAGCGGCGGCCTCGCGCGTCGCGTGCACGATGGCGACGTTCTCGAGCGGAGCCCCGACGGCCACGATCTCGACCTCGGGCGGCAAGTCGTCGGGTCGGAACGCGTCCGTGTAGCACGTCACCGCGCCGCCGCCGGACAATTGGAGACCCAGCGCGGCCGCCGACGTCAGGTCGTGGTGCAAGGCCGTCGTGTCGAGCTTCGCCAGCGCGGCCAGGGCCTCGGCCGGGAACGCCGCCGGGCCCGCGATCACGCGCGGTCTCGCCCCGCTCTCGACGATCGTGACGCGCGAGCCGCGCGGCAGGTCGTGCACGCGCGCTTCGATGTCGGCGCGCACGATCTCGACGCGGGTCCGGTCCGCGCCGGATGCCCCGTTCGCGCGCGGATCGCGAGCGCCCATCGACGCGGATCCGTCGACGACCACGACCCAGTGCCGACCCGATTCGCCGGCGCACCCGCGCGGCCCGGCCAGCGCGAGCGCCAGGCACACCGCGGCCAGGATCTCGAGCGCGAGCGAGAGCGAACGGCGCAGCGGATCGCGCTTGCGGCCCGACAGCGGCGTCGCGTCCGGATCCGTCCACAGGAACAGCGCGCTGACCACGCGCGGCTGGAACCGGCGACGGAACAGGTGGAGCGCGACGATCGCCGGGACGGCGAGGAGCGCCAGGAGGCCGAGGGGGTTCGCGAACACGTGGAGCCGATGCGGACGGCCGGGATTGTAGTTTCCTCCCGGCCGCGATCGACACGCGGGTCCTCGAATCGAGTCGGCTCGCGCTCACCCGTGCGCGACGCGACGTCCACCGACTCGCGGCGATCTGCGGCACGGACCCTCGGGCCGCGTCGCGATGCCGCGCGAACTCACGGGGCTTTCTGGGCTTCCGAGTCTTCCGAGGCTTCCGCGGCTCGCGGCTTCCGAGACTTCCGAGGCTCGCGCGACGCGCCTCGCGTTCAGTCCATGCGCCTGGCGCGCGTCTCGTAGCCGCCGCGCAAGATCGTGAAGCCCGTGCACTTGCCGTCGACCACCTGGAAGGTGAGTCGCGCGTCGCGCTCGTTGTCGAAGGCGAACGCGAGGCCACCCAAGTGGATCAAGCGCACCTTGGGTTCGATCGGCGGGGCGAACCACAGCTTGCCGTCCTGCAGCAGCACGCGGACCTGCGTCGTCGCGATCTGGTACGTGCCGGCGGCCATCTTGGCCTCGGCCTCGCCCAACGCGACCTCCGCGCTCGGCGGCCCCTCGACACCCAGGAGGAAGCGCGCGATGTCCTTCTCGATCCGCTCGACCGGAGCCGTGGCGCAGTTCGAGAGCACCACGATCGTGTAGTGGGGCAGCGAGTAGTACGACGAGCGCACGCGGAATCCGCCGACGCCGCCCGTGTGCGAGTAGTTCTTGAAGTTGCCCAGGCGACTCATGCGGATCGCGTAACCGTAGTTCGTCGAGTTGCCGTCGGGCAACGTGGTGGGCGTCATGATCAGGCGCGAGGCGCGTTCGCTGAAGACCGCGCGCTCGACCAACGCGTTCTGCCACGCGACCAAGTCGGCCGCGGTCGAGCACAAAGACGGCGTGGCGGAGGGTGGCGTGCCCGGCAAGCGGATCAGGAGCTCGGAGTCGTCCGACACGCTCTTGCAGTCGCTCGCGAAGCTGACCGGCGCGTCCTTGGCCGGGCAGAAGCGCGTGTCGTTCAACCCGACCGGCTCGAGGATGTGCTTCGTCACGTAGTCGACGTAGGGCTCACCCGAGACCTTGCTCACGATCAGCGAGAGCAGGAGGTAGTTCGCGCTGTCGAGGCGGAAGTCCGCGCCCGGCTCGAACTCGAACGGGACGTCGCGGAACGTGGCCAGGAACTCGGCCTCGCTCAGGTCCTTCGTCGCGATCTCGGGGTGCTTGGCCAGCAACTTCTGCCACGTCGGGATGCCCGACGTGTTCGACAAGAGGTGCTGCACCGTGACCTTGGCGTCGCCCGCGGGGAAGTCCGGTAGGAACTTCTTCACCTCGTCCTCGAGCGCGATCTTCTTGTCGTCGACGAGCTGCAGCACCGCCACGGCGGTGAACTGGCGCGTGAGCGAACCGATCGGGTAGTGCGTGTCGCTCTTGGCGGGCAAGTTGCGCGCGGCGTCCGCGTAGCCGTAGCCCTTCGAGTACAGGATCACGTCCTTCTCGGCGATCGCGATCGTGAGGCCGGGCACGCCTTCGCCGTCGATCGCGGCGTTCGCCAGCGCGTCGACGCGCGCGATCAGCGCCTCCTTGTCGAGCGGCGGCACGACCGGATCGGGCTTCTTCTGCGACGCTTGGGGAGTCAGCGCGGTCGCGCACAGGAGCAGAGTGAGGAACATGGCTCGTCCTTCTGCCAGGGAATCTGGCGACCAGGGATCTCGCTCGCGGCCGTACGCCGCGACGACCGGAGGCCGCTCGCGGGGGCGAACGGAGTCTCGAACGGTCACGATCTACTTGGCACACGCGTGCCGCTGCCTGCAACCCCGTAACTGTTCGTAGTCGGCGTGGCGCCGGTGAGCGGGCCTTCACGATCGGCGCGGCCCGATCGAAATCCCGTCGTCGCAAGTGACGTGCTCGCGGCGGTTTGGAACGAGACGTCGGCTCGAGGGCGCAACCGTGCGCGCGGCCGCACGTCGTCGAGAGTGATGAACGTCGCGAGCAAGATCCCGGTTTCGTGCCTGGCGTGGGCCGTGGGTTGGAGCGTGTTCCACGTGCCCAGCGACGTCGGTGCACCCGCGCGCGTGCCGTCCTCGTTCGAGGAGGCGAGCGAGATCCGTCGCACCGGCGACTCGAAGCCGTCCAAGCCGGCCGGTCGCGAGGCCGCTTCGCGAGCCGACGTCGACGACTGGGTGAAGGACCTGTCCGCTCCTCGTCCCGAGACGCGGCGCTCGGCGGTCAAGAAGCTGGCCGAGTTGGGGACGCGCGAGAGCTTCGGTCACGTGTTGAAGGCCCTGGCCGACGTCGACGGGCAGGTGGCGGACGAAGCGCAGCTCGCCGCCGGCGCCGTCGTCGAACCGCGGCTCGTCGGCGACTTGGCCGCGTGCTTCTCGGATCCCAACGGCGATGCATGGGTGCGCCTGCGCGCCGTCGAGGCCGCGGGACGCACGCCCGCGAACGTCGAGGCCAAGCGCGTGTGGCGTTGCCTGCAGCCCGCGACGGGCGAGCTGGCGCGGACGGCGCTGTGGACGCTCGAACGACAAGGGCTCGCCCGGCGCGTCGACGGCGACGCGGTGGACGTGGCCGACAAGCTGGCGGCGCTCGCCGGGCGTGGCTCCGACGCGTGGGTGCGCGGCGCGGCAATCTTCGCTCTGCGTCCGTTCGACGCGTTCCGCGCGCACGACGCGGCCCTGGAAGCACTCGCGGAGCGCGACGAGGCGCTGCGCTGCGCCGCGTTGGGCGTCGTGAGCACGTTCACCGAACAAGAGAACCTGACGGTCTCGACGCGTGCGTTGGAGGACGAGAGCACAGCGGTACGCGCCGCGGCGATCGCGAACCTCGAACGCTTGAAGAGCCGTCCCGCGGTCCTCGCGTTGATCGCACGGCTCGAGCGCGAGGAGCGCACGCGCCTGCGGTACGAGATCCAGCGCTTCCTGCGCGAGATCTCGGGCGAAGACCACGGCTTCGATCTCGCGGCGTGGCGCGCGTGGGCGAGCACGTTGCAAGGTCCGTGGTCCACTGGGGGGACACGGCCGGCGACGGGCCCGCTAGGGGACACGCGCGTCGCGCTCGCGGGACTCACGTTGTTGTCGGATCGCGTGACGTTCTTGATCGACCTGTCGGGCTCCATGTGGGACACGAAGCGCGGCGAGCGCACGCGCAAGGAGATGGTCGACGAGAAGCTGCGCGCGTGCCTCGAGGCGTTGCCCAAGTCCGCCAAGTTCAACGTGATCCCGTACACGCGCGATCCGATCCCGTGGGAGAAGCGACTCGTGCCGGCGACGCGCGAGAACGTGGCGCGCGCGGCGGAATGGTTCGAGCGCTGTCACCAGCGCGGACCCGGCAACGTGTACGACACCGCCGTGCTCGCGACCGAGGACCCGGAGGTCGACACGCTCGTGATCCTCACCGACGGCGTGCCGACGGGAGGGCGCCGTTGGAACCTCGACCTGATGGTCGACCTGCTCGTCGAACGGAATCGATACCGGCAGGTTGCCTACGACTCGATCCTGGTCGACGCCCCCAAGCGCAATCGAGCGCTGTGGGCCGAGCTGGCCGAGCGCACCGGCGGACGCTCGATCGCGGTCGAGGCCTTCGAGGACCTGAAACCCGCGCCCCGCCCTCCGGATCCCAAAGGGGAAGCCCCGCGGCGTTCCGAGGTCCGTGCGTCACCTGGAGAATGTCCGCGGGTAGAGTGTCGCCCCCAACGCCGACACCATGACGCTCCTCCTCCTCGGTTGCCTGTCCTCGTGGTCCCTGCTCGTCTCGACGCCGGACCACGCCCTTGAGCTCGCGGCGACGCCGCGCGCGATCGTCGCCCCGGCTGTGTTCACTCCAGCCGTGTCTACCCCGGCCGTGTTTGCCCCGACCGCGTGCGCCTCGGCCGAATTCGCCCCGGCTGTGTTCGCCCCAGCCGCTTTCACCCCAGCCGCGTTCACCCCAGCCGCGTTCACCCCGGTCGCCCCCGCGTTCGAGGGCGCGACCCACGCGCGTGAGCCGAGCGCCGCGACGGCCGACCAACCGACCTCGAGCGCGAAGGCCAAGCCCGCGCGCGCCGCCGACGGTCCCGCCGCGAAACCGGCGCCCGGGAACGCGCCCGCGCCGGCACCCGTCGCCACGCCGTGGTCGGCGGTCAGCCCCGAGATCCTGGCGACGCGCCGCGAGGCGCTCGCGATGGAGGAGCGCGGGGACCTCGTCGGCGCCAAGCACACGTGGCTCGGACTCGTGCCCAAGTTGCCGATGGGGGAGGAACGCGACGCCTGCGTCGCGAACGCTCGCATGCTCGACGCGCGCATGATCCTGCGCGCCGAGATCGTCGCCGCGTGCCCGCGCGACGAACGCGTGTTCGCCGAGATCGGCATCGAGCGCGCGGACGAGCGCTGCATCACGTCCGCCGGCAAGGTCGTCGCTTGGATCGACGTGCCGATCCCGATGATCGCGCGCGCCGCCGCGGCCGCGCGCGCGTCGCGCAGCGCCGCGAACGGAGCCGTGTACGAGGCGTTGGCGCGCGGCACCGACGCCCAGAAGCGCGAAGCGCTGGTCGACCTGGGCAAGCAACTCGTGCGCGGCGAGATCGATCCGCCCGACGCGTTCGCCGCCGTGGCGCGCGTGCGCAACGAGTACGTGCCCAAGCGCGGGTACCGGTTCGACGAGAAGAAGGGCGAGTGGTCCAGCGTCGACGTGACCGAGGCGCGGGCGGCCGCCTCGGGCCTCGAAGAGCTCGCGACGAAGCTCGTCACCGCTCCGACGGCGCAGTGCGACGCGCTGCTCGCGTCGCTCGATGCCCTGGGACCCGACGCCAAGGCGCGCACGAACGAAGCGCTGCAGGCGCGGTTCCAAGAGACGTGCAGGGTGCTCGCGCGCAGCGGCATCGACAAGATCGAAGCGATCGCCGACGCGCGGCGGGAACTCGACGCGCGGCGCAAGAAGGCGCTCGACCTGATCTTCGACGAGGACAAGTACTTCTACCCGTACAACCCGCCCGAGTGCCCGGCCGACAAGGCGCGCCTCTACCCCGCGGTGCAGCAAGAGGTCGACGCGCTCGTGGGAGAGGTGCGCGAGGCGTGGAAGAACACGCGACGCGCGACCCAGACACCGGCGCTGCGCGTGGCGCTTTCGGACCTCGATTGGGTCCGCGCGCAACACAAGGCGCGCAAGATCGCCGCGACGTTGCCGCCCGGCGTGCCGGCGTGGGTCGACGGTCTCGATCGCGCGGCGGACGTGGTCGACATGCGCTCGTTCGCGTGGGACGCCAACGAGCGCGCGACGCTCACGCGCAACGCGCAGATCACGGCGCGGAACGCGCGGGTGTGGGCCTCGAAGGACGTGGCCGCGGTCAAGGAGTTCGACAAGCGCACCGCCGAGGACGCGATCGCGGGCAAGGACGAGCAGGACCAAGTCACGATCACGAACGAGTACCGCGTGATGATGGGCCGGACGGTGCTGGCTTGGAGTCCACGGCTGCAAGCGGCGGCGCAAGGTCACTCCGACTACATGGCGAACACGGGCGACTTCAGCCACTTCGAGAAGGACCCCAAGCGTCGCACGCCCGGGGATCGCATGCGCCTCGTGGGCTACACGGGCGGCGGTGGCGAGAACTGTCACATGGGCGGCGGTGGTCCCGAGGGGGCGCACGTGGGTTGGACGCACTCGAGCGGTCACCACCGCAACATCCTGACCGCGACGCATCGCGAGATGGGCTCGGCCGCGGCCGGCGACTACTGGACGCAGAATTACGGATCCGGGAACGAGTTCGAGAAGGACCTCACGGCATCGAAGCCGTAGGCCCGCTCGTTCGTCCCGTTCCGCTTCGATCGGCGCGCCCGCCCTGCGTCCTGGACGCCACGGACGCCACGGACGCGATCGAGGCGATCGACGCAGCCGCGACGCACGGCGACACCATCGACGCTATCGACGCTATCGCGATGGGGGGGGCGTCGCGATGGACGTCGTCGCGACGGAAGCCGACGTCCTCGACGCTCAACGCACGCGCCGCGCGCGCAACGTCGCGAGCGGATAGAGCCGTCCGCGCCACGCGACCCCGCCGCGCGCGAGCGTGCGCGCCATCGAGTGCAGCAACACGGCGCTCAACGCCACGAATCCGAACGGCGCCAACGACGACGCGAGGATCGGCCGCTGCTCGCGCCACGCGAGCCCGATCCCGGGGATCGCGAACGAGGCGAAGCCCGCGAACGCGCACCAGCCCGCCGGCGTGCCAAGGAACGGGCCCGACACGCCCAAGAGCCACGTCGCGGCGACGAACGCGGCCAGCGCCAACGAAGCTCCGACGCGGTAGCCCATCTGGGCGAACATGTTCTTCTCGAGCACGGCGAAGACGCGTGGCACCGTGCCGCCCCAGTCCGCGTGCAGGTCGTTCCGCGCGATGCGCGCGCGCGTGCGGAAGCCGGATCGGCGCAACAAGAGTCCGAGCCGCATGTCGTCGACGACTTCGTAGGCCAGCGCCGCGTGTCCGCGCATCGCTCGCCAAGCGTCGGCGCGGACGAGGTTGAAGGCGCCGATGCCGACCTGGCGTCGCGGCGAATCGACGTTGGCCAGAGCCATCTCGTGCAGGATCCCGACCGCGAACGCGTTCACGACGACGGACGCGGCGAACGTGCGCTGCGGACAGTCCGGGGCCAGCACGACGTGCTCGACGCCCTCGCGACGCGCCAGCGCGACCGCGCGGGCGAGCGTGTCGGGCGCCAGGGCGACGTCGCCGTCCGTGAAGAGGATCCATTCCCCGCGGGCGAGTTCGCCTCCGCGTTGACACGCGTGCGGCTTCCCCAGCCAACCCTCGGGCAGCGTGTCGACGCGCACGAGCCGCACGCGCGCATCCGTCCTCGCGATCGCTTCGACGAGGCTCGCCGTCTCGTCCGTCGAACGGTCGTCGACGACGAGCACTTCGAGATCGACGTCCGCCTGACCGAGCAGGCGCGTCACGGTCGCACCGATGCGCGCGGCCTCGTCGCGCGCCGGCACGACGACCGACACGCGCGGCGGTGAAGCGCGCTCGGTGGCGCGCTCGGAGCCCCGCTCGCTGGCGTGCTCGCTGGCGTGCACCGTCGACGGCTCGAACGCCGACGCGGGTTCGAGCGTGGGCACCCGCCGCGCGGCCCAGCTCGTCGACGCGGCTCCCAGCGCCCACAGGGCGCCGGTCGCGTACTGACAGACGTCGAGGAGGCTCATGTGGGACCGAATCGGCATCGTACGGTCCTCGACGGGACGAGTCGCGCGACGCAGGAGCGCGAGCGTGCTCTCGGCCGGGCTCTTGGGCGCGTGATCTCGTGTGACTCGGACGGGATCGTGGACTTGGATGCCTTGCGGGCTCGGTCCCGATAAGCTCCCGAGGCTCATGAAGATCATCGGATTCGTCGTCGTCGCCTGGGCGTGGGCGTTTGCGTTCGCGGTCGGAGCCAGCGGAGGGACGGTGTTCACCTCGGTGTCCTCCGCGGTGGCGAGCGCGCCGGCCGTCGTCGTCGCTCCGGACGACACGCAGATCCACTGGCAGCGGAGTTTGGAGGACGCGCTCTCGATCTCGGCCGCGCAGAAGCGTCCGCTGCTCGTCGCGATCAACGTCGACGGCGAATCGGGATCGGACCGCATCGTGACGGAGCGCTACCGTGATCCGCGATTCGTGCAGTGGACGCGCAGCTTCGTGTGCGTCGTCGCCAGCGTCTCGCGTCACAACGCGCGCGACTTCGACGAGCGCGGCCGGCGCATTCCGTGTCCGCGTCTGGGCGAGGTCACCTGCGGCGAACACGTCGCGCTCGAGCCGATCTTGTTCGACCGCTATCTGGGCGGCGAGCGCGTGTCGCCGCGCCACGCGGTCATCCAAGCGGACGGCACCAAGTCGTTCGACGTGTTCCTCTTGTTCGACATGGCCGACCTCGACGCGCGGCTCGCGGCGTGCGCCAAGGACGCACCGCCTCCGTCGGCGGCGCCCGACTTGCCCCGCGACGCGCGCGCGTTGAAGACCAAGAACAAGGAGCGTTGGGGACAGTGGCTCGCGCTGGCCTCGGCGCGCGACGCGCGCGGTCGCGCCGCGTTCGAGTCCGTCGTAGCGGGCGTCACCGACGAGACGCGCACGTTGGAAGCGTTGGCGGCCCTCTCCGAGCGCGGCGACGCGGGCTCCTTCGGCGTCGTGCGCACGATCGTTTCCGGCCCATTGGGTTCCTCGCCTCGAGTGCTCGAGCGCGTCGCGTCGTTGGGCGCGAGCCTGGACGCGGGACGCGAACTCGTGCGCATCGCGCGCGACCGCTGGACCACCTGCAATCCGTTTCCCGGTTCGCCGCGACTCGGGAACGATCGCGCCTGGCTCGAGTGGACGTCGCGCTTCGACGCGCGTTCGCCGGGGACGCGCGCCTACTTGCTCGCGCGCAGCGCCATCGGTGCCGACGCGGACCGACGAGCGGCGGCGCTGGCGCTCGCGCCCCTCTTGTCGCGCGAGGACGTGTCGCGCGTGGCGGCCGCCATCGAAGCGGAAGGCGGAGGCGTGCAGATCGAGGACCTCTTGATCTTGTCCCGCGACGTCGGCGCGGCGCTGCCGCGCGTGCAGGTCGACAAGCCCGAGTTGGAGTCGGCGGACGTGCTCGAGCGACGCTTGGCCGACGCGGACACGCGCGTCTCGGCCTACCCGGACGACATGGTGGCGCAACGTGCGTTCGCCCTGGCTTCGTTGGAACTGGCGCGGCGCTACGCGGAATCCGGCGGCGGCAACCCCAAGTTGCTCTTCGAGGACGCCGAGCGGTGGTTGGAGCGCGTGGCCAAGCAGGTCCCGACCGACGCGGCGATCGGCTTCGAGCGTGCGCGCACGGCGTACTACCTGGGCAAGTTCGGCGAACAGGAGCGCATCTCGCTCGCCACGTTCGGCGCGTGGCCCGATCGCGACGCGATCGAGCCCAACGTGCGCGCGCGGCTCGAGAACGATCGGCGCGTGGACGTCGACGCGTGGGGCGACGGCGACGCGCGTCGCGCGCTGACCGTGATGCACGACGCCGATCGGATCGAGGCCCTGCGCTGGGTCGGCGACGCGGCCGCGCGGCTCCTGCCCGAACGCCGTGGTCAGGATCCGGCGGTCGAGGCCGCAGGCTACGTGCGTGGAGCGCGCGCCTTGGCGGTGGTCGCGGTGTCGCCGTACGCCGGTGAGATCGACTGGATCAGCCTGGCGTCCTTCTTGAGCGCGCTCGAACTCGAGCGCGACGAGTTGGCGGCGTGGCAAGCGGGCGTCGAGCGCCTGCCCGAGTCGGCCGCGTTGCGCGAAGGACTCAACCGTTCGCTGTGGCTCGCCGGTCGCGTCGACCTGGTGCCGGTCAAGGCCGATTGGATCCTGAGCCAGCATCCCGATTCGGCGGCGTGCGCTTGGTACGCGGGCTACGCCTGGTTGCTCGCGGCCGAGAACGCGCGACGCGAGCAGACGTACGACGCCGCGGTCGCGGCCTACGGCACGTCGCGCGCGCGCTTCGAGACGTACGTGCGACTCGCCACGGCCTCGACGCCGGACGCGGACGCGGGCTCCCGTTTCTACCGCGGCATGACGTGGCTCGGCGAAGGACACGCGCACGCGGCGGCGGGGCGGCGACAACTCGCGGCGGACGCGCTCGTGCGCGCGATCGAAGTGGGACCTTCGGTGTTGGAAGGCCGCGACGGCCTCGATCGCGACGTGCCCGACCTCGTCGACGCGATCCTCGAATGGCGCGGGGGTCGCAAGAGCCCCGTCGATCCGCGCGCCTTGGCCGATGCGCTGGTGCGCGCCGACAACGGCGCCGCGCGGCTCGCGATCCTGGTGTCCGACGCGGAACTGCGCGAAGGTCTGCGCGCCGACGGTCGTTCGCCGCGCGTGCTGGCGGACGCCAAGGGCGAGCGCGTGCACGTGCCCGACGAAGAGGGCGACGCGTACCTGCTCACCGCGATCGACGTCGCGCGCCTCGCGCATCGACTGCAGGACGACGAAACGACTCGCCGCAACCTGGCGCAGGTCCTGTGCATCCAAGGCGAGCGCTTGCTCGCACGCGGCGAGAACGTCGGGGCCGTGCCGTTCGTGGTGGAGGCGGCTCAGATGCTGGGCGTCGAGCCTCCGAGCGCGCCCGACGACGTCGAAGCGCTGCGCGCGACCGCGACGACGTTGCGCGGGATGCTGGGCGACGCGCGCCCGATCTTCCGACCGGGGCGTTGAGGCCGCGCGGAATCGGCGAGGCCGCGAGCGCTCGCGCGATGCGGTGCCGCGACGTGCCGTTCGGCTCCATTCGGCGCGGTGCGCGGCGGCGCCCCGCCGTCACGCCGTCACGCCGTCAAACCGTCACGCCGTCACGCGGTCACGCCGTCACGCGGTCACGCCGTCACGCGGTCAACCCTTGCGCGGCGTCGGTCGGATCTCGTCGTTCGAGTCGACGGCCGGCGCGGCGGGCTGCTGCTTCTCGCGGCTGAACTCGACCATGTGGTGGCGCACGATGCGACCGCTCGTGACGAAGATCACGTCCTCGGCGATGTTCGTGGCGTGGTCGGCGAGGCGCTCGAGGTTGCGCAACGCGCCGACGAGGTGCATCACGTCGCCGATGCGGTCGGGGTGCTCGCGCATGAACTGGATCGCTTCGCCGATGAGCTCGCGATAGAGACGGTCGGCCTCGGCGTCGGCCTTCCACACGCGCAGCGCCAAGTCGGCGTCGCGGCGCACCAACGCGTCGAGACCGTCGCGCACCATGCGCTTGGCCACGGCCGCCATGCGCGTGACGTCGGGCCGGAACGGCAACGGCGGAACCGCGGCCAGGACCTCGGCGCGCTCGGCGATGTTCACGGCCAGGTCGGCCATCCGTTCCAGGTCCGAGTTCACCTTCATCATGCCGCAGATGAAGCGCAGGTCGCGCGCGACGGGTTGACGCATCGCCAGGACCTCGAGGCACTTTTCCTCGACCTCGTTCTCGAGGTTGTCGACGACGCTGTCGCCCTCGATCACCTCGCGCGCCGTCTTGGCGTCGCGCTCCAACAGCGCGGCCAGCGAGCGGTCGACGGCCGCTTCGACGAGACCGCCGATGTGCTGGATCTTCTTGGTGATCTCGGTCAGGTCTTCTTGGGTCTGCTTGGACATGGGAGGGAGTCTCGGGAGGAGGCGCGTCGCCCGCGAGGGCGTCGCCGGGCCGGTTTCGTGGGCGCCAGAGGATACGTCGAGTGGTCAGTTGCGCGCGGGCGTGGACTCGCCGTTCGCGGGGGTGGCGCGGTCGCCGTCCTTCGGGCGCGCGGTCCGGGCCACCTCGGGCAGTCGCGGCAGCGTCACCGTGAACGTCGTGCCGCGTCCTTCCTCGCTCTGCACGCTGACTTGCCCGCCGTGGGCGCGCAAGACGTGTTTCACGATCGCGAGTCCGAGTCCCGTTCCGCCCATGTCGCGCGAGCGCGACCGGTCGACGCGGTAGAAGCGCTCGAACACGCGCGGCAGGTGTTGCGCCGGGATGCCGACGCCGGTGTCCTCGACGTCGACCGAGACCTCGCGCGCTCCGGCGCGCACGCGCGCCGAGACGCGTCCGCCGCGCGGCGTGTACTTGATGGCGTTCTCGAGCAGGTTCGTGAACACCTGCTCGAGTCGTTGCGAGTTGCCGTTCACCTGGATCGGCGTCGTGGACGCGGGCGGCAGCTCGAGTCGCACGCCCTTGGATTCGGCCGCTCCCACCAGGGCCGAGGCGGCGGTGCGCAAGGGCGCGTCGACGCGCACGGGCTCGAGCGCCATGCGATCGCCCTCGGCTTCGATCGACGACAGGTCGAGGAGATCCGAAACGATCGCCTGGAGTCGCGCCGCGTTGCGGTTGGCGATGTCGAGGAACCGCTCGCGCACCTCGTCGTCCTGCTTGGCGTCGGCCAACGTCTCGAGCGCGCCGATGACCGCCGCGAGCGGCGTCCGCAGCTCGTGGCTCACGTTGGCCACGAAGTCGATGCGCACCTGCTCCAAGCGACGGATCGCGGTCACGTCGGACAAGAGCGCCACCGCACCGAGCAGCGACTGCCCGTCGCCCTCCGCGCCCACGGGCGCGACCGAGAGTCCCAGGACGCGACCGTCGGCACGCGGCGTGGCCGCGTCGCCGCTCCACGCGCCGCGTCCGGCCAGCACGTCGCGCAACGCCACCTCCAGGTCGGGGAAGCGCACGTGCTCCCACAGCGCCGCGCCCGACTCGACCGGTTCGGGCAAGCCCAACAGCGTGGCCGCGGCGTGGTTCATCAGCAGCACGCGCTCGTTCGCGTCGACGGCCACGACGCCTTCGGCCATCGAGGCCAGGATCGTTTCGATCTCCGTGCGCGCGCGGCGCTGGTTCTCGAGGCGCGTGCGTAGCTCGCTCGACATCGCGTTCAGCGTGTCGGCCAGACGGCGCACTTCGCGTGGACCCTGCGCCGCGATGCGCGTGTCCAGGTCGCCCGCGGCGAGTCGCGCGGCGCTGCTCTCGATCGCCACGAGCGGACGCGCCAACCAACGCGTCAGGAGCACCACGCACACGAGTCCGAGTCCCAACGCGATCACGCCGAACCACACGATGCCGGTGCGCAGCGAGCCCAGCAGCGATTCGAGCTCGTCGATCTCCACGGCGGCGCGCAGGACGCCCAACGTGCGTCCGTCGGCCACGAGAGACCGCGCGAGGTACACGGTCTCCTTGCCGGTCGTGGTGCTGCGTCGTTCCGCGCGGCCCGTGCCCGTGGCCAACGCCGCTTGCACCTCGGGCCGATCGAGGTGGTTCACGAGCGGGCCCGTCACGTCGCTGTCCGCCACGACGGAGCCGTCGACCGTGATCACCGTGAGGCGAAGCTGTTCGGTCGAGCCGACGTCCTGCAGTCGCCGTTGGAACTCGGCGCGCTCGGCACGCTGCGCCAGGACGTCCAGCGCCGGACGCGCCAGGATGTCGCACACCATGATCTTGCGCTGCTCGATGTCGTCGCCCACGACGCGGCGCAGCAAGTACTCGCCCGAGATCAACGCCGCGCCCAACAGCACGACCAGCAAGGCCGCGAGCGCGAGGAAGATGCGTGAGGAGAGCGTGTCGGCGCGCACGAGGGTCCTAGTCGGGAGACGTGGGGGACTCGCGGAACTTGTAGCCCAGTCCGCGGATCGTGAGGATGTGCGCGCCGAAGTCGCCCAGCTTCTTGCGCAGCGTGGCCACGTGCACGTCGACGTTGCGGTCGATCACCACGACGTCCTGACCCAGCACGGCGTTGAGCAGCTCGTTGCGCGTGAACGCTCGCCCCTTGTTCGCGACCAGGTGACGCAACAGCTTGAACTCGGTCACGGTCAGCTTGACGGGCTCGTCGCCGATCAGGACCTCGTGCTTGACGGAGTCGATCACGAGCTCGCCGAAGCGCAGGACCTTCTGACTCTCGCCGGGCGCCTTGAGCTCCGACGCCCGCAGGCGCGTCGCGATCCGCGCGACGAGCTCCTTCATGCCGAACGGCTTGCGCACGTAGTCGTCGGCGCCCTGCGCCAGTCCGATCACGGCGTCGGACTCCTCGCCCTTGGCCGTCAGCATCACGATCGGGATGTGCTGCGTGCGCGTGTCGGCGCGCAGGCGTCGGCACACCTCGAGTCCGTCGATCCCCGGCAGCATCAGGTCGAGCACCACGAGGTCCGGCAACCGTCGACGCGCCTCGGCCAGCCCCGTCTCGCCGTCGCCGGCGGTCACGACGTCGTAGTGCTCGCGGGCCAGATGGTGGCGGACGAGCTCGACCAGGTCCGGTTCGTCGTCGACCACGAGGATGCGTGACTTCTTCATGGACGGGGAGCGTAGGCGCGTCGCGTCAGTCTCGTACCAACCCTTGATCAGGGCTTTGTAAAGACGAGGCTGGATTCCGGGCACTCCGGCGTGGATTTTCCGAGTCGGATCCGGGCGCGGAGGCGGCCGGAGACGCTCGTCGCGCGTGGAGGGGCACGGCCTCGAACTCGCCCGGTCGCGTGCGCCAGCGCGGTTGGTGCCAAGCCCACTGCTCGGGCGTCTCGCGGATCCAACGCTCGAACGTCGCGTTGAGGCGCGTCGCGAGGTCGAGGGCGCGCGCCCCGCGCGGCAGCGAGTCGTCGACGTGGAGCGGCGCGTCGAACGACAGCACGTACCGGCCGCGCCGCGCGTCGAACACGCAGCGTGCGGGCAAGAGTGGCGAGCGATTCGCCCGCGCCAACGCGGCCGGCGCCGTCATGGTCAACGCCGGTCGACCGAAGAAGGGCAGGAACTCGCCGTCGAGTCGGCGCACCTCCAAGTCCGCCAGCAAGCCCACGATCGCGCCCTGCTGCAGACGACGCAGGATGGCGCGTGGGTTCTCGTGCTGCGGCAGCGTCTCGACGCCGTAGGCGCGGCGCATCGTCTCGAGCCACTTCGACGAGCTGTCGTTGGGGCGACGGTAGCCTACGACCGCGCCGCGGTGTCCGGCGCGTCGCAGTCGCGCCGCGAGGAGCTCCCAGTTGCCCAAGTGAGCGGTCACGATCAGCGCGCCGCGCCCACGCGCCAACTCGCGCTCGAGGTGTGCGATCGACGGATCGAGTTCGACCGTGTCCTCGATCCACGCGCCGCGCTCCGCGTGCGGTGAATCGGGCGGCGCGGCGTTGCTGAGGCGCAGCCACTCGCTGAACTGTCGCGCCGCGAACCGCCGCACGTCGCGCGCGATGCGGGCGCGTTGCGCGGGGGACGTCTCGGCGCCCAACGCGAGCTCCAGGTTCGCGCGGGTCGTCTCCTCGAAGCGCGTCCACGAGGCCAACGGCGAGATCGACGTCAACGCCGCGCGCACGAGCGGATGCGGCACGAAGCCGCTGCCGCGGGCCAACCCCGAGAGCAGGCGCGCGCGCACGCGGCGGCGGAGTTTCTCGGGTCTTCCACCCGATCCGGGCGCGGGTCGGGGCGAACCGTCGCGTGCGGAGGACGTCGACGCGTCCTCCGTCGACGCGTCGGCGATCCCGTTCGCACGGAGCGAGCCCGCGCGCAACGCCGAGCGGAACTCGACGCGCGCGAGGCGCGCCGCGCGCCGGAAGGCCGCGAGGAACCGCAGTCGCTCGACGCGCGTGGCCGCGTCGACCAGGGCCGCGTCGACACGCAGCGCGAGCGTCGCATCGTCGAGGTCGGCGCGCGCGAGTCGCGCGTCGGCCGTCACGCGGACGCGACCGACCTCGTCCACGGCCAGTGACGGCAGGAGTCCGTCCTCCAGCGCGAGTCCGCGGTCGAACAACGCGCCCGCGATCCGTCCGGAATCGGCCGCGACTCGCGCTCGTACCGCGGCGTCGAGCTCGCATGCGCTCGTCAGAGGACGGAGAGCACCGTGCGCGTCGAAGAAGGCGAGCACTCGCGGTCGCGTCACGAGCGCGACGGGCTCGTGCACGGCGATGCGGTGCTCGAAGAGTCGCGCGGCGTCGCTCCAGGCGGCGCGTACGCGTTCCGCGTCGCCCTCGACGCGCACGAGCGTCCCGTCCGCGATCGCGAGCTCCGCGGCGTCGCGCGACACGGCGCGCGAGAGGAAGCCGTCGCCCATCGGACACGAGAACGCGCACGCGGCGCCCGACACTCGCGACCAGCGCGCGGCCGAGCGTTCGATCACGTCGCGGCGCCGTGCGCGGGCGGCGCGCTCCAACGCCCGCGCCTCGCGTCGACGCGAGGCCGGTCCGTCGCGTGGGCCCGTGCGACGATCCGAGGCGATCCACACGCGCGCGCGCCAGCGATCCGAGACGACCTCGCGCAGGTCGGCCGAGAGCACCGTCCAGGCCTGGACACGCTCGCTCCGGGCGAGCGGGCCCGAGCGCAACCGCGTGCCGCGCACGTCGACCCAGTGCGCGTCGCCGTGCTCGTCGAGCACGACGTTGCGCGAGTGCAGGTCGGGGTGGATCGCGCCGACCTCGAACGCGGCCGCCAGCAGCTCGCCCACGGCGCGCGCGACCCTCTCGGGGGCGTGGGGACGCGTCGCGGGGTCCGAGCGGATCCAGTCGTGGAGGGGGATCGCGCCCGGGATCCAACGCGTCTCGAGGTCGACGCCCTCGGGGCGCTCGACGATCGCGAGCGGCCGCGGCACGCGCAGTCCGCGCTCGCGCAGACGCTCGAGCGCCGCGAACTCGGCCGCTGCCCGCCGACGATCGCGCGCGCGCCCCAAGAGCCCGCGGTCGTGGAAGCGCTTGACGTGGACCCGACCCGGTCCGTGCTCGTCGTCCCGAACCCACGTCGAACGCGGAACGCCGCGATCGAACGAGGCTTTCCGTTGCGATTCGTCCACGCGGGCATTGTACTCCCGTTCCCGGTTCGACCCGGGCCCGCGTGAAGCTGCACCTCTACGTCTTCTCCGAACTGCTCGTGGGCTTCGCGTTCACGATGGGGGGCATCCTCGTCCTGACGCTGCCCGCCATCGCGGCCGTGGCGGTGCACAAGCTGGCCGGTGTCGAGATCCTGCTGGTCCTGCAGTACATACCGCTCGTCCTGGCGGGCTTCGTGCCCTACGTCCTGCCGCTGGCGTTCCTGTTGGCGGTCGTCAGCACGTACGGGCGACTGGCGGCCGACAACGAGTGGACGGCGATCCGCATGTCGGGTCGCAATCCGTTGTCGATGTTCCTGCCCGGCGCGGTGCTGGCCGCGATCCTGGGGGTGCTCACGCTGTGGCTCCTGGCCGACAAGCTGCCCGAGATCCGCACGAAACAGACCGCGTTCCAGAAGACGGCGTTGGCGGACACGTTCCGCCACTTCAGTCCCGGCCACACCGAGATCCACATCCAGGACTTCTACGTGTCGGCCACGTCGCGCGAAGGCGACGACTTCATCGACGCGTTCGTGTTCATCCCGCCGCAGAAGAGCGGCGAAGCGCCCCAGACGATCCTGGCGGAACGCGTGCGGTTCTCGAGCGACGAGGACAGCATCTACGCGCACTTCACGAACGCGCACATGAACGTGGGCGGCGCGGACGTGCGCCTCGGGACGCCCGTCGTGCGCATCGACTTGAGCGAGCTGCGCGAGCTGGACCTGGACCACCAGGGACTGCGTTACTGGAGCTCGGCGCGCATCCGGTCCGCGCTCGACGCGGGTGCCGTCGAGCCCAAGAAGGTCGACGACTTCCGCTACGAGATCCACTACCGGCGCGCGTTGGCCGTGACGTGCCTCATGTTCCTGTTCCTGGGCGCGCCCACGGCGTTGTTGTTCCGGCGCGGGACGCAACTCGCGGCGTTGGCGATCGCCGTCGGCTACGCGCTCGTCTACTACGTGCTCTCCATGCGCATCGGAAAGCTGCTGGCGCAGGCGCGCATCGTGCCTCCCGAGTGGGCCGCCTGGGCCGTGATCGTGCTGGGATTCGTCGGCGGGTCGTGGTTGACCTGGAAGGCGTTGCGCGAGTGAGCCGCGGATCCTTGAAGCCCGGCGGCACGCTCGACCGCTACGTGGGAGCGCTGTTCGTCACCTCGTACGCGACCGCGTTGTTCGTGGTCGTGGGGCTCTTCCTGGTGCTCGACCTGGCGAACTACGTCGACGAGTACACCGAGCCGATGAAGGACGGATCGGCCAAGCCGATCGTGTGGATCGTGCGCTACTACGTGCTCCACCTGCCGTTCCTGTTCCTGCAGGTCGCGCCGTTCGTGACCTTGGTCGCGAGCCTGTTCACGGTCTCGAAACTCCTCAAGCACAACGAGGTGGTCGCGGCGCTGGGCGCGGGCGTCAGCGCCCAACGGCTCCTCGCGCCGGTCGTCACGATCGCCGCGTTCACCGCGGTCGGCGTGTTCACGCTGCGCGAGACGATCACGGTGCCGCTCGGGACGCGGCGCGACGCGATCCACTACGTGTTGGACAAGGGCGTCACCGATCAGGTGTACAAGAACCTGTTCCTGAAGGACCTGACCGGCAGCAACGTCCACCTGGTCGAGTTCCGTCCGGCCACCGGCGAACCGCCCTTCGCCGAGGTGCGCGGGCTGAGCGCGTACCTCCCGTCGCAGTCGAACCTCGTCACGATCCAGGCCGACCGCGCCGTGTACGTGCGCCGCGGAGATCGAGCGGGTTGGCGCTTGGAGCACGGCGTGCGGACGGAGCTCTCGGGCAAGCGCCCGGTCGACTTCCTCGAGGGATTCGACTTCACGCCCGAGTTGGCGCTGACCTTCGCGCGGGCCAAATCGTCGCCGCTCGAGCTGTCGTACTCGCAGACGCGCGAGATGACGCGTCGCGACCCCGACAACGTCGTGTACCAGACGTTGCTCCAGTACCACGTCACGTTCCCGCTCGCGAACCTGGTGCTCGTCTTGGTGGGGGTGCCGCTGTTGATGCGCTACGAGCGCCGTCGCGGCGCGGCGAGCCTGGGGGCGGCGTGTCTCCTGTGCATCTCGTTCTTCGCGACCGATCTCGTGTTCCGCAACCTCGGGATGCAGGCCGCGATGGACCCCCGCATGGCCGTCTGGATGCCGATCGTGTTGTTCGGGTCGCTCGGGATCGTGCTCTACGACTCGATGCGGACCTGAATCTCCGGGCCGCTCGAACTCCCCCGCGCATCGGAGGACGAGCGGGGGGATCACCCGCGGGTGCGGCTCCCCGGCCGCGCGGTTCGCCCACCGATCGGCCGATCCGGTCGACGGACGCCCCCCGAGCCCGACGGAATCCCGTGGAAGGCGGGCGCGGCAATCGGGAGACTGAGGGAGAAGCCTCCGGGCCGGGGGAAGGATTCCCGACCCGGCGCGTCGACGCCCCCGCTCGAGCCTCCCGCGCGCAACCGTTTCCCACCGACCCCTCCAAGACCCGCACACCACATGACCCGGGATCAACGCCTCCACGGTCTCCGCCTCGTCCCCGCGCCGTCCGCCTTCGTGGCGGGGGCGTGCCTGGTCCTCGCCGGGGCCTGCTCGGCGCCGAGCCGCAGCGTGCCCGACGAAGTGCGCTACCGGGTCGCCCACGGCCAGTACGCCGAGGCCGTGCAACTGGCCGCCGACGCCGCGGCCAAGTCCCCGGGCGACGCCGAGTTGGCCGCCGCGCACCGCGGCGCCTCGGTGGCCTTCATGGTCGAACAAGGTCGGCGCCTGACCTTCGAGGACAAGGACGAGGACGCGCTGGTGTGGTTCGGTCGCGCCTTGGAGGTCGACCCGCAGTCCAAGGTCGCCGCCGACTGGCGCGACAAGACGAACCGCAAGTTGGCCGTCCGTTGGCTCGACGTGGCGCTCGAACTGCACGCCAAGGACGAGATCGAGGCGGCCCTGGCCGCCTACGAGACGTCGATGCGCTACGCGCCGGCCGACACGAGTGCCCTGACGGGGCGCAACCTGGCGCTGATGGTCCTGAGCCACCGCGTGAGCCTGGGTCACACGTACTTCGACGACGGTCTGCACGCCCTGGCCGACTACTGGCTCGAGTTGGCGCGTTCGCGTTTCACCTACGCGCACAAGTACCAGCCCACCGACGAGCGCACCGCCGATCGCAAGAAGCAGGTCGAGACCGTGTTGGCGGATCAGCGCGTCGCGATCGCGAAGGACCGGGAATCCGCGGCGGAATTCGGCGCGGCGCGCATCGAGTACCGCCTCGCGCTGGCGCTCGATCCCGAGAACGCCGAGGCCAAGGCCGGCGTGGAACGCACCAAGGTCGAGATGGAGGTCAACACCCTCCTGACGCGTGCGTCGATGGACATCGCTCGCGGGCGCTTCGACACGGCCACGAAGTTCGTCGAGGAGGCCGCGGCCAAGACCGTGGCGCAGAAGGACCTGTGCCAGGGCAAGCTCGACGCGATCCGCGAGGCGCGACTCGAGAAGGAGTACTTGGCCGCGATCGCGATGGAGCGCGATTACCGCTACGAGGACGCGGCACGCGCCTTCGGCGAGATCCTGTCCAAGACGCCGTTCTACAAGGACGCGATCGCGCGTCGCGACACCGCGCAGGAGTACGTGCGCCTGGCGAACGACTTGTACGCCAAGGCTGCCGCGACCGAGGACAAGGCCGCGCGCCTGGCGTTGCTGCAGCAGATCCGCGTGTTCTGGCCCGCGTACCGCGACACGGAAGCGCAGATCGAAGCGCTCACGAAGGAACTGGGTTCGTGAGTTCGCGCACGCGGCGCGCGACGGCCGCGGGCTCGATGCGGACGAGGCACACGTTGCCTTCGGGGTGCGCGCACGTGCGCTCGCGGCACGGAGCGCACGCGAGCGCGACTTCGGCGCGCACGACGCGGTGACGGTCGTTCGGCCGTCCGACGGGGACGGGCCACGGGCCGGTCGCGCGCTCGTCGGTCGGACCGATCCAAGTCACGACGCGCAGTCCCGCCGACCAGGCCAAGTGCGTCGGTCCGGTGTCGCCACCCGCGAACACGGCCCCCTCTTCGGCCGCGGCGCGCAGCACCGACGCCAACGAACGCAGCGCCAGCGGTTCGCGTCGGACGCGCACGCTCGCCGTCTCCGCGAAGGCCGCGGAGAGTCGTGCGCCTTCGTCCGCGTCCTCCGGACCGCACACGACGAGCACGTCGTGGTCGCGCGCCAGGTCGCCGACGCACGCCTCGACGTGCGCGACCGGCCAAGAGCGCGGGTCGTGGGCGCGCGAGGCGTGCACGATCACGCGCGGTCGTCGCGCGTTCGAGCGCGCCGCGGCGTGGGCTCCGAACGTCTCGATCCAGATCGCACGGCCCTCGTTCGGGGCGCCCACGCGGAACGCGCTCTCGGCGGCGCGGTCGTAGCACGCGTCCGCGTCGAATCCCGCCACGCGCGCGTCACGGGTCGCGTGCCGCGCCAATGCGCGCAGGCGGTCGATCAGGTGCACGGGTGCAGCGGCGTCCACGGCGCCCGCGGCGTTCTCGAGGCGACCCTGGGCAGGCTCCGCGAGGTCGTTCGACGAGGCCGACGCGATCGTCTCCGCCCAATCCACGCGCGCGGATCCGGTGCGTCGACTCGCGCGCGACGTCAGCGCCACGAGGGCGCTCTTGGCGTTGCCCTGCGCGTCGACGACCCAGTCCGCGTGGAACGCGGCCAAGTCGCGCTCGAGCCGCAGGAGTCCGTCGAGGCCCGCGCGTCGGTCGAACGTCAGGACCTCGTCGAGCGCCGGATGGGCGCGCAGGAGATCGGCGTACTCGGATTGCACGACCCATCCGATGCAGGCTCGGGGAAAGGCCGCGCGGAGCGTCTCCAAGAGCGGCAAGGTGCAGACCACGTCGCCCAGGTGCGAGAGGCGCACGATCAGGATCCGGGTTCGTGAAGCGTGCACGTGAGGACTGCGCGCGGGTCCGGTCGTAGAATCTCGCGGCCCGCGCATGATACGCCGCATCTCGACGAAGTGGATCCTCACCGTGCTGGCCGCGGTGATGTTGCCGTTCCTCGGGTTCGCCTGGTTCGTCGACTCGCGCGTGGCCGAGCGGCACTGGGACACGGTGCGCTACTACCTGCTGACGACGGCCAGCGAGGTGGCCGATCGCGTCGACAACGAGATCCGCGAGCGCACGCGTGACGTCGAGCTGTACACGAAGGCGACGCCCATCGCCGAATGGACGATCACCGGCGGACGCACGCAGGAGAACGCGATGCTGAGTTGGCTCACGGGCGGCTTCAACCGCTTCGTGGCCCGCAGCGGTGCGTACGACTTGATCCTGGCGATCAACGACCAGGGCGAGCTGGTCGTGTCGAACACGCGGGACGCGCAGGGCGCGGAGCTGCCGCCGGCCGTGCTCGCGGGCCTCGACCGCGACTACTCGCGCGAGGAGTGGTTCCAACGCGCGATGCGCGGCGAGGTCGCGCTGGTCGATCACCACGTCACGTCGCTGCTCCCGCCGCGCGTGCAGTCGAACGTGCCGCACCCCGAGAACTTCCACGTCGGGTTCGCGGTCCCCGTGCGCGATCAGCTGCAGCCCGGCCGCGTGGCGGGCGTGGTGTACGCGCTGATGAACTGGAGCCCGATCCAGAACAAGCTCATGCACCGCACCCAGGCGCCCACGGCGGCGCCGGACATCTACCGCACGTCGTACGTGTGGCTGTGGGGTTCGGACTGCGACACGATCCTGGCCCACCCGGTGCCGAACTTGTACGCGAAGAAGGTCAGCGAGCCTCCGATCGACCTGCCCCAGCTCGTGACCGCCGCGCGCGCCTCCGACTGGGCCATGTATCCCGAGTACCGATTCCGCGGCGAATGGAAGAACGCGGCGTTCAAGAAGTGCGCGTCGCCCGCGCAAGGTGGATTCGGTTGGGTGGTGGGCGTGGGCATCGACAACGACGACATCTACGCCACGGTGCGGCAGCTGCGCATCGTGCTGTGGAGCGCGACGGGGCTCGTGTTGTCGCTCGTGGTGTTGTTGACGATCTTCGTCGCGCGCCGCACGACGCGACCGATCCTGGACTTGAAGAGCCACGCGCAGAAGGTGGCCACGGGCGACCTCGACGCGCGCATCGAGCGACTCAGCGACGACGAGCTGGGCGACCTGGGCCGCGCGTTCAACCAGATGACGGCCGACCTGCGCGAGAGCCGCACCAAGCTCATCAAGGCCGAGAAGGACGCGGCGTGGCGCGAGATGGCGCGCCAGGTCGCGCACGAGATCAAGAATCCCCTGACGCCGATCCGCTTGTCCGCGAACCTGCTCAAGCGCGCCAAGGACGAGAAGAGTCCGCACTTCGACGCGATCTTCGAGCGCACGATCGAGCTCATCGGTCGTCAGGTCGAGAGCATGCGCAAGATCGCGGCCGACTTCTCGGCCTTCGCCGGCACGCGCAAGCCGCACACCGAGGTGTTCGACCTGGCGGACGTCGTGCGCGAGGTGGCCGAGATGAACGTGGCTTGGGCCGAGGACCAGAAGGTCGCGGTGACCACCGACCTCGTCTCGGGTCGCGTGTCGGCGGACCGCAACGAACTGCGGCGCGTGCTGATCAACTTGGTGTCGAACGCGATCGAGGCCATGCCGCAGGGCGGACGCCTCGACGTGCGCATCGAACGCCGCGCGCGTCGCGACGGGCACGATCTCGTGCTCGAGGTGCGCGACACGGGCGCGGGGCTCTCCGACACCGTGCGTGCCCGGCTGTTCGAGCCCTACTTCACGACGCGCACGCACGGAACGGGCCTCGGGCTCGCGATCGCGAAGCGGCTCGTGGAAGAGATGAACGGTCGGATCGAGCTCGAGCCGCGCACCGACGCCGGCGGTCCCGGTACCGTCGCGCGCGTGACCCTGCCGGAAGCCTCGGTGGACGTCGCATGAGCCCTCGGTTGATCTTCGTCACGGGCGCCACCGGCTTCTTGTGCGGCGAGGTCGTGCGGCGCCTCGTCGCGCGCGGCGACGAAGTGCACGCGCTGGCGCGTCGCACGGCCGACACGAGCACGCTCGCGGGCCTCGACGTCACGTGGCATCCCGGCGACCTGACCGACCGTGCGTCGATCGAACGCGCCGCGTGGAAGATGGCCGAGCGCTCGTTCGCGCTGCGACGGCCGTGGGACCTGATCCACGGCGGCGCGCTGATCAGCTACAAGACCGCCGACGTCGAGGTCAGTCGCGCGATCAACGTCGACGGGACGCGACACGTGCTCGAGGCCGCGCGCGGCAGCGGCGTGTCGCGCATCGTGCACGTCAGCTCCGTCGTCGCCGTGGGGGCCTGTCGCGGCGCGCACGACGTCCTCGACGAGACGAGCGAGTTCAACTTGGCCGACTGCGGCGTCGCCTACGTCACGACCAAGCGCGCGGCCGAGGAACTCGCGCTGTCCATGGCGCGCGAACTCGACGTCGTCGTCGTGAACCCCGGCGCGATCTTCGGTCCCGTCGAGCGCAAGTCGAACACCGCGCGCTTCATCCGCCGCGTCGCGCAAGGCAAGGGGCCCGTCGCGGCGCCGCCCGGCACGATCAGCGTCCTGGGCATCGAGGACGCGGCCGACGGCACGATCCGCGCGCTCGATCGCGGCGTGCGTGGCGAACGCTACCTGTTGGTCGAGTCGTGGATCCGCACCTACGACCTGTTCACGCTCGTCGCTCGCCTCGTCGGGCGCCGCGGACCCAAGGTCGTCGTGCCGCGCTTCACGTGGCCCGTGCTCCTCGTGGCCGCGCGGATCCTCGACCGGCTGCGTCCGATGGACCTCGCGCCGCCGCAAGGCCTCGTCTTGCTGGCGCGAGACCTGCGCTTCGACGCGAGCAAGGCGCGGCGCGAATTGGGCTGGGCCCCGCGTCCGTTCGAGCAGGTGTTGGCGTCCACCGTCGAGAGCTTGCGGGCTCGCGGCCTCCTCGACGAGCCCACTTGATCCGTCCGCGCTCCGACCGCGTGGAAGCGCGCGTCCGACGCGGTCGAGTTGGCCGTGATCCGGCGATCGGGCACGGGGAACTTACACCTTCGTGCCTCCGACCTCCTATCCTGTGCGAAGACACCTCCGTCGCGCTCCACGCCCCCTCACGAGGATCGTCCGCTTGGCTCACGTCCCGTCTCTCGCCCGCCGCGGCGCCGCGTCCCGCACCGTCCTGCTCGTCCTCGCGGCCGTCGCCGTGCTCGTGCTCGGCATCGCGCTGTTCTTGCGCACCGGATCCACGCCCGCTCCCGTCGCGGGAGTTCCCGTCGGTCCGCTCGGCGGTGCCGACGCGGGCACGACGCTGACCGGGCTCGACGAATCCGGCACGCAACTGTCCTCGGACGGCACGAGCGGCGCGCGCAGCGGAGCGGGCAACGTGGGCGTCCGCTTGCGCGGTCCCGCGCGTCTCGAAGGGCGCGTGCTCGATCGCGCGAACGGTCTCGGAGTCGGTGGCGCGCGCGTCGAGCTCCTGCCCGTTCCGCCCGCGGGCGCGGCGTTCCTGGGGCGCATGCTGCGCATGGCCGCGATGGGCGACGAGTTCAGCGATCGCGTGCAGCCCGTCGCGGCGGTGTTGACCGACGCGACCGGGGCCTTCCGATTCGAGGGCGTTCGACAAGGCACGTACTACCTCGACGCGCGCGGCGAGTACCACGTGCCCGAGTCCGTCGTGCGCGCGCGCCTGCTCGCGTCGGGCGCGGGCGGACCGATCGACGTGTACGTGCTCGCCGGCGGTCGCGTGAAGGGCATCGTGCTCTTGCCCGACGGTTCGCCCGCGCGCGGCGCCGAGCTCGCGCTCGTGCCCGGGCCGGCCAACTTCCTGACGACGGCGCGCACGGGTGACCTGCGCTGGCTGGAGACGAAGAGCGACGAGTCGGGCCGATTCCTGTTCGGAGGCGTTCCCGAGGGCAGCGGTTACGAGATCACCGCGTCGGGGGCGGGCTTCGCGTTGAGTCACGCGCTCGACATCGCCGTGCGCGCCGGCGCCGACACCGACGTCGTCGTGCAGACGCGCAAGGGCGGCAGCATCGTGGGGCGCGTCGTGTCGGCGCGCGAGGGTGGCGATCCGGTCCCGCTCGCCGGCGCGCACCTGGGTGCCGTGCCGCGCGGCCTGCGCAACCTGCGCTGCGTCGAGGAGATCCTGACGGCGACGCACTGCGTGACCGGCGCGGACGGTTCGTACGTGATGAACGACGTGCCGCCCGGCGACGTCGACGTGATCGCGATCGCGTGGGAGCACTTGCCGGCCGTGGGCGTCAAGGCGTCGCTCGCCGACGGCGGACGGCTCGCCGTGCACGACATCACGCTCTCGAAGGGGCCGATGGTGACGGGCCGCGTCGTCGACGTGGACGGACGTCCGATCCCGGGCGTTACGCCCAAGTGGAACATGGTCGACTGGAAGAACTTCCAGTTCGACTTCTCCTTCGCGCCGTTGATGATGCAAGCGGTCAAGGGCTTCGACATCCCGAAGACCGACGTCGACGGTCGCTTCTTCGCCGGTGCGATCGCGGGCAAGCCCGACTACAGCATCGACTTCCGCAAGACCGGATTCGTCGACACGGAGTTCAAGTGGAACCCCGAACGCGACGGTGCCGAGATCACCGTCGTGATGAAGCGCGGGAGCGTCGTCGAAGGCATCGTGATGGACGAGAACAAGGCCGAACCGGTCACCTCGTTCACCGTGTCGGGTTCGGATCGCGTCGACACGGAGACCGAAGTGCCCGCCTCGCGCAATCCGTTCTCGGGCGGGCTCCTGGTGGAGGACCCGGGCGGCAAGTTCCGCCTCGACTCGGTCAAGCCCGGTTCCGCCTCGTTGACGTTCTCCGCGCCGGGCTACTTGCCGCGCACGATCCAAGTGCAGGTCAAGGAGGACAGTCCCACGCGCGGCGTGATCGTGAAGTTGTCTCCGGGCGGCATCGTGAAGGGGCGCGTCGTCGACGAGCGCGGGCAACCGGTCGCGCAGGCGCAGGTGATGGCGACGGGCACGAGCCGGCGCAACGTCGACCGCGAGGCGATGCGCGAACGCATGCGCGATCGACGTGAACGCGGTGGTCCGCCCAGCTTCATGTTCAACGGCGGCGGGGGCGACGCGTTGGACATGCTGCCACCGGGGATGATGGCCTACGCCGCGAGCATGGGACTCCTGGGCGACCGCGTGACGCGCGCCGACGCCAAGGGCGAGTTCGAGCTCGTGGGCGTCGAACCCGGTTCGTTCCGCGTGCTGGCCTTCCACCGCGACCACACGTCGGGTCAGTCCGAGCCGCAGACGATGGGCGAGAGCGGGCTCGTCGAAGGCGTCGTCGTCACCTTGCCCAAGGGCGGCGAGATCCGCGGTGTCGTGCACGATCGCCACGGTCAACCGGTGGCGGGCGAACTGGTGCTGGCCTTCGCGCCGTCGGGCTTCGACCCGGGCAGCCCGGGAACCGGAGCGGGCGTCTACCAAGGCCACTCGGACGACAAGGGCAACTACGTGATCGAACACGTGGCCGCGGGCAGCTACTTCCTCGTGGCGACGCGCGGCGACGACGACCTGAACCCGATGAGCTTCTTCGGCACGCTCAACTTCGACCTCGTCACCGTGCCGGCCGGCGAGGTCGTGACGTTCGACCTCGTCGACAGCTCGGCCGCCGCGTGCCGCGTCTACGGCACGATCACGTACAAAAACGAGCCCGTGCCGCGCGGCAACTTGTCGGCGGTGAGCTACGACACGGACAACCTGCTCGGCATCGAGTTCAAGGTCGCCAAGATGTCGGAAGGCGGTCGCTTCGAGTTCGCGGGCCTCGCGCCGGGCGAGTACCAGCTCAACTTCGACGGCAACGGGCCTCAAGTGCGCATGTCGTTGGACGTGCCCGACGCGCCCGAGATGCGCATCGACTTGCGCCTGCCCGAAGCGGGCGTCGAAGGACGCGTCGTCGACGAAGCGACGAACCAGCCCGTCGCGGGCGCCGAGGTGGTGTTGCGCTCCACGGACGTGCCGCAGTCGAGCGGTCTGCTGGGGCAGTTCCTCTCGCGCGAGGGTCGCGCCACGCGTGACACGACCGACGAGAAGGGGAACTTCGACTTCGAGCGCTTGGCCGAAGGCGAATACGAGATCGTGGTGAAGAGTCCGCGCAAGGGCGACGCGAAGGGGCGCTACGCACCGTCCGAGCCGCAGCGTGTCGTCATCGTCGCCGATCGCGTCGAACGCGACCTGCTCGTGCGCCTGCAGCCCGCGCTGACGCTCTCCGGACGCGTCGTCGACGCGCAGAAGGTCCCGATCCCCGACGCCACGGTGCTCGTCTCCATGCAGAAGGGCGTCAGCGACGTCCTCGAGCGCGGCCGCACCGACGCCGACGGCAAGTTCGAGGTCGCGGGCCTGTCGCCCGGCACCTACCGCGCCACGGCCACGTCGAGCGGCTTCGCCGACGGCGTCGTGTCGAATTTGGAAGTGACGCGCGCCGCGAGCAAACTGCCCGAGTGCGAGATCGTGCTGCAGAAGGGCGTGCTCGTCAGCGTCCGCGTGTTCGGCGCGAACGGCGCACCGGCGTCGGGTGCGCGCGCCGATCTCTACCCGCTGGAGGGCGAGCGCACGGCCGATCCCGCGAACGCGGGCAAGGCGATCCAGAACCTGTTCACGGGCGAAGGTGCGTCGGGCGTCGACGGCCGCGTCGAGTTGGGGCGCTACTTGCCCGGGAAGTACCGACTCGAGGTGCAACGCGGGTTCTCGCGCGCGACCGATCCCAAGGTGGTCGTCAAGGACGGCGCGACCGAACTCGAGCTGACGATCGACCTGCCGTGACGCGCTCGAACGCGTCGGTATCCCGTCCGCGGATCGCCGTCGTCATCCCCGCGCTCGACGAGGAGGCGGCGTTGCCGCTCGTGCTGCGCGAGATCCCCGTCGACCTCGTCGACGTGGTCGTCGTGGCCGACAACGGTTCGCGCGACCGCACCGCGGACGTGGCGCGAAGCCACGGCGCCGTCGTCGTGCACGAACCGCGACGCGGTTACGGCAGCGCCTGTCGCGCCGCGTTGGAGGTACTGCTCGGGGACGCGGACACCGGACGAGCTCCGTTCCCCGCCGAGGATCTCCTGCGGGGACTCGTCCCGTTGCGCGACGAAGACGTGATCGTGTTCCTCGACGCGGATCACTCCGACCACCCCGAGGAGATGCCCGCGCTCGTCGAGCCGATCCTGTCGGGGCACGCGCACCTCGTGATCGGCGCTCGTCGAGCCGACGCGGCCAGTCGCGCGGCGCTCACCCCGCAACAGCGGTTCGGCAACGGTCTCGCGTGCTTCCTCATGCGCGTGCTGTTCGGCGCGCGCTTCACCGACCTGGGGCCGTTCCGAGCGATCCGAGTCGATGCGCTGCGCCATCTCGAGATGCGCGACCGCGACTACGGTTGGACCGTCGAGATGCAGCTCAAGTCGCGCGTCGTCCGCCTCGACGTCGTCGAGGTCGCGGTCCACTACCGCCCGCGCATCGGGACGAGCAAGATCAGCGGCACGCTGTGGGGCTCGATCCGCGCCGGTTGGAAGATCCTGGGTTGGATCCTCGGCTGGCGGATCACTTTGATCCGGGACGGTCGGCGATTCCGAACGTTCCGCGCACGCGAGCGTAGCGCAGCCCGATGATGTCGAGCAGCCAGTCGAACGGCCCCAAGTAGGGGAACACGGTGGTCTCCGTGACCACCATGTTCGGGAGGTTCGCGTCGGAGGCGTTCTCGCGCGCGATCATCAACGCGCCCTTGGGCAAGTCGAACGAGAGCAGCGTGACCGCCATGCCCGTCGATTCGAAGCGGCCCGAAGTCTCCGTGTCGCGTTGGAACGAGAGATCCGCGCACGACGAGGAGCCGAGGAGCAGCACGGCCGGCAGCACGAGAGGCATCACCGCGCCGAGCAAACGGCGGCGAGGCGCGGACGACGACGTGCGGTGGGACGTGGGCATGTCGTGAACATAGCGGACCGGGGTGCCGCGCGAAAAGGCCGAGGGTGCGCGACTTCGAGGTTCCGGGAGGCGCCGGCGCCCCGTTAGGCTACGGCGAACCGCATGAAACGCAGCGTCGGCAACGAACGAGGATCGGATCCCGTGGGGGACCTGTCCGGGCACCGCGAGGCCTTCGCGCGCACGTTCGGGACCGGCGGCGCACCGCGCGTGTTCTTCTCGCCGGGGCGCATCAACTTGATGGGCGCCCACCTGGACTACAACGGCGGCCCGGTGATGCCGACCGCGATCGATCGCGGGACGTTCCTGGCCGTGCGCACGCGCGCGGACCGACGCGTCGTCATGGCCTCCACGCTCGACGACGGAGCACGAATCGAGTTCGAGCTCGACCGACTGCCCGAGACGCGCACGGGGCGTTGGGCCGACTACCCGTTGGGCGTCCTGCGCGAGATGCACGCGTTGGCGCGCACGCTGGGACGCGAACGGAATCCGCGCGGTGCCGACGTGCTCTTCGGCGGCAACTTGCCCGTCGGTGCGGGGCTTTCCTCGTCCGCCTCGATCTGCGTGGGCACGGCGCACGCGCTGGACGCGCTCTGGGAGCTCGCGGCTCCGCGCATGGAGCTCGTCGACGTGGCTCTGCGCGCGGAGCGCGGCTTCGTCGGCGTGCGTTGCGGCATCATGGATCCGTACGCGGTCGGATTGGCGCGGACGGGGCACCTGTTGTGGCTCGACTGCAAGGATCGCAGTCACGCCTACCTGCCGCTCGACACGGGGGCGATCACGATCGCGGTGGCGGACTCGCTCGTGCGGCGCGAGCTGGCTCAAGGGGCGTTCAACGAACGCGTGTCGCAGTGCGCGCGTGCGTTCGCGCTCCTGTCTCCGCACCAACCGGGCGCCGAGTGCTTGCGCGACATCCGACTCGAGACGTTCACGTCGCGCGCCGCGTCGATGCCGCCCGAGATCGCCCGCCGCGCGAATCACGTCGTGCACGAAGTCGCGCGGACGTTCGCGGCCCGCGACGCGCTGACCCGCGGCGATCCGCGCGGGTTCGGAGCCGAGATGTTCCGTACCCACGAGTCGTTGCGCGACCTGTTCGAAGTGTCGGTGCCCGAGCTCGACCGGCTCGTGGCCAGCGCCGCCGAGTCTCCCGGTTGCTTCGGCGCGCGCCTGACCGGCGCGGGCTTCGGCGGATGCGCCGTGCTCCTGATCGAGAAAGGGCGCGAGGCCGAGGTCTCCGCGCGCCTCGTCGACGATTTCGCGCGCGAGTTCGGCCGCGCGCCGCGCGTCGACTTCTTCGGTGGCGACGCCGGTCCGCGCGAGATCGCGTAGTCGACGCTGCGTCGGATGCCGAAGGCCGCGTCGCCGCGCCGCCGGATTCCAAAGGGAGGGGGCAGCCGTGCGACCGGCTGCCCCCTCCACTCTCTCTCTTCGGAAATCCCCCGACCCCGGAGGGTCGTTGGTCTTCGTCGAGCTCGGATTCTACCGTCCCGAGCCCGAGTTCGTCGCCCCGGCTTCGCGCAACTTCTGCGCACGCTCCAGGATCAGCGTTCCCGCGGGCGTCTCGCGCACGCTGCGGCTGAACGCGGACAGCATCAAGTCGGCGCACTGCGCGGGGCGGTTGGCGAACAGGTAGTTCGCGCCCAACACGAGCCGCGCGTCGTCGTCGAGGAAGTGCTCGTCGAGGTACTTCTCGGCCAACTCGATCTGACGATCGAACTCGACCGCGTCCCCGTAGAAGCCGTGCTTGTCGACGACGTTCTCGAGCAGCGTCGGTTCCAGCTCCAACGAGCGGCGCAGCGCGAACGCGGCGTAGTGATAGTCGCCCGTCGCGAACAGCGCGTCCGACAGGATCAGGTACAGCACGCCGTCTTCCGGCGCGTACTCGACGGCGCGGGCGTAGTGGTGGACCGCGTCGGCGTAGCGACCGGAACGGAACGCCTCGTCGCCCAGCTCGAGGTACTGCACCGCACCGCGTACGAGCGAGTTCTTGACCTCGGGGGCGGCCGACGGCGGGGCGGCGCCTTCGCCCACGACGCGACCCGCGGGTTCGGCGATCACGCCTTCACCCTCCACGCGCGGCGCCGGCTCCTCGTACACGACCGAGCGTCCGTCGGACTCGTCGTCCTGGTAGATGATCGTCGTGTAGGTGACGGGCGACGGCGACCAGTAGCACGGCGAGTAGTAGCCGTACGAGTACGAGGGGTAGCCGCACGAGTAGTACGACCACGGGCGGTAGGCGTACGAGTACGGGTAGGCCCACGAGAAGCCCCAGTTCCCGTTCGACCAGTAGAAGCCGTAGCCGTAGTTCCACCACCACGAGCTGCCCCAGCAGCTGTTCCAGTACGCGTGCCAGTTGGCCTTGCCGTGACCGCTCGCGTGGGAGTTCGAGTTCGGCGGCGAGCAGGTCGGGTCGAAGAACCAGCCCGAGTAGATCCCCGTGACCGCGCCCACGGCGACGCCCACCGAGTAGTTCGTGGCGTCGTTCACGACGCGGCTCGTGTCGCGGCCGCGGTTCTCGATGCTGCGGGCACGATCGGGATCGACGCGGCGCAAGGTCTCGATCTTGTCGACACCCTCGCGCTCGCGGCGACGGGCTTCGTCGGTGCCGCGAGCCGGCATGGCCTCGCGCGTGCGCGTGCGCCCGTCGGCCGCGGCCGTGCGACGGGCGTCGAGGGCGGAGTCCGAGGCGAGCGGGCTCCCGCTCCCACGCGTGTTCCCCAAGCGAGCGCTCGAGAGGTCGCCCTTGCCGTCGCCCCGCGGCGAACGCGCGTCGAGATCCACCGAGTTCGTCGCGCCGCGCGCGTCGGCCGCGGGAGCACGATAGCGCTGCAGGATCGAGTCGCGCGTGATCGTCGGTTGCGGGACGCGCACCAGACCTTCGCCGATGTTCACGTCGCGCGCGCGCGCCGGACCTTCGCCCGCGACGCGACCCGTGCGCTCGGAAAGTCCCGGACGCGTGTCGCGCGCGGTGCCGCGGTCGACCGAACCGGAAAGCACGGGGATCGGCGTGCGCGGAGCGCGTCGCTCGAACGACAGGTTGTCGATCGGATCGTTCGTCGTGCGGCCTTCGCGCCACACGCGGCCGTTGTCGTTCGCGCCGCCCGCGTCGGAGCTCGAGCGCGATCCCGCGTCGTCGCCGACGCGAGCGTTGCCACCGTTGGATCGTCCGGCGCCGGGACCCGCGGGAGCGTCGCTCGAGCCGTTCCGTGAATCGGGTGCGCGTCGGCCGTTGTCGTACACGCGACCCGAGTTGTCCGGGGGCAGGTAGCGCGGCGATTGGCGCCCGGCGTCGACCGAGCCAGCGCCGTCGTTCGATCCACCACCGTCGGCAGGGCGAGTCGTGGGCGCTTCGCGTCGACGCGTGTCGCCGGAGTCCGTGCGACCTCCGACCCGCGGGGATTCCGGGGTCGCGTAGCCGCGCCCGGCGTCGTCCGATCCGCGACCCGGATCGACTCGCGGGGTCACGGGCCGCGGCGGATCGTAGCGCGGCGATTCGGGTGCGCTCGGCCGGGGCTCGTAGCGCGGTTGCGCCGGAGCCGGCGTGGGCGCGGGCGCCGGGCGAGAGGGCGCGACGCTGCCGCGGTCGTTGCCCCGCTGAGTGGGCGCCGCGCTCGGACGGCTGGGC
>Ga0075163_10000780_pt1 | contig 42477 bp, 38 predicted proteins | sample JI1023141ADNA_FD_71478 | JGI IMG/M metagenome (GOLD analysis project Ga0075163, IMG submission 71478) | Wastewater effluent complex algal communities from Wisconsin, to seasonally profile nutrient transformation and Carbon sequestration -... | ecosystem: Engineered > WWTP > Effluent > Algae...
CGTGGCAGCTGGTGCTGCGCACGGTGGTCGCGGCCGGGCGCGGGCTGGCGGCCGCGCACGCGGCGGGGCTGGTGCACCGTGATTTTAAACCGGAAACATGGTCCCCTCCTCGGACCGCCCCACTTCTGCCATCCGGCCGAATTCTCAAGAATGGGGGCGATCTGAGAGGGGGCTATCGCCGCTAGGCGGAGCGTCGTGCCGCAGTTTTGGCAACGGAGTGGCAACGCTCCGGGCAGGTTCGCCCGGCGCCTGGGGCGCCTTCGCAGACCGCTCTGTTGTCGGCGCCACCGTCGCAATGCACTTCCGGTTGGGTCACGAGCTGTCGGTGTTGCCGTCGGCGAACCGGATAAACGCGGAGGTCGTCTCGCGTGGCGGCGACGGTCGCGTAGCGGCGATGGTCGCGTAGCTAGAGCGGGTTCACCCGCCCGCGGAGGAGTTCGCCGCCACGGTGTAGACAGACGAGCGTGCACGTCGACTTTCCGCGGCGAACGCGGCATCACGAAGGCATGCCCGAAATGAATCACCACCATTGAGGAGCTCGCCGGCCCTGGTTATCCCGTGCCCGTGGTCGACCTGCGCTTCGCGCCGCTGCAGCCTCAGCGGCCGCCGATGCTCTACGTCGATGGCAAGTACGTCTGCGACGTCTTCCCGCTCGATCGCCTCGCCAACAACAAGCGTCCGCGTCGCGCTCTGCCGCGCTCGGAGCCCGTGCCGCGACGAACCGGCAAGAGCCCCCTCGACCTCATCACCGACGAGTACCACACCCTCCTGCGTGCCCTCGGCGACGAGGATTCGGACACCCCGGATGACCTGGAGGACGACGCATGAGCTGGCGCGAACGCTTCGGCATGCAGGCCGCTCCGCTCCCGCGCGGCGCCGCCGGCGAGACCTTCTTCGACCAGGACCCGCACGACCAGCGCCTCGCCCGCGCCTTCGCCTGGCTCGCCGCCGAGTCCGGCATCGGCGTCCTCACCGGCGAGCCCGGCGTGGGCAAGACGTCAGCCATGCGCCACCTGTGCCGACAACTCCCCGGGAGCGAACACCGCGTTGTCTACCTGTGCGACTGCGCGGTCAAGCCCCCGACCTCTACCGCATGCTGGCCGCCGAGCTCGGCCTGCGGCCCGGCCCCCGCGCGCAGATCGTCGCCGACATCAAGCGCGCGCTCGTCTCGCTCGTCGACGAGCGCGGCGTCGTCCCCATCGTCATCCTCGACGACGCCCAGGGCCTGCGCGACGACCTCCTCCACGAACTCCACGGCCTCATCAGCCTCGACTTCGACGGCCGCGAGTACCTCACCATCTGGTTCGTCGGCCATCCGCTCCTTGCCCGCCGTCTGCGTCTCCAACATCACGCCGCCCTCGCCCAGCGCGTCGTCATCTACGCCCCGCTGCTCGCCAAGACCGATCCGCTGCTCTTCGACGCCATGCTCGACCACGGCCTCGCCGCCGCCGCCGCGCCCGCAGGGCTCATCCCCGCCGACGCCCGCGCACTCATCCAACGCGTCACCCGCGGCATACCCCGCCTCATCAGCCACCTGCTCCGCATCGCCCTCACCCTCGCCGACGAACGCGGCCTCACGACCATCGACGTCTCCGTCGTCAACACCGCCGCCATCCTCCTCCACTTCGAGCCGCCCAAGCCTCCCTCCATCCCGCCTACGAAACCCCGCTACGACCGCGACTCGAGATCACTGGGATAAAGCGATCCGACAAACCGGCGGATAGGCGGGCACGGCGACGACGCCGGCGTAGAGGCAGCCGAAGAAGCCGGCGATGTACTCGAGGCCGGGCGGGTAGAGCAGGAGGGCGCGCTCGCCAGGGCGGAGCTTCGCGTCGACGAGCGCGGCGGCGACGGCCCGCGCGCGGCGGCGACGGCCCGCGCGCGGCGATCGAGGGTCGCGTGGTCGAGGGCGTGGGCGTCGTGCTCGCCGTCTCGCAGGAAGGTGTAGGGAGGGCGTCGGGGCGGGTTTGGCGGCGCTCGCGCAGGAGCGAGACGAGGGTGTCCATGGCCGGAGACGGACACTACAACAGGACGGAGATCCGCGTGCGCGTGGCGTGGACGGAGCTCGAGCAGACAAATCTTCGGGTTTTTGGGGTCGCCGAGAAATTCGCCGGTCGGTCGGCGTTGAGGAGATCAGAGGCGGTCGCAGCGGCGCCCGAACGGAAGAGGACGGGCATTGTGCCCGGCTCCGGTTCGGCGCCTGCGCGACGAGAGGGTCATCGATATGACTGTCATGACGGAGCATTCTGGGCGCGCCTGGGCGCCCGCGATCAGCGTCGGAGCGTTGGCGCTGCTGGACCCGCCGGAGGGCGACGATCCGGAGATGCGGCTGCTCCACGAGGAGTCGCGCGAACAGCAGCAGGCGATCAAGGTCTTCGCGCTCGAGCAGCTCGGCGCGCACAAGTACGGGTCGGCGTTCATCGCGTTCGTGCTGCACGGCAAGTCGTGGTGCGAGCTCGAGGAGATCCACGGGGTGCTCGCGGGGACGCTGCGCCGCACCTTCCACCGCGCGGTCCAGCGGCTCGCCGCGAACTGCCGGCGGCGGTTCATGCAGGAGATCGACCATGGATGAGGCGTTCATGCTGGCGCTGCAGGCGGTGAAGGACGCGGTCGACGCGGACGCACGCGCGGCGGCCCGCGGTCGCGCGGCCCGCCTGGCGTACCCGGCCCTGGCGGCGGCGGCGGCGGCGGCCAGGCGGACGACCCGGGCGTGCCTCGTCGAGGAGGCGGTCCAGAACGCGGTGATGGAATTTTTTAAAAAGGGGTCGGACGAGCTGATCGTGATCAGCGCGCCGGGGCTACTGCGGACGATCTTCCGCTGCCGGCTGAAGGACCAGAGGCGGCGGGACGCGAGGTACGTGTTCCTGGCCGAGTAGCTGTACGGGCGTGCAGGTCGGCGAAGGGGTCGCGGCGGGTACAACGTTTCGGCGGGCAACGGCGGTCGGCCGGTGCCCGCCGCGGCTATTTTTCGGGTCGGTAAATCGGTCCGTTTCGCGGCGTTTTATCAGGTGACCCCAGACCCGAGCCCCGGCGCCCACCATGCATTTTGACGATTTCGCGCATGATATCCGTCCCCACGTGCATTCCCGGGTGCAGGTCGCCCTCGTGGCCTGGCCCGAGGACGTGAACCAGCTGGTGGACGAGGTGATGGCGGAGCTGCGGGGCAATTGGTCCGTGCTCCGCAACTGTACGGTCGCCGAGCGACGAGTGCGGGCGGAGCGAGTGGCGGAGACGAGGTGCCGCGGCTTGCTCCGTCGCCGGCGCGACGACGACGGCTTCATGGTTTTTTATTCGGAGGTGTTCGACCTCGTCGAGGCGGTGGTGTCGAGGGTCCTGAGGCGCCGACCCGGGGACATCACGGACGTGACGAGTCAGGTCGTGCTCAAGCTCTTCGAGAGCTGGCAACGGGTCGCGCCGATGCCCGACGAGGAGCGACGCCGGTTCGTCGCGGTCGTCGCGAAGAACGCCGGCATCGACCTTCTCCGCAAGCTCAAGCGGGAACCCGCTGCGCTCGCGGGTGAAAGCGTCGAGTTGCTGGAGAGCCCCACAGCGTCGGCGTCGGTGATCGGTCGGACGCCCGAGGAGTGCGAGGTCGAGGCGGTCGCAGTGGCGCTGGCGGCCCTCTCGAGCGACGGCGGCGTGCCGGCTCCTCCGCGTGGATATGTCGATCTCGGCGAGCGCCGCATCCGTCGGGCGCTCGCGCGAATGGACGCGAAGGCCGCGAGAAGCGCCAGCTTTCCGCGCAAGCGCATGTTGCAGACCCTGGTGCTGATCCTCCAGGCGGTCCAGCAGCGCGAGATCGCGGAGATGTTCGGGTGTTCTCCTGCAACGATCTGCAAGGACCTCAAGCGCCTCATCACGTTCTTCGAGGACGAGCCCCCGCCCGACGGGCCCGCGACGCCCAGCCCGAAGACCGCCGGAAAGACCGTCGCGTGCGAGCCCGGCAAACGGGGCAAGACGTCGAAGCCGCCGCCGGCATCGTCCAGCGTGCTCGATGTGCTCGATGTGCTCGATGTGCTCGATGTGCTCCGTGAATGCCGCGAAGCAGGCGAGCACGACGACATCGATGAGCCCGTGGCGTGCGAGGTCGTCGCCGAGACGTCTGGCGAGCTCTCTCACGACGAGACGGGCGTGTCGAAGCCCGATGCGGATCACGGAGGTCAATGCACCAAGCACGCGGGGTCGATGAGCGTGCGTCACGCGGTGCTGTTCAACTGCTTCGTTTTGAACTTTGCCTGCGGCGATGATGGGTGGGATCCTGATTCGACGATCTCTCCGATCGAAGAGGTTCTCATGCAGGCGCCGACCGTCGAATGCCGCGACGCGCGGCGCGATGAATTCGACGACTGGTCCGTTGATAGGAGCTCCACGCTCAACGACGAGTATTGCGCAGGCAATCCCGTCGGGGGGGGCGGTCGCTTCTATGGTCGTCAGGGCTTCACGGAGGCCTCGAGCGGTGAGCGCGTCATCGTGTGGGATATCGAGTCCTGCGATGACGACGACGTGAATGATATGCTCGTGCATCTGCCGGTCGGCGAATGCCGGGACACCGGCGAGGGCGACCGGTCCGAAGATTGGTTCGGCGACGGGGATCACGGGTTCGATGGCTGGCTTACAGACCGGATCTCCTCCCCGGTCCTCGAAGCGGAGCTCAGGCGCGTACGGATCTGCGAATGCCCTGATGCCGTAGGAACCGACGATTGGTTCAGCTGCAGGGCGGTGGTGCCCTACGACGATGATTGCGGCGGTCCAGTCGATGACTGCGGCTGCCGTGAGCCGGTGCCGGCCATGGTGTCGATCGACGATGCGGACGATTCCTGGGTGTTCGTCGATTTCATTCCTGACGCCGACGCGTCAGGGGCACATGCGAGGATTCGTCGCCCGGCGGCATTCACCGGCGTAAAGGATACGGCGAATCCGCCGCCGCGGTCCTACGACGGACCGACGGTGCGGGATGCCGTACTCGAACCGAGGCTCCGGAAGCCCGACGATCGGGCCACGGCGCCGCCGACGGGGCCGCCGACGGTGAGCTTTGGGATCCAGCTCGAGCAGGGAGAATCGGAGTACGCCGAGCCGACGGCGCAGTACCTCGGCATGACCTTGCCCCCGCATGGGGCACGCGAGAACACGGAGAAATTCATCATGTACAACGACGATCAACACACGAAACAGAAGGGTTGCATGCATTGCGTCCCCCTCGAGGAGATGCTGCCGATCACCGAAGACTGCCGCCTGCCGGAGGGCGGGATGCTCGCCTTCTCCTACACATTCCGCAAAGGGGTCGTCGAAAGGCCGAACCGCCAGGGCGGGAGGTGCGTGTACGGAAAATTGAGCGGCGGAAACGCGGAGTGCCGGATGATCGAGGACAACGATCAGGTCGTCTTCCACGTCGACGACTTCTGGTCGGACGCGACCATGCGGTACCACCTGGCTCAGGGCACCTTCGATCCCGAGGACGACGACGATACCGAGCTGGAGTCCATGCTGACGGGGCGTCTCAGGTCGCCGGCGCTTGCGAACGTGCCTTCACAGACGTCGACGGAGAGGCAACGGCGGACGACGGCATTCGTGCCATTGTCTGGACATTCGGTGCATTCATCGGTCGTGCAACGGCGTCACTCCCCTGTCCTGCGGCCGTGAAGAACTGGGACGCGGCCGCGTCCGAGAGCCCGCGAGAGTCCGACAATGAGCGCAGCGAACTTCAGGTCCATCTGCAACAGCATCGTTGCGCTCATCGTGCGCCAGTCGGAGTCGGAGCGGGTGCGCCGACTGCTCGCGGGCGACGCGCTGCACGCATTGCGTGCGCGCGTGCCCGCGGAGGTGTGGCGGGCGTTCAGCGCGGCGGCGCACGGCGGTGTGATCACGGAGATCGGGGCTGAGCTGGGGGTGCCGGCGGTCCGGATCGAGGGGCTGCTGCGTGAGGCATGGTCGGCGCTGGCGGCGTTGCAGGCCGGCGCCGACGTTCGCGTGCGCGAGGGAGCGATCTCGGTGCGTCAGAGCTGCGTACGGCTGGCGGAGTTTCGGCGGATCGTCGATCCGGCGGAGCTGCGACGAGTCGATGCGCTGGGCTTCTGGTCCGGGCTCGCGGGGGCGCTGGGGCGGACCGGGACGCGGAGAGCCGCGGGGGCGCGGAGGATCTCCGCGTATCTGCGGCGGCTGCGGCGGCGACGAATCGCTAGCCGGTGATCATAGTTGTCCGGATCGGGGCTGGTACTGCGAATCGTCGGTGTGCCGATTCTATTGTCGACGACCCGCCCCGAACCCTGTCCCGAACGACTCCTCGAGGTCGGCCGCGAGCTCCGGGTGGGCGACTCGCGTTACGAGCGCGCGGCGGTGGACCCGACGGTGGACGCGGCGGCGGCGGAGCAGGTGTTGCTGGCCCACCTCGCGCGGACCGCGTTCGAGCCGCGGACGGTCGAGCTGCTGCGGCGGGTCCTCGACGCGATCGTCGATGATACGCCGCTCGTCATCGAGGGGCCGCCGGGGATCGGCAAGACCGATGTGGCGACGCTCGCGGGGCGACTGCTGCGGCTGCCGGTCACCCGCGTGAATCTCAGCAGCGGGCTTGAGGCGACGGAGCTGCTCGGGCGGTACATGCCCGCGGCCGACCGCACGTGGGCGCCCATGCTGGGGCCGGTGGCGCGCGGGGTGGCGGAGGGGCACCTCGTGGTCCTCGACGAGTTCAACACGGCGCCCGCGGGGGTGGTCGACGCGTTGCTGCCGGTGCTCGAGCAGGGCGCGACGACGTTTCACGTGCCCGACCTCGGGCAGGACGTGGTGGTGCACCCGCGGACCCGGTTCGTGGCGACGATCAACACGGTCGGGGAGGTGTCGCAGGGGCGCCTGCCGCTGTCACGGCCGATGCGCAGCCGGATCGTGTCGTACTTCCCGGAGGAGCCGGACCACGCGACGTACGTGGGGATTCTTCAGCACCTGGTCACGGGGCGGGCGGCGAAGACGATCACCGTCGATAAGGTGACGTACGACCTGCCGGCGGTCGCGCAGGGGGTGTGCCACCACCTGGCCGACGTCGCAGGCTTCGCAAGCTTCGTCGAGCCGGTCGGGCGCTTCGTGCACGACCTGGCGGGGCGCTGCGCGGACCGAACGATCGGCGCCGACCGCCGCGAGGGCTATGTGGTCGACCGCCGGTTGATGATCCAGTTCGTCCGCGCCCTCGACCGCCGGGTCGCTCGCCTCGCGGCGGGCGCCGACGTGGGCCCGACGTACGACCGCTGCTTCAAGCGCTTCTTCCTCGAGTCGTTCTGCCCCGGGGTCGACCGCGACATCGTGCGCGAGCAGGCCGAGAAGATTCGGGTGTTCCCGGCGGCAGGTCGGCTGCGGATCCTCGCCTGTCCGCGGGGCCATGCCCAGCCGCTGTTCGGGAGGATCTGCGCGGGTCAGCTCGCCCTCTACCAGGATGAGCCGTACGAGGTCGACGAGGTGACGACGAGCCATCTGTTTTTGAATGCAGACGGAGCGCGTCGCTGCGTGCCGCGCGAGGCGGTCCGCGGGTTCATCCGCGAGGACGACGTGGTGGTGATCGAGGGCTGAGCCATGGAGAACAGGCATCGCAAGCGCTCCCGGATCCTCCCGCGGCTGGTCGCCATGGCGCGCAATGTCGCGGCGGACTCGAGCCTGCAGGTCGGGTTCGGCGTGACCAGCATGTACGAGCCCGGCAGAAATCGCGTCACCCTGTCCGCGGAGATCCTCGAGTGGAGCGAGGCGGAGGCAGTCGCGGTGGCGGCGCACGAGGGAGGGCACGCGCAGCTGTCGTTCTATCCGGCGCAGCTGTCGGCGCAGGAGCTCGGCGACCCGCTCCTTCGCTACGCGGCAAATCTTCTCGAGGACATTCGGGTCAACGCGTGGGCCGGACATCACTTCAGCGGGCTGGCGGACGGGCTCGTCGCGCTCGCCGAGCGCGTCGGAGCGGCGGTCCACGCGGGCGTGACGGCGCTCGGACCGGAGCCCCGAAGCACGCGCTTCCTCGCGACGCTGCGTCTGCGCGCGCTGGGGCGGACAGTGAAGGAGGACGGAGATCCGGCGATCGGTGCGGCGGTGCAGGGGTGCCTGCCCGCGGTGGCGTGCGCGCTGGCGCGGTGGCCCGAACGCTGGGGCGCAGTACGCGAGGAGCGGTGGGAGGCGTCGCAGCGGTTCGTCGATATGCTGCGGGAATCCGTGTTCCCGGCGCTGGACCGCCTGCGCGCGCTGGACCGCGAGGGGCGCGAGCCGGTAGCGACGGCCGGGCTGGCCGAGCAGGAGGAGCGCGCCGCCGAGGTGTTCCGCGAGTCGTCGGCGCTGTGGCAGGCCTGGCAGGCGGCGAAGGAGGATGGGAAGATGCGCGAGGTGGCGAGCGTGCCGGCGGCGTACCACCGCCGGCTCGGCGACATCGGGGCGCTGCTGGCGGACTTCACTCGTCGCCTCGAGGGCCACCTGCTGCCGAACGCGGGGGCGCGGTCGCTGGGGGGACATCGCAGCGGGTCGCGCCTCGACGTCGGCAAGGCGATGCGCCTCGACGCGGGAGTCGGCGACGAGCGAGTGTTCCGGCGGAGCGTGGTGCCGCAGGTCCAGCGCTACCGGATCCTGGTGCTGGCGGATGTCAGCTGCTCGATGGCCGGGGCGCCGCTGGCGGCGGTCGCCGCGGCGAGCGTGCTGATGGTCGAGGCGGCCGAGCGCCTCGGCATCGACTCGGGGCTGGTGCTGTTCGGCACGAACAGCGAGGCGGGGATCCTGAGCCTCAAGGAGCCGCACGAACCGCTGATCCGCCGGCGCGCGGCGATCTCCGGGGCGTTCGCCGGCGAGCATCTGCTCGGCGCGTACACGCAGCTCGCCGAGGCGCTCCGCACCGCCGACCTGCTGCTCGGCGAGGTCGGCGAGGGGCAAGACCTGGTGCTGGTGGTCACCGATGGGCAGGCGCGTACGACCCGGCCGGTGTTCTACGAGCTACCGACGCGGCTCGAGACGGCGGATGAACGGGGCGTGAAGGGCGAACCAGTGACGGCCTCGGGCCGCCACTCGGTCTGGCGGTCGGAGGTGGAGGACAACGCACGGGTGATGGCGGCGCTCCGCGAGCTGGAGATCCCCGGGCGGGTGGTGATCGGGGCGGGCATCGGACCGGATGCGCGAATGGACGAGTTTGCCCGGCACCACCGATTCGCGGATCATCAGGGGTTCGCGGCGGCGTTTCCGGGGCTGCTCGAGGGCTGGCTGGGGGGGGCGGTGCGGGGCGGGCGGGCGCGGTGACGACGCGGGCGCTCACCAGAAGCTGCCACGTCGCCGTGCGCGGCCAGACGGCACGCGCTTGGAGAAGTTGCCGCGTAGGCAAGCTCTACGTCACCAGTTGTTGTAGTAGTAGACCTCCAGGCCCCGCGAGATCGCTTCGCGGGCGTTGCGAATGAAGAGCAGGTCGTCGTCGACGTCGCCGGGACGGAAACGGTGGTGGAAGTCGCGTAAGGTCTCCTCCGTCACAGCGGTCTCCAGGCGGTCGAGGGCGGCAGCCGTCACGCGAACGGTCTGGTAACTGAAGTCCTCTTTGCCGCCCTTCTCGCGCCACAAGGCCTCCATCCAAATGTCGAGGTCGTAGCGCTTGCGCCAATCAGCGAAATAAGTTCGACCCTGCTCGGTGTACAGGTCCGTGTTGCTCGGGTGCGGGGCCACTGAATATGCGGTCTGATCGAGTCCCATGATGTTCCTTCGGCAGTCACTTCTCGCGGTCGTTCTAAACAGGACAAGATGCCGACAGTTTTTTCGTAACGTCGTACGTGCCGATCGCTGCACATTCGTGTGCAGAGCGAACCACAGTCTGCGTACGCCAATTTCGGCGAGTTTGGATGCCTGGGGTGAGTGCCGGATCTGTGGATCGTGTCGTCATGGGCGATGCCATCCCATTCTGGAATGCGTGATGTCAGGCGTGGATGTGGTGTCTTCAGGCTGCACAGCGTGACGGTCACGATTGCGAGGACCAAACCATGACATCTGCAACGATACGACGACGTTACGACGGCGTCGCCTCGCCGATAGTCCGAGGATGCCTGGGTCCCACCGTCCATCCGCGTCACCTCGTCACCTCGCCACCTCGCCATGCGGCCGGCTCCGGCCGTCGAAGTGGAGGCCAAAGTTCATGCTTCCGATCTGCGTCGCGGTCGTGGCGTTGTCCTCACCGGGGAGCGATGCATCCTCGCCGAGGAGCGTGCCCACCGCGCCGCCTGGAACACCATCGTCGGCGCAGATCGACGCCCTGATGGGGGACTTCGAGTTCCGCGGCGGCGTGGAAGAGCGGCGGCTCTGGGCGGCGGCGCTCGAGGTGAGCGTGACGTCGTCGCGGTTGCGTGCGAAGACGGTGCGCGGCCGTCTGAACAGGATCGCCAGCATCGCCGGCAAATATCACCTGCGGCGGCGCGGCGACGAGATCTGCATGACGTTTCCCTGGGTGAACAAGAAGCTCAAGTCGAGGATGGTCACGATGTGTGCACCGCCGACGGAGATGGATGTAGACACGACGGACCCCGACGGGGACGCGATAACGATCGCGTTCGCCGTCAAGGATGGGTGCCTGACCCAGTCCTTCAGCACATGGAGCGGCACCCGGAAGAACACGATGTGTCCGGAGGGACAGCGGTTCATCTCGACGGTGGAGGTGTCCTCCATGTTCTTGAGGGACCCGTTCGTGCATGTGCTGACGTACGACCGTACAGGGCGGTGAGGGATGCAGATGGTGGCCGCGCAGCCACGGGTCCAGCGCTCGTGGCGGCGAAACTCATCAGGGCGATCGACGGCCGCGCTTGGCTTGCTTCCCACCCTTGTCGTCGCGGAGCCAGGGGATCCGGCCCCGACCGCCCAGCACGTCGGCGAGGCGTGTGAGGTCGCGGTAGAAGGTCGAGCGGGCGATTTTCCGCTTCTCCTTGATATCCTCGTAGGTGGGCGCCGTCGAGTACAGGTCGCGGAGGATCGTGAGAGCATCATCCTCGCGAACCTTGCCCTGAAGGACGCGTTCGACCCACGCCTTCCAGCCATACCGTCCGCCATCGATGCCATCAGAGGTGACGGCGGATTCGCCGGTCAGCCAGCGTGTGAACAGCGACGCGGCGTCGCTCATCGCGTCCCGGATATGTGTCGGTGTCTCGGGCGGCTTGTAGTCGTGCAGAGGATGGTTGGCGACGCCCTCGGCCTGGCCGATGACGGTGCCGAGATCCGAGAAGATCGACCGGCCGCCGTCGACGCGGAGCAGACCGACAATCTTCCCCTCCTGAAGGATCGGCATCGTGCCGACGTTGGTCCGCGACGAAGACGCCAGCAGATCCGCGAACTCCTGGTTCACCTTGGCTGCGCCCTCGAAGACCCACTTCGAGCTCAGGAAGCTCTCGTCGCCGATGCGCAGCCGGCTCTGGAAAAACGGATTCTGGACGTAGGGGAAGCTGCGGAGGCCAGCATGCGCGAACCTCATCGGTTCGATCACGGGGTCGGCCGACCACCAGCGCAGGACCAGCTCGTTGTCCTTGAGGGCCCACACCGACACCAGGTCGGCCCGCAGCCGTTCGGCGAGCAGACGGCACAGGGCGCCAGGCGTCATGATCTGCGTCAGTTGACCGGAGAGCCGCTGCGCCCAGTGCCAGGCGCGGTCGGTCCAGACGCGGAGGAGCGACTGCCCGATCCGCATGGCGACCAGGTGGAGTTGGTGCATCCAGTCCGGATGCAGGTTCTCCTTCGCTCGGCGGTCGTCCCGGATCCAGAAGCGCGACAGGTCATGCCCCTGAAACGCGATCACGGCGTTGCTGTGGACCGGGGCGAGGCGCGACGAGACCGGCAAGATGGCAAACACCCAGGGACCCTGGCCGGCGAGGCCGCGCTCGCGCTTCCTCGTGGCATCGATGGCGTCGATCATACGGAGACAGCCGGCCTCGGCGGGGTGACCGGGGTAGATGTTGCCCTTGTCGATGGTCGAGAAGGTCAGGGTCTCGTTCCGCGTAGCGAGCTGACCGGCGAACGGTGCCTGAGGGATGGCCGCCTGGATTCGGTCGTCGACGCAGGTCATCGTCCGCAGGGCGTATGGCTGAAGATGGCTGCCGCCGACGCACCACACGACCTCGCCCTGGGGGTCCGGTACATACACGGCGATGTTGGAGATCTCGAGCAACTCGGCGGCCAGGGCGCAGGCCGCGTTGAAGCCTTTGAAGCTGTCGTGGGGCAGGATGTCCTGGGGTCGCTCCGGGATGCCGGCGGGGACGATGCCGATGTCCTCGGTGGCGATCGTGGCGACGATGTCATTACGCGCGTGGAAGTGCTCGATGCGAAGCATGTACGCGCCGATCTCCGAGAGGACCACGTGCTTGAGGTCGTAGATGAGGTTCGCGTCGCGATGGGGCACCAGCGCGATGGCCAGGCACGAGCGCTCGCCGTCGTGGGAGAAGTCGCTGATCAGAGCACAGAGTCGGTTCTCCATGAGGACACGGTAGGTTCGTACGCGTTCGCCAGGCTCGTACTGGTTCAGGAAGTCGAGGCTGATCTCCTTGAACAGTGCGAGCTGTTCCCGCGAGAGTGGGACCTGCCAACCCGTACCGAGCGAGTAGAACTCGCCCCAGGCTCGCCCGCCGTAGACGCGGCCCTCGTCTTCGCGTTTCCAGGGCGTGCTGGAGGTGTACGGGCTGCGCTTCCAGGTCGCGGGCTCGTCGTCCTTGCTCTCCGCTTCGCGGTCGGATCTGCGGGTGAACCACTTTCCGGCGACCAGCGCGAACCCCTGCCAGTCGAGGTCCTTGTGGATGGACTTGCAGACCTCCTGGACCGCTTCGCGTCGGCGGGCGCCGGAGTCGGCGGCGACCCGGCTGGTCTTGGCGTCCACTCGTTGCGCGAGGGCCCCGTACTTGAGGGCGGTCATCGTCAGCTCGACGGATGCAGTCATGAGCTCCGGCGGGAGCCCTTCACCGATCCGGAACAGCTCGAGCACTGGTTGAAACTCGATCTTTGGCATGGGTACCTCCAGCGCCAGTATGGCACGTCATGAATCTATTACCGGAAAAATATCAAAATTCATGACATGATTGAGGTGTCAAAACTGTATTTGTTTATTTACATCGTTTATTATGGCAATTTGGCGAATTAAAATTGACACCTGTATGATCGGAAAGTCATGGTTTAAGCTCCTGAAGAGAAGACCTTTACAGGAAAGGTGTAAAAATGACATGTATAAATGATCGAGCCGAACTGGATCGGCTCATGGTGGTGCTCGAGCTCATCGCTCGCCTTCCATTCGGGTCGGCGTTCATCGAGCACGTGTTGTGCGGGAGTTCCTGGGAGGTGCTCGGGGCCAGGCACGGTGTGCGTCCAGATAGCCTTCGCCGGGCCTGGCAGCGCTGTCTGCGGGGGACCATCGGCCCACCGCGGGGTGCCGGGGGCGCGGCGGGTGGAGGTCACGGGTCGCCGGCTGTGATCGCCGACTGCGGGGAGGCTCATCATGTCGCGTAAGAAGATCGATCTGAAGCAAGCCCTCGCGGCTGGGCGCGCCGCGACGGAGACGCAGCGAACGGAGGCGCTCGCGGAGATCGTCGAAGCGGCGATCTCCGAGCTCGAGCCGGCGAGGAGGACGGCGCTGCGGAGGTACGCGCGTGCGGCGGTCGACGACGCCTTGCAAGACACGCTGATGGTCCTGCTCAACCGGCCGATCGCGGAGATCCGCAGCGAGACCGCTGGTCGTCTCCTCCGGGTGGTGTTTCAGCGGCGGCTGGTCGACCGGGTCCGGAAGGACAGCAAGTTCATCTACGGCGTCACGTTTCATGAGTGACGCGAGGGCGGCGTCCGGGTGGACCGCGGCGCCGGGTGTTTCGATTCGGCTGGATGCTAACGAGGAGAGGTACCGATGCGCGAAGACAAGACGATCCTCCTTCAACCCCCGAGCGGGGCGAACGACCTTCTGGACGAGGTCGTGAACGACGATTTCGATGCCCGGCGGCGGGAGATGCGGTGGATCCTGCGGCGCTACCTGGCCGATCACGAGTATGGGTCCGTGTTCATGCTCCGACTCGACGAGGAGACTCCCTGGGGGGAGCTCGCGCGGGGGCTGGGCATCAAGCCCGACTCGCTGCGCAAGGCCTACGACCGTCACCGCGATGAGGCAGTGCGCCACTGTCACGCGTGGCTTGCGAGCCGCCGGAAGGGCTCGCGCAGCCCGGCGGCGTAGGCTTTTTGCGTAGGAGCGCGTGGTCGGATGGACATGCGCTCCTACGCGACAGGAGCGCCTCGTCTGTTCAGAAGATCTTCCCGCGAAGCCCGCTGATCGCAATGAGCCCGATCTCGAACCTCGCCGTCGTGGCTGCGAGCACGCCCACGGCGTTGGCCGCGAGGAGCGACCCGACGATGGACGGGTCGAAGCTGGAGAGCCACGGGATGCCCATGAAGATTACGGAGAGGTCGCCGGAGGCGCCGACGGTTCCTTTGGAGATGGTGAAGGCCGCGTATGTGCCGCTCCTCAGGTTGCTCTCTTCGAGGGGGCCGGTGAGCCGCGGGTGCTTGTAGATGGAGCCGACGCCGCTCGATGGGAACGACCGTAAGGACCCGAAGATGTTCACGCCGAGCGAGAGCGAGATACCCACGCCGACCTCGAGATTGGCGAAGGGGAGGCCATGCGCGGCCCCGCCAGGGTCGGTGACGTAGTACGTCCCGAGCCCCAGGTTGACGCTGAGTTCGGCTCCCTCGGTCTGAGCGCCGAGTCCGCCGCCGCGAGAGCCCGAGAACCGCCAGCCCGTGTCTTGCGGCAGAAACTTTTCGAGTACGGACATACGGGATCCTCGTGTTGCGATGCGAGCGATTCAGGGTTTGTGGGCTGAGCGGTAGGGGGACGCGCCGGGGAGGGGGACGTGTACGTGGCGGGGGCGCTTGCGGTGTTCGATGAGGTCGAGGCGGACGAGGACGGGGAGTTTGGCGTGGGTGGTGCGGTAGACGGGGTTTGGTTCGGAGAGGTGGGCGACGGGGCCGAGGGCGAGCTGGCGGCGGCGGCCGTGGTGGCGGGCGGACACGCGGTCGAGGCGGTAGGTCGGGCGGGAGGGGACGCGGGCGAGGTAGAACTGGCCGTCGTCGCGGGCGACGAAGGCGAAGGCGCAGGTGAAGGTCTGGCAGTCGTCGCGGAAGCTGACCCAGAGGACACGTGCGCCGTGCCAGTTGTGGATGTCGACGATCTTGCCGCGGGTGCGGCGCTTGAGGATGGTGTGGAGGACGTGCTTGCGGTCGCGGACGAACAGGTCATTGTCGACGTCGGTGCCGCGGTCGCGGATGGCGTCGTAGGTGACGACGACGCGGCGGTGCGGGTAGACGCGGATGCGCTCGCGCTGGTCGCTGATGGAGGTCTGGAAGCGGGTCTGGGCGACGGGGATGCGGTGGGAGCAGGCGCCCGCGAGCAGGAGGAGGGCGAGGAGGACGGGGGAGCGGGCGGTGAGCATGGGGGTCACGGTTCGTTCGCGTCGTCGGGGAGGTTGGGGACGGCGGGCGGAGGGGTCGCGGGCGGGGAGATCGGTGCGCCGCCGCTGTTGAGGTAGATGCGCTTGCCCTGGAGGTAGATGCCGTCGGCGTTGATGGTGATGAAGCCGCCGGCGCCGGCGAGGGTGAGGCCGCCGGCGCCGTCGGTGGTGATGCTGACGCCGTGGGCGGACAGGAGGAGGTTGGCGGCGGCGAGGACGAGGGTGCTGGCGGAGAGGGTGCGGCTGCCCTGGACCTGCTCGTGGACGTCGCCGCCGACGGCGAGGCGGAGGTCGCGGTCGACGGTCCGGTGATCTTCGCCGACGCGCTCGCGTCGCTCGCCGCGGACGCTGGTGTGCTGGTCGCCGCGGACGGTGGTCCTGGCGTCGTGGGCGACGGTGTCGTCGCGGTCGTGGCCGGCGTGGATGTGGATCTTCTCGCGGCCTTGGAGGTCCTCGAGGACGATCGCGTTGCGGCGCTCGTCGTCGGGGCAAGAGCGGGTGTAGATGCCGATCTTGGTCTTGTCGGTGGGGAGAGCCTGCGGGGGGCTGTTCTCGCCGTTGTAGAGCGAGCCGAGCACGACGGGGCGGTCGGGGTCGCCGTCGAGGAAGGCGACGACGACCTCGCTGCCGATCCGCGGGAGGCAGACGATGCCGTGGCGGTCGCCGGCCCACGGCTGGGCGACGCGGATCCAGCACGAGCTTCGCTCGTCGCGCTCACCGCCGCGGTCCCAGTGGAACTGGACCTTGATGCGGCCGCGTTCGTCGGTGTGGATGCGCTCGCCGGGGGGACCGACGACGAGGGCGGTCTGGATGCCGGAGATGGTGGGCCTTGCGGTCGCGGGCGGGCCGGGGGTGGGCACGTCGTTCGGGGCGCACGAGAAATGGTTGCGGTAGGTGAACGGGGCGTTCGACTCGACCTCTACGGTGGCGGCCTGCTTGCCCTCGTGGACGACGCGGGTGAGCAGCTGGTCGCCGGCGCCGCCGGTGGCGGGGGAGTCGCCGAGCGCGAGCATGTGGCCGGGGATCAGCGCGGGGCAGTCGCTCTCGCCGTCGTTGCCGCCGGCGTCGACGAGCAGGGCATCGAGGCGGCCCTGGGCGAGGGACTGGCCGAGGGTGCCGAGCAGACCCTCGCCGGACTCGCGGGTGTCGATCAGATCGTTGAGGCCGCCGCCGCCATTGGCGAGGCCGGTGAGGGTCTGCAGGAGCGCGCGGGGCCTGGCGGGGTCGTAGCCGTGGAAGCTGATCGAGGGGGGACGGACCCGGGTGACGCTGGTGAACCGGCGGATGCTGCTCTGGAAGGTGCCGGCGCCGTCGCCGAAGCGGAGCGGGTCGATGTCGGGGACGGGGAGGTGCGCGCCGCGGTCGTCGGCGATCACGAGGGTGTGGCGGTCGGCCTGGTGCTCGTCGAAGTAAAACAGGTTGTCGCGGGCGAGCAGGCGGTGGAAGAAGTCGAGGTCGGTCTCGCGGTACTGCGTGCAATAGTCGCGGACGGGGTAGTCGCGGGCGAGCTGGAGGCGGAACTCGTCGGCGCCGAGTCCGGCGGCGGTGAGGACGTCGCGGAGGATCTCCGGGGTGGTCTTGCCCTGGAACACGCGCATGTCGGAGCGCAGCTCGAGGCGGGTGAGGCGCGGGCGGATCTCCAGGCAGAGGGCGTGGTACCGGGGTCCCTTGCCGAGGTGCTGCCACTCGGCGACCATGCCGTGGAAGCGACGAGCGGCGCCGCGGCCGTGGAGGGTGAGGGTCGCGGGGCTGTGGAGGGCGCTGTGCGGGGCAGGTCCCTGGGTCTCGCAGGCGAAGTCGACGCGCGCGGTGAACGGCCGCGAGACGGCCTCCTCGCAGCGGAAGGCGGTGACGCGCAGCATCTCGTCGACGCCGTGGACCGTGAGGGTAGCGAACAGGGGCGACTCGCGGCTCATGGTGCACCTCGCTCGCCGCGCTGCCAGGGGGTCTCGACGAGGCCGCGCAGGTGGTCGTCGGCGTAGGTGATTCGGCGCTGCTCGACGAAGCTGCGGCGGACTGGATCTGCGGGGTCGACCACGATCTCCTCGTCCAGCCACAGGCCGTGGCGATCGGCGCGGAGGGTCCGGCGGGCGAGGGCGCGGTGGGGGCGGCCGTCGGCGCCGTCGCGGGTGCGTTCGAACGCGAGGGCGATGCGCGCGGGCTCGAGGCAGCGCCCGTCGGCGTCCAGCACCGCGGAGCCGCGGAGGGTGTGGTCAGCGAGTGCGAGGATCCGGACCTCGCGCGTGCAGATGTCGGGGGTGGCGTCGGGGCAGCGCTCGCCCTCGGCGACGAGGAAGTGCTGGCGGGTCTCGGGGTCGCCGGCGTCGAGGAGCTGCAGGGAGACGCCGCGGGCGGGGGCGCGGAGGATGCCGATCGCGGTGACGGTGAGGGCGCGGGTGTCGGCGCGGACGAGGGCGACGGGGCCGGCGGCGTCGCCGTCGATGCTGGTGTGGGTCATGATCCAGACGGCGGTGAGGTCGTCGGCGCCGGCGACGACGATCGCCTCATCGCTGGTGTCGGCGCGGACGGTGAGGGGGGCGAGGTCGGGGGTGCAGGGGTCGGGCGGGTCCTGCACCGGGGAGCCGTCGCAGGCGAGCGGCGCGGTGGAGCCGGGGTCTTCGCGCAGGAGCAGCCGTCGCCACGGGGCTGGCGCGTCGGTGGGGGTGGCTCGCTGGGCGCCGATCTCGATCGGGAGGCAGGGCGGGAGCTCGGGCGGCGGTATCGGCGGGACGTCGCAAGCGGCGAGGGCCAGGGCGAGCGCGGCGAGGTGAGGTCGGGGGTGGTCAATCGGGGGCGGTGGCATGGCGGAGCTCGGGGCTGAAGTCGGGTGGGGGTGCGAGCCAGGCGTCGATGCCGGGGCGGAAGTCGAGGCCCAGGCGCAGGCCGTTCGCGCAGCCGGGGGCGAACCGGACGACGACCTCGAAGTCGAGGCCGGGCTCGGCGAGGGCGCGGATCGCCGCGAACAGGCGGGCGAGCACGGGTCCGGTGCGCATGAGCCCGGGCGCGTGGGCGGGGGCGACCAGGCCGATGTCGACGCAGAACCATCCGCATGGGTCGAGGACGGCGCCGCCGAGCACGAAGCTCGCGGACAGGGTGGCGGAGGTGCGGCCGAGGCGGGTGCGTGCGTCGGCGGGGAGGCGGGTCCTGCGGGCGAGGTGCTCGTGGACGGTGACGGTGGCGTCGCCGAGGTCGGCGGCGAACACGGCGGCGAGGGCGGCGGCGAGTCCACGCGCGCTGCGGACGCGGGCTGGCAGGAGGGGGAGGACGCGCAGGCGGTCGTGGGGCGCGAGGGCCGGGGCGAGGCGGGCGGAGAGGGCGAGGAGGTGGCGGGAGATCTGGTCGCTGCGGTCGCGGCGGCAGCTCTTCGCGTAGTCGGGGGCGGTGAGGCCGTGGTGGAGCAGGGTGAGGAGTCGGGTGTGAAAGACGTCGAGGATCTCGCGGACAGCGTGGCTGTGGCGGGCGGCGAGGACGAGGTCGCCGGACAGCGGCGAGACGGTGCCGGTGAGGCCGAGGAAGGTGGTTCGGAGGACGATGTCGCCGTGGTCGGTGGCGCGGAGGTCGGCGAGGTCGCCGGGGTGGAAGTCGGCGGAGGCGTCGTGCTCGATGCGCAGCTGCTGGCGACGGTCGGTCAGCCAGCGCTGGACGAGGCGCATCACCGCGTATACCGAGGTGCGCGGCTCGTCGGAGATCTGTCGGCGGAGGCGTGCGACGAATACGTGGGCGGTCAGGTCGTGGTCCACCGGAGCTCCCGGATGTCGGGGTAGAGCTGGGCGCGGACCTCGACGAAGGTGTTGATCGGGGTGATGTCGGTGAGCAGGGCAGTCAGCGCCTCGCCGAACAGGAAGGCGTCGCCGGGGCCGGCGAAGGCCTGCTCGTCGAGGGTGAGCTCGACGAGCAGGCCGCGGAGGAGGGCACCGCGGGCGGGGCGGGTGGTCGGCGCGACGGCGAGGTTGCGGAGCGCGTCGATCTTGGCGGCATTGTGGCGGCGCTGGCGGAGGTCGCCGCAGCAGCGCTCATTGTGGAGGCGGAGGTAGTCGCGCGTCCGTCCGGCGTCGGCGAGGCCGCCGGCGTCGAGGCCGAGCTCGGCGAGCAGGCCCCACAGCATCGCGGCGTCGGTCGGTGCGGGCGCGGGGGCGGAGAGCGGGGCGACCTGGGCGACCTCGAGGTCGGCGAAGCCGGAGGCGCGGGCGTCCCAGCGGGCGCGGGCGCCGAGCTTGAGTGGGAGGTCGCGGTTGGTCGCGCGCAGGCGGATCGCCAGGACCTCGCCGTCGCAGTCGGGGGCGCCGTCGACGGGCGAGTCGACGCGGAGCACGGTGTCGTGGGCGCCGAGCGGCGAGCGGCGGGATAGCACGCTGTAGTGGCGGTTGGTCGGGTCGGCGGCGCCGAGGTTGTGGGCGAGGCTGGCGTAGGCGTGCTTGCTGGCCCCGCTGGCGCGGAGCCCGGTGACGGTCTGGACGGCGAAGATGTCGGCGCTGTCGCGCGGGTGGCCGTCGATGCGCAGGAGGTACTCGTCGCACAGCGCGGTGCGGCGGACCGGGCTGGCGGCGGCGGCGAACAGATTGATCACCGGGACGCAGCCGAGCCGCAGTGTCACCGCGGCGTGATCGTCCGGCAGGCGGGCGTGGGCCGACGAGAACACCAGCTCGCAGCTGTCGCCCGGGTGGTGGCGGAGCGCGTCCAGGCCGGTGACCTCGACGCAGGCGAGCTTCTCGGGCAGCACGAGGTACTCCTGGAGGGCGCGCAGGCCGTCGCAGCCGGGGTCGGCCGGGAGCATCCGGAAGTCGCGGGCGGCGCCGACGCAGCGAACGGTGGGGCGGCTCGGTCCGGCGAGCGGGCGGCCGGCGGCGAGGACGTCGACGCGCTCGCACCCGCGGCACAGCCACAGCGCGAGGGCGGCGGCGGGGCCGAGCGCGCCGGTGAGGAAGAAGCGGAGCGGGCCGGCGGCGGCGCTGGCGAGGCCGCCGGGCTGGGCGGCGCGCAGGCCGACGCGGAGCTCGCCGCCGGCGTGGCGGTCGTCGGCGTGGATGAAGTCGACGGTGATGGGGACGAGGTCGACGGGCGCGGTGGTTTCGAATCGGCAGGCGGCGAGGTCGTGCTGGCGGGCGGCGGCGGGGCGGGCGGCGTCGCGGTCTGCTTGCATGTCGAGGACGAGGCCGGGCGGGAGGAGGCGGCGGGCCTGGGCGCCGCGGGGGGTGGCGAGCTGGACGAGGGTGGCGGCGGGGATGGTTCGCAGCAGGTGCGGACGGAGGACGTCGAGGATCGGCTGGATGTGCGCGCCGGTCGCGTCGTCGATGCGCTGGTGGATGCGGGCGGCGAGGAGGTCGGTCGCCTCGCACAGCTGGGCGAGGTCGGGGTCGTCGCTGCCGAGGTCGGGCATGGCGGTCTGCAGCAGGCGCTGGTTGTGTTGGCGGTGGGTGGTGATCATGGGGAGGCCTGGATCTCTGCCGCGAGGTCGGGGCGCAGCACGGCGACGCAGCAGGCCGTGCCACCGTCGGGGGTCAGCACGCGGACGACCAGGTGGAGCTCCTGGCCGCGCGAGCGCGAGCTGAGCTGGGGGTCGCGCAGCCGCGGGTCGACCTCCGGGAGGCGGGCGACGATGCGGGTGCAGATCGCCGCGACGGCCGCGCGGGCGTCGCGGGCGGGCTCGTCGAGGCCGGCCACGTAGAGGCCGGGCCGCAGGCGCGAGCCCTGGCGACCGCGCAGCAGTCGGGTCATGGCGTCGACGAGGAGGTCGTCCCAGCTGGCGGTGGTGGGCGCCCCGCGGTGGAGGGCCGCGAGGCGGCGCAGGAGCGGGAGCTTCGGTGCTGCCACTGGTTGGTTCTCCTCGATATCGACGGTCGGTGGGTTCGCCAGCGATTCGGCGAGCGCCGGGTCGTGTCAGGACGCGGGCTTGCCGAAGAGGATCGCTGGGTCCTCGGCGCCGGAGTACGCTGCGGTGCGCACCTCGAAATGCAGGTGCGGCGGGCCGCCGCCCTTGCGCTTGGCGTTGCCGCTGATGCCGGTACGACCGAGGACGTCCCCGCGGTTGACCGGACCCGACGAGACCGAGATCTGCGACAGGTGCGCGTACAGGGCATAGCGCTCGCCCAGATCGCTCTGGAACTTCAGGACAACGTAATGGCCGTAGCCGTCCTCATCGTAGTTGGTATATGCGATCTCGCCGGTCTCGACGGCGTACACCGCGGTGCCGACGTCGGCGAGCAGGTCCCAGCCCTTGTGTCGCCGGCCGCCGACCCGCGGCACCTCCCAGACCTGGGCGAGCCCGCCGAGGCGGCGGAACTGCATGGATTGCAGCGGGGTGTGGAGGTTTGCCATGGGGTCACTCGCCTTCGCTGGGGCTGTGGGAGTACTCGAGGTTTTTGGGCGGATACTTGAAGGTGATCTTTTCGAACCGGAAGCAGATGGTCTCGCAGGGCTCCTCGCTGCTGGACTTGGGGTCCATGGCGTCGGGGGTGGACTGGGCGATCGAGGTGATGCGGCCGCGCAGTCCGACGATCGAGTAGTAATGCTCGGTGGTGCCGTTGGCGGCGGCGGGGCGGACGAACTTGGCCTCGAGGCTGATCGTCTCGTTCTTGCAGAGGGCGGCGAACAGGAGGGGCGAGGCGCAGTCGATGCGTTTGACGAGGACGAGGTCGTCGATGGAGACGGCGCCGGCCGGGACGGCGCCGCCGGCCTGGCCGGCGCGGGCGGCGATGTGCATGGTGCGGCACTCGCAGGCGCCCTTGAAGGCCTGGACGCGCTGACGGACCTCGCCTTCGATCGGTTTGTCGTTGGCCTTGATGAAGATTGCGATCGGTTCTGCCACTGGTTTGTTCTCCTTCTATATGAGCTGTTCGTTGGGTCGCCGCCGGGAGGACAGCGATTCGTCGGACACTAGAAATTTCCGCGGAGCTGGAGGCCGAGCGCGTCGCGGGTCATCAGGGCGCCGAGCTTCACGCGGCGCTCGCGAGGGGTGCGCGCGCGCTGGACGATCAGCTTGGTGGCTCCGCCCACCGCGAGGCCGAAGCCGACGCCGGCGACGACGGTGTCCGCCATGGCCAGCGTGGCGAGCCGCTGCCAGTGGGCGGCGTCGGCGTCGGCGAGCGGGGTGGCCGCGAGCTCGTGCTCCTGGCCGAGGGCGACGAACCGGGCCGCGAGCCCCACGACCGCGAGCACGCCGCCGAGGGCCGTCTCGCCGATCGCAACGCCCGTCCGGTATTGTGGGTTGCGCGTGCGGGCGGTCGCGCCGGTCAGCGCGAGCGCGAGGCCCGAGCCGAGCAGCGCGGCCCCGGCGTCGCGCTGGTCGAGCGAGCGAGCGATCTCGGCGTTGCAGGCGGCCGGGCAGTCTTTGTCCGGATCGAGGATCGCCGAGTGGTGCGACGATTGATGCAGCGTGACGCCGAGGCCGACCGCGCTGACGCCCATGCCGACGCCGAGCAGGATCGGCGCGGTGCGATCCGACCGGGGCGCGGGGGGCAGGTCGGGCTGCGAGCTGGTGGCGGGCGACGGAGTCGACGGCGCGGGCAGAGGCGACGAACAAGTGACAGGGCGCGGGGTCGACTGCGCGGGCGGCGGGGTCGGGGCGGCGCGTGGCGACGGCGTGGTCGCGGGCTGGGGCGGTGGAACGACCTGCGGAGGCGCGGCAGGGACGGCGAAGACGAGGGCGTCCGGCGGCGCGTCGGTCAGCTCGAGCTTGCGCTCGCTGCGGTGGTCGCGGACCGTGTACGCGACGGTCCAGTGGCCCGGGTCGAGGCGGAGCTCGAGGTCCGCGGTGACGGCCGCCTCGACCTCGATCCTGCCAGGCTCGCGATAAGCCTCGATCACGCCGTTGTTGGCGGATTGCAAGGAGTCGAAGCGGAGCGCGACCGGGACGGTCTGGGCGGTCGCGTCCTGGATGCGCTGAGCGACGGTGCCGCGCAGCTTGCTGTCGAGGCCGGGGAGTTTGTGCAGCTCGCGCCACAGCTGGAGGGCGAGGGCCTTGTGACCGTCGGAGAAGTAGCTGGTCGCGGCGTTGTGCAGGTCCCGCGGGTCGCGCTTGCACTCGCGCCAGAGCGCGAGGAACTGCCGGGCGGCGCCGGGCCACAGGTGGTCTCTGGCGTGCTCGAGGGCCTGCGCGCGGTGCCTGGCGTACTCGCTGCAAAAGGCGCTCTCCGGCGGGGCCGCGGCGAGCAGCGTGCCCGTGAGGAACAGGTCGTACAACATGAGGGCTCCTGGCGTGAGGCGATGCGCCGCACGGTGTCGGGTTTGTTATTTGATGAGGTTCGAGTCGTCGCAGACGAGGCGACCGCGCCGGGTCTCTTTGCACATTCCGGTCTTGCAGCGGGCGCAGTCCTTCCGCGACTTGATCTCCTTGAGGAGAGGCGGAGGCGGGGGCGGGTCGCACACGGACTCGGTCACGGAGAGCCGCGGGGCGCTGGTGCAGCCGTCATCAGCGAGGCGGGTGAGCAGCTGCGTGAGCTCAGCGGTGTCCTGAGCGGTGAGTTTGCCGGTCTTGAGCCAGCGGAGTCGTTGTCGGCAGTCGATCACGAAGGTGATCGGGAGGCCGCCCTCGTTGCTCTTGAGGCCCAGCTGCTGCTCGGCGATGCGGAGAGCTTCGTCGAAGATTGGAGAGGCGAGTCGCTCGGTGAGGCGGGCGTCGGGCGTCGGCATGCCCTTTGCGCGCGGATCTCGGTAGGATATATGCGGGTCGGTGGATTCGTGAGTGTTGACCGCGACGAATTTGGCGAGCTTCGGGGCCGACGCGAGCACGTCGGCGAGCTGCGGGAATTCTTCGAAGCATGGTCTGCAATGGATATTCCAGAGGTTGACGACGCGGAGCTCGCCGCGGGGGAGCGTTCGGCGAAACGGGACGTGCTCGGTCCTGTCGTCGCACAGAAGCTCGACGCTTCGGTCGAGCAGAGCCTCGACCTCGAGGCCTGGATCGAATGACATGGCGGGAATCGGGGCCGCGGGGATGACCTTTGCGGGGAGCTCCGGAGGGGTCACGGGCGGCGCCTGTCGAGGCGGCCGGGGTGTAGTGGTCATCGCCGCGTCGGTGAGCGCGCGCTGGCGCAGCGACCGGAGATTGGCGGCGGCCAGCACGACGGTGACGGCTGCCAGGGCGGTCATCAGTTTGGGTGAATCGGAGAACGAGATCATGGCTCGGTCCTCACACGGCCGGCGCGGCGCTGGGGAGGCTGTCGATGTTGCAGGGGATCGGGATCAGGACGACGGATTGATTCAGCATGTACTTGAGCCACCGCGAATCCTTGCCGTGCCGCGCGAGGTGGGCGCGCATCATGGTTTCGACGTCCGTGCTGGGACCGATGAATCGCTCGGGGAAGCCGCGCCCGGGATCGGCGCCCCACGTCGCGCGGAACTCCTGGGGGGAGATCGCCATCTCGGTGGTGACGAGGCCCTCGAGGACCTTGACGTTCTGAAGCGGGTGGTCCGCAGCCTCTCGCAGTATTGCCAGGAGCGTGGAGATTGCGGTCGAGCGCTCCCGGGCGATCGGGAGGTTGATATTGTCGCCTTCGCCGGTGTCGCTGGTGAGGACGATCATGAGTATGAAGCCCTTCGGTTGCGACAGATCGAGGTGCTGCCGGAGCGACGCGAGGAGCTCGTCCTGTCGCGGGCGGGCCCAACGCGGGCCACTCCCAGGGCCCGGAGTTCCCATGCGGAAGTGAAGCGTGACCGAGTGCGGGGCCTGTGAGCGGGCGAGCTCGAGCAACGTTTTCTTGTTGTCGATGGCGAACGCCCGGATCTTCTCGGGCGGGCAAGCTTCGATGCTTCCGTGTTCGTCGCACGCCTCCTTGAGCCGTTTGAGCGTGGTCTGGACGATCGAGCTCTGGCAGGCCAGGGGGATCGGGTCGGGGCCGGTGCAGATGCCCTTGCGATCGTGGTTGGGATCGCGGCAGACGCATTCAGCGGTGATGGTCTCGCCGACGTCGCAGGAGCGCAGCGGGGGCGGGGTGAGGGGGTCCAGGGGGTCCGCGTTGATGAGCTCCGGGTCGGCGATCTGGCAGCAGATGCCGTTTTCGCAGCACTCGAGGCCTTCGGGGCACTGGACGGTGTCGGGGTCCTCGAAGTCACACTCCTGCTCGGTGTGGCACTCCTCGACGAGGATCACGCTGGTGAACAGGCCGGCGATGAACAGCAACAGGGTGGACAAAGCGATCCAGAACGGCCTGGTGAGGTTGGGGCGTTGCATGGTGTCTCCTTCGTGTTCGCGGTCAGGAGGCGGCGAGGACAGCGGCGCGTTCGATCGCCTTGGCGATGCGGCGCTCGCCGCGGCCCTCGAACACCTGGGCGAGGGACCAGTCGGGCACGCCGCCGCGGAACGGCACGACGACGACGATCGGGGTGGCGCCGCGGGCGAGCTTGTTGGCCCAGCCGATGTGGTCGGCGATGCTGCGGGCGACCGGGCCGCGGTCGCGGGTGCGGACGCACTGCTCGAGGGCCGAGCCGGCGTAGCGGGTGCCCTCGGGGAGGAGGCCGCGCTGGATCGCCAGAGAGGCGATCGCGTCGAGGCGGCGCTGCGGGCCGAGGTCGGAGTTGCGGAGCTCGAAGGCGAGGGTAAGCGCGGCGTGGCCGTCTGCGGCGGTGCCGCGGGGTAGGCTGGCGATGCATTCGACGGCGAAGCTGAGCGAGCAGGCGCCGGCGGTCGCGGCGGCGGGGTCGGGGCGCGGGATGTAGACGCCGGGCAGCAGGCAGGCGGAGGCCTCGCGGGGGAAGTGGAACAGGCGGACCTGGACGCGTTGCGGGGTGCGCTGCAGGAACGCGGGGAGAGCCGCGAGTTCGGCCGCACAGGCGCCGCAGCTGGGGTCGAGCACGATTGCAAGGAGGACCTCGGGGTCATCGGCGCCGAACACGAGTTTGGTCGCGGGGGCGGGGCTGACGGGGCGTCGGCCGTAGTCGGGGTCGTTGCTGGACCAGCGGTAGGTCAGCGCCTGCGCGACGATCAGGACCAGGCCGACGAGTGCGAGGGTGCAGGCGGCCCGGACCTGGGCTTCGGGGTGCGGCCGGGCTGGCGGGGCGGCCTGGCGGCGCATCCACGCGCCGGCGAACAGGGCCGCGGCGCACAGGTACATGCCGGAGCAGTACAGGCACAGCTTGCCGATCAGCCAGGTGCTGACGAACAGCATGCCGAGGCTGAAGCCGGCGGCGATGTTGGCGAGCAGGAGCAGCAGGCGCAGCATCTCGGTCCGGCCGTAGCGGGGCAGCTGGATGCTGGCGAGCAGGGCGGTGGCGTAGAGGGCGGCGGAGTAGACGGTGAGCGGGAGGCCGAACAGCTGGGAGAACGGGCTGGTCAGGGCGCTCTCGCAGTCGAACATCGAGGGGAGCCAGCCGATCTGGCAGGCGTTGAGGGGCGTCGCCGAGGTGCCGTACTCAGAGCGAAACTTGAGGATCGTGAGATAGCCGCTGAGCAGGACGCCGAGGGCGCTGGCGGCGGTGGTGATCAGCGCGCCCGCGCGGGCGAGGCGCGGGGTGGTGGTGGGCGACGAGACGTGCATGGAGATCCTCGGGGTCGGGGCTCACGGACCGGGGAGCGCGAGCGACGGTGCGAGCGCGCAGAGCAGGTCCTCGGCCTCGTCGGCGCCGACGCGGCGCCGCAGGGGCTCGTCGACGGTTCGTGCGCAGGCCACGAACTCGGACAGGCAGGTGCGCAGGAGGGCCGGATCCCAGGCGGCGAGGGCGGGCTGGCGCAGCTCGGCGAGCAGCGCGGCGTACAGGTGGACGGCGACGTCGCGGCGGCCGTCGCGGACGCAGCCGCGGGCCTGCTCGCGGCGGAGGAGGTGGCGGCGGCGCTCGGAGCTGGCGCGTCCGGCTCTGGCCTCGAGCTCGGCGAGGCTGCGCGGGGCGAGCACCTGCGGGCGGACGTCGGCGGGGCCGGCGGGGGCGCGCAGGCTGGCGAGCCAGGACTTCGTGGTCGTGTCGGCGAGCGGGGTGCCGTCGGCGTAGGTGAGATCGGGTAGCTGCGGGAAGCGGCGGACGAGGTGGAGGACGGCGTCGACGATCTCGGCGGTGCAGTCGTCGCGGGTCAGGGTCGCGACGGCGAGGCGCTGGAGGTCGAGCCACAGCGGGTGGGCGGCGGCGAGGGACTCGAGCGCGGCGAGGGCGAGGGCGGGCTCGGAGGTGCGAGCGAGCGGTTCGACCGCGGTGCGATCGGCGGAGGACGGGACGCCCCAGTGCACGGCGCCGCGGTCGTCGACGAGGATCTGCTCGAGCTGCTGCCACAGCGCGGCGCGGTGGATGCGGAGGGCCAGCGGGGTGGCGTCGGCCCGCAGGCGATCCGCGGCGGCGAGCAGGCCGTCGCGGATCGCCCGCAAGTAGGCGTGGGGGTCATCGAGCTCGGGCGGGGCGAGGGCGACTGGCGGCGACGATGCGGGGGGCTCGTCGAGCATCACCTGCGCGGGGCGGATGCCGTCGCGCAGGCGGTCCGCGAGGTTCTTGCAGGCGTTCAGCTTGCGGCCGGGGTCCGGCTTGCGGCCGGCGTCCGGCAGGCAGGCGAGCAGCGGCGCGGCGACGGCGACGAGTCGGCCGAGGGCGTCGGCGGCGGCGAGGCGTCGTGCGTCGGTCTCGTCGGCGAGCGCGGCGGGGTTGGCGAACTTCTCGTCGATCCACGCGTCGAGGGCGAGGAGCAGGCGGGCGCGGGCGGGCGGGGTCGCGGGCAGGCAGTCGGCGAACTCGGCGAGGAAGCGGGCGACGAGGTTGGCGGCGCGGCGCAGGCCGTCGAGGCCGTCGAGCTCCCACAGGGCGCGCGCGAGGGTGCAGGCGACCTCGAGGTCCTTGCAGTGTTTGGCGAGGAGTTCGCGGGCGTGGGTGGTGACGCGGGCCCACTCGACCGGGCCTGCGGTCATCGAGTCGAGCTTGTCGAGCTCACGCGCGATCGCCACGCGGCCGGAGTCGGTCGTGGACGGGTCGGGCGCGAGCTCCGGCAGCGGTGCGAGGACCACTGCGAGGAGTTCGTCGTCCATGGTGGTGCTCCTGGGGGGCCCGCGGTCAGCGGGGTTCGGACTTCTCGACGCGGGTGACCAGCGAGAGGGTGATGTCGACGCCGAGGAGGCGCCTGTGCGGCTGGATCTCGATGCGGCTGCGGTACTGGCCGGGCTGGTTGGGCAGCTCCTCGACCTTCACCTTGACGGCGCGCAGCGGCTTCTCGGCCATGGTCGTCAGGTCGGTCTCGTTGGCGACCACCCAGTTGCCGAGCCAGCGGGTCTGCTCCTCCTCGACGCGGGTCGGCGACTTGGCCTGGCCGATCTCGGTGCGGAAGTACGACTTGGTCATGTGGCCGAGGCGGCACACGAGGAACACGTTCTGCAGCTGGGCGGCGAGCCGGGCGGCGGACTCGGCCTCGTGCTCGGCGGGTCCGAAGCGGCGGACGCGGTGGGCGGTGGGGGCGCCGAAGAAGCAGGCCTGGTCGCTGGCGTAGCGGTACTCGAGGGCGCAGAAGCCGGCGCGGGCGAGCTCGGAGGCGCGGGTGTCGGTGAACGCGACCTCGAGCGGGCACTTGGTCTGGAGGGCGCCGAGGGCGTCGTAGATGTGCATGGGGAGGCCGGTCACGAGGCCGCCCGCGCGCGGGCCGGTGATGTTGCCGCACCAGCCGTAGGCGAGGAACGAGGCGATCGCGCGGGCGGCGAGGGCGGTGGAGGCGTGGCCCCACAGGTAACGGTCGGAGCTGTCGTGGACGTGCTCGCGGTAGGCGAAGCTCTCGATGTGGCCGTACTCGGGGTCGTACGGGCGGCGGAGCACGAAGCGGGGCAGGCAGAGGGTGACGAACCGGGCCTCCTCGCTGTCGCGGAAGGAGTTCCAGGCGGCGTACTCGCTGCCCTCGAACTGACGGAGGTCGCGGGCGTCGCACAGCTCGGACATCGAGGACAGCTGGAACATGTCGGGGTCGACGTTGGCGAGCAGGGGGGCGTGGGCGTGGGCGGCGACGCAGGCGAGGCGGCGGAGCAGCTCGACGTCGGCGCTGCGGAACGAGAGGTCGAAGGGGGCGACGAGGAGGCCGTAGGCGTGGCCGCCGTAGGTGTCGTAGGGGCTGTAGACGGTGCGAAAGAAGGTGGTGTGGTGGATCGGTCCGCGGCCGGCGAGGTCGCTGGCGAGGTCGGCCTTGGTGGCGTCGAGGATCTCGACGACCGCGCGGGCGCCCTCGGGGTCGCGCGGGGGGACGACGTGGTCGACGAGGTACCGGAGCTCGCGCCAGTGGCCCTCGAGCTGTTGGAACTCGGGGTGGTGGAGGATCTCGTCGAGCTGTCGCTGCATCCGCTTCTCGATCTCGGCGAGCCAGATCTCGAGCAGCTCGACGCTGAGCGGTACCTCCTCCTCGGCGGCGAGGTGGTGGCGCAGCAGCTCGACGAGGCCGTGCAGGGCCTGCTTGAACGCGGCGTCCTCGCAGCGCTTGTAGCCGCTGGCCTCGAGCATCCGGGTGAGCGGCGCGAGGACGGGCAGGTCGGGGGCGACGGCGGCGAGCTGGAGGAGGGTGGCGGGTTCGGCGGTCTGGGTCCGGACGATCATTGCTCGGTCTCCTTCGGGGCGACCCCGGCGGGGGCGGGCAGGGCCTTGATGTAGGCGCGGAGGGCGGTGGATCTGGCAGGGTCGGCGAGGAGGTCGCGCAGCGCGGTGGCGATGCTGCCCTTGTGGACGTCGAGGCGGTGGCGCAGCCCGGCCATCGCGCGGCGGCACAGGTCGAGCTCGCGGAGCAGCGGGACGCTGCGGATCAGCCGGTCGGGGGTGAAGCTCTGCAGCGAGTCGAACTCGAGGGTGACCTCGAGGTTCTGCTTCTGGCCGAAGATGCGGTCGGGGACGCTGAGCACCAGCGCGGGGCGGACGCTCTTCATCACGGTGTCGAAGTTGTCGCTGCCGATGCGAACGGGGGTCCGCTCGTACAGCTCGGGCCGCTTCTTGTGGCCGCTGAGCGGGGCGATGAAGAGGGTGCGGAGCGGCATATCGAGGGTCTGCTCGCGGCCGTTGGTGGTGAAGTGGAATTTGGTGGTGATGCGTCCGCGCGGGATCTCGTCCATGGTTTCGGTCCTCCTGACCGCTCGTGGCGGTCATGTGCTGTTCGCCGGGTCGCGGCGCGCAGGACAGACGAACTTTCAGCGCACGCACGCGGGGCTGCGCTTGCGCTCCTTCGCCGGCGGGGCGAAGCGCCACGCGCCCATGACGACGCCGCTGTCGTCGACGAACAGCGCGGCGGCGCTGGACTGGATCTCGACGACGATCGGCACGCCGGGCAGCTCGTTCAATGAAAAGGTGTAGGTGAGACGGTCGTCGTGGCGGACCGCGGAGGCGCGCTCCAGCAGGCGGAACAGTGCCCAGGCGCCGTCGGCCGCGAGCCTGGCTTCGATCTTCGCGCCGAAGTAGCGCCCGCGGACGACCAGCGCGGCGCCGCCGGCGGGGGACGGCCACACCAGGTCCTGGGGGCGCGGGCGGGTGTTGTGGAACAGGGCAGCCTGGTCGCCGAGCTCGAGCACGACCTCGGCGATCTCGACCCCGGGCGCTTCGATCGGCGGGACGTAGGTCGCGAGGCGAACGCGTGGGGTCGTCTCGAGGCCGACGAACAGCTGCTGACTGATCCGGCGGGCGTGCGTGTAGAAGGTGCCGAGGGCCGGCATGTTGTAGTGGCGCAGCAGCGAGGCGCCGGCGCGCACGGCGGCGATGAACCGGCCGTTCGCGTGGAGGACCATGCGGGTCGCGAAGTGCGCGTGGAAGTAGCGCCAGGCGGAGCCGCGCTCGTGGCAGAAGAACTGGCACAGGTCCTCGACCGCGACCTCGTGCGCGGAGGCTTCGAATGGGTAGCCGGCGAGGGTCTGGTGGAACGGCTGGTAGACCTCGATGCACCAGGCGGGGAGTTCAGGGGGACCGCCGAGGCCGAGGCACGGCTCGAGGTCGGTGAGCAGGGGGTCGAGGAGGCGGCGGTACATCGCCAGGACCGCCGGGTCGAAGCCGCGGTAGGCGTGCGCGAGCGCGGCGCCGGCGTCGCGGGACTGCTGCTCGAGCTGGCTGTTCATGACGGCCTGGTACACGGCGACGTGTTTCTCGAGGGCGGCGAGCAGCGGCTCGAGCGGGGCCTTCGCGGGTTCGCCGAGCGGGCCGGGTTCGGGCGTCAGCGGGTGGGTGTAGGGGGCGAGTTCGGCGCGGATGAAGGCGGCGGGGTCGGCGGTCGGCGGGGCGGCGGCGCGGGCGAGCAACTGCGAGAGCGAGTCGGTGCGGGTGTCGACGCCGACGCCGGGGAGGGCGGCGAGCTCGGTCTGCAGGACCTGCGAGAGGCGGTGGAGCGGGCCCTCGCGGTCGGCGAGGTGCTGCAGCGCGGTGGTCAGGGTTCTGCATTCGCGATCCTGGGTGGCGAGGCGGAGGCCGGTGTACATGCGCTGCCAGGCGGCGACGAACGCGGCGGCGTACTCGCGGAGGACGGCGCTGCGCAGGGTCTGGGCGCGGGTGGCTGCCTCGGCCTCGGTGAGGCCGAGGATCCACGCGGGCAGGGCGACGCAGCGGGGGCCGCCCAGTTCGGCGAGCACGCGCCGCATGCCGCGGGCGGTGTGGCTGTCGTCGGGGGTGGATTCGGCGCGGAAGTCGTGGGTGCGGTCGGTCGCGGCGAGCAGGGTGGCCAGCGACAGCGGCGACGGAGCGAGCGCACGGTGGATCTCCGGCCACGTGCACGCGGTCGCTTGCTGCTGCAGGAGCCGCGCGCGGAGGCTGGCGACCAGAGGTTCGTCGCGGGGCAGCCGTGGGTTGCGCAGCTTCATGGCCCGGAACTCGGCGGAGATCAGGTCGACGGCGAGGTCCTGCTGGCCGGGCGGGAGCACGTCGCCGAGGGTCCGCACGGCGGCGCGGGTGAACGCGCGGAGGTCGGAGATCTCGGTCGGGTCGGGCTCGCCGGGGGCGCGCCGTCCGAGCTGCCCGGCCTGGCCGTCGGGGAGCCAGGTCGCGAGCAGATAGAACGGGAGCAGCGCGCCGGTGTCGGGCGCGACGTGCGGCTGCTCGGCGGTGCGGCGCAGCGTCTGCTCGACGCGGCGGACGACGGGCACGAACAGGGCGCCGTGGAGGACGTCGTGGAGGTGCCGGCGCAGCGTCGTGGCGAGCCGCGAGCGGCTGTCGAGCCCCAGCGAAGCGGCGAGCCAGGCGGGCTCCTTGCGCTCGAGCAGGTGGATCTGGCCGGCGAACTGGCGGAGGGCGGAGATCGGGAGCGGGGTGTGGCCGGCGCGCTGGAACTCGCGGAAGGCGGTCCATGCCTGGGTCGTCGCGGCGCCGTCGCGGAGCCACCCGCGCACGACCACGGCCGCGAAGGCGAGCTGCACGAGGGTCACGGCGGTCGCGAGCTGCCACGCGCGGCGGCGGCGACGATCCAGCGCGGCGACGCTGGGCGCGGCGTGCTGGGCCCGGTTGGCCTCGATGCATTCTAGGGCGTTCGCGGCGAACCGCGCGGGCGCGCCGGCAGCGATCAGGAACAGGCCGGCGAAGCGGAGCCCGGAGCGGGCGTCGGCGGCGAACAGCAGGTTCATGAGCCGCTGGACGGCTGCGGTGTGGGCGAGCAGCTGGCGCGGGGCGGTCACGACGCCGCGCCAGTCGGGGATCTGCGGCGCGGGCGGAGCGGCCTCGTCGGCGGGTGGTTCGGCGTACCCGTACTGTTCGCTGCGGAGGTTGCGGACGATCTGGTCGTCGATGCGGGCGACGGCGGCGTCGACGAGCTCGCCGAGGGCGCTGCGGGTGAGCCGCTCGGCGAGGTCGGCGAGCAGGGCGGCGACGCGGGCGGAGATCTCGAGCGGCGGGAGCTCGGGGACGGTGGCGCCCCAGCCCGCGGCGGACTCGTCGAGGGGGGTGAACGGGGTCGCGGTGGTGGTGGCGCAGGCGTCGGCGCCGGCCAGGAGCACGTACGTCGGTGCGGTCGCGCCGATCCGCCGCAGCAGCGAGGCGGCGCGGGCCTGGACCAGGCGCGCGTCCTGCTCGCGCGCGGCGTCCGCGGACAGCGGGGCGAGCACGAGAACGCCGTGCAACCGCCAGCGCTGCAGCCCGCGCGGGAGGCGGGCGAGGAACCGGCGCCACAGGTCGTTCGCGCCGTCCTCGAGGAGCCGCGCCGGGACCTCGATGCACACGTTGCCGAGGTGGCGCCACACCGGCCACGTGCCGCCGTCCTCGCGGGTGAACCGCCCGGACAGCACGGCGGCGGCGTCGGCTCCGGGCAGGGTGAACGCGACGAACAGGCCGCGGTCGTGGAACTGTGTGTCGTCGGCGAGGCGCCGGAGGAGGGCCGCGACGTCGGCGGCGGCGCGCTCGGGCTCGTCGACGGGCGCGGCGAGGCCGGAGGCCCGAAAGCGTCGCGAGAGCCAGGCGAGCAGGCCCAGCGTCGCCGAGAAGACGAGGGTGGTGACCACGAGCGTGGCCCAAAACGGCAGGCCGAGGTAGCGGGTCAGCGCCGCGGTGCCGAACAGGACGAGGAAGGGGAGCAGGTCTTTGAAGGAGAGCGTCATCGGCGTGTCCGCGGGCTCGCGCCCGTCTTGGCCAGTGGGGATTCATCGACGGCGTGCTGGAGGTCCCGCAGCGTGTTCGTCTGCGCGTGGCGGATCAGGACGAACGTCACCAGCGTCACCACGGCGGCGCTGAGCGCCAGGAACAGCGGCCACGGCGCGCGCGCGGCCGGGGTGGTCGCGCCGACGTCAGGGGCCGCGACGTCGGCGAGCTCCGGGCGCACGCTGAGCCAGCCGTGGTCGACCAGCTCTTTACGGAGCGCGGCGAGGACGTCGCGGTGGCTGCGCTGGTCCTTCGGATAGTCGGTGCGCGCGTAGTCGCCGGAGAACCCCAGGACGAGGCAGAGGTAGTACATGAAGGCGAGCTCGCGGTCGTGGACGTGCTTCTGCGTGGCATCGACGAGAGCGTTGATCGCGAGCACGAGGGTGGTGCCGGACATGCTGGTCTCGACGACGTCGTCGGTGAGCGGGGCGGTTACCCAGCCGCGGACGTGCGCGGCGCCGAGGGCCTCGAACAGGCCGACCATGGCGAGGCGCAGGTCGGCGATCTTGGCCCGCAGGAGCGGGACCGCGGTCAGCGCGAGGCAGGTGTCGCGGATGACCCGCCGGATCTCGCGCTGGGTGGCGGCGCAGTCGTCGAGCGCCGGGTCGTGGCGGATGATGCGGAGGGCCAAAGCGAGCGCGCCGTCGAGGCGGCGTAGCATCTCGGTGGGGGTGAGCGTGTGGTCCATGGCGGTCATCCCGTGAGCGCGATCAGGGCGAAATGCGGCTGGAGCTGCGAGCTGGCGAGGACCCCGGACGTCAGGTGGAGGTGGAGCGCGCCGCCCGTCAGGGCGCGGACGAACCGGAGGTCGTTGGCGGCGAACTTGAGGTACCCGCAGCCCGGGTGGACCGGCAGGCCCTGCGGGATCGCGTTGGTCGGCAGCAGCTGCGCGCCGGCCCCGGCCATGAGGGTCGCCTCGGCCACGACCTCGGCGGAGCCGAGCTTGACGCCGGCGAAGACGCGTTGAAGGAGCGCGTTCTGATCGTTGACGACGTGGCCCGCGGCGTTGCTGAAGTGGACGCGCAGGAAGTAGTCCTGGGCCGACTTGCCGCGCAGACCGGCGATGTCCGCCTTGTAGGTGGTCCGCTGCTCGTCCGGCGGTTCGAAGGCCAGGCACACATAGTTGCGGTAGAGCTCGGCGCGGACGATCTCCTCGATCTGCGCGACCAGGGAGAAGAGGGCGCCGCCGAGGTCGTTCGGGTCGTACGCGGCGATGTCGGAGCTGCGCTCGCCCCGGGTCAGCGCCGCGAGGTGTCCGGCGCAGCGCGCGAGCTCGCGGTAGCCGTCGATCGGCCGGAACAGCTCGCCGTGGTTCCGCAGGACTCGCAGCGTCGGCAGGTGCAGCTCCAGCGCGGCCCGGAACATGGTGAGCGCCACGTCGGTGGTCGTCAGCGTGGCCGACTTGCCGCCGCACAGCTGCCAGTGCTGGGTGAGCTCGTCGCCGCGGACGGCCATCTGGTGGACGAGCGCGCCGAGGCGGTCGGCCAGGCGAGGCGCTGCGCCGAGGTGCAGCAGCGGCGGCAGGTAGCCGTCGTCGAGGACGTAGCGGGCGGCGCCGTCGCGGCGTAGGCGGGCGACGCACAGGCCGTCGAAGTCGCCGTCGGCCTCGCTGCCGAGGCGGATCTGCGGGCGCGGCACGGCCACGGTGAGGGTCGCGCGGTGCTTGCCGCCGACCCAGTCGACGGTGTCCCGCGGCACCGCGGCGTAGGGGCTGACGCCGTGCGGGTCGGCCTGGCAGTTGGCGGCGCCCTCGCGCACGCACGGCAGGCCGAGCCAGACGCTCAGCGAGGCGGCGTTGCTGCGGGCCTGGGTGTCGAAGCGGAGCTGCGGCAGCGTCACGCCCGAGCCCGGGCCCACGCGCAGCCGCTCGCCGCTGGGGAGCACGCCGGCGAACTCGGTGAAGGCGATGGTGTGGTGGCGCAGGGCGTCCTCGTCGAGGACCAGCCGGGCCACGCCGAAGGTGCCCGGCGCGACGAGGCGGTCGATGTAGTTGATGAGCTCGTGGAAGTGCTCGGGCTCGATGAAGGTTCCGGGCTCAAAGACGGGGCGGTAGGGGTACATGGGGCTCCTGGGGTGGGTTCTGCGGCTCGGGCCGCGCGGGGAGTCGGATCGTTCGTCGACGATCGCGGAGGTGGTCGATCCAGCGGCGGTTGCGGGGCGGCGGCTCGCTCGTCGCGGCGGCGAGCCGTCGCGGCTTCACCGACACCTGCGTCGCGCCGACGCGGACCTCGTAGGCGAATGCATCGCTCGAGGTCGACGGCGGCAGCGCGAGCGCGACCCGCCACGCGTCGCCGACGGGCCGGTGCAGGAACGCGACGACCAGCAGGTAGCGGGCCGCGGCGCGCAGCTCGAGCGGCTGACGCCACACCTCGGCGGCGTACAGCGTGATGTCCTCGCGGGTCCCGGCGACGAGGGTGTCGCCGAGCGCGGCCTGGTCGTCGGACAGGAGCGCCTCGTAGGTGGTCCGGTCGAGCGCCCGCAGCGAGGTGAGCTGATACAGGCGAAACTCGGTCGGGTAGGTCGGCGCGCCGGGACGCGGTGACGCGAGCTCGGCGGTCACGTGCGAGGCGGCGGGCGTGGTCGTGGCAGGCGCCGCGCTCGGACGGCAGCCGCCGACCCCGAGGAGGATGACGGTGAGGAGGCGGTGCAGGCGGGTCACGTCGCCTGTTCGCCGCGGTCGTCGTCGTCGGACAGCGGCGGGCTGTCCGACCGCGGGGGGCGCCGCGAACAGGGGACATGGACCGCACGCCAGCCCAGCCAGCCGCACGCGTCACCGACGTCGATGCATGTCCCCGCCATGGTCCGAGCGCGGCCGTCGGTGGTTCGCAGGACGTCCTGATCGACGGACTGGGTTGTTTGCGGGTCGGAGATCCGACGAGCTGCGGGGACCGCATCGCCGAGGGGCAGGGGAGGATCCGCGTCAACGGTCGGCCGATCGCCCACGTCACCTGCAGGGCCGTCCACGGCGGGACGCTGACCTCGGGGTCGCCCGACGTGTTCGTCGGGTCGGCCACGGGCGGGTCCTACACCGCGCAGTTCCGGCTGATCGACCCCGCGACGAGCGAGCCGGTGCGCGGGTCGCCGTACCGCCTGGTCGCCGACGACGGCGGCGAGGTATGCGGCCACACCGATGCCGCCGGGCTGACGGCGCGGATCTCCACCGCCGACGTCGCCGACGTGCAGCTCTTCCTGCTGTCCGTCGCGCCCGCGAGCGATGAACCGGGAATAGACACAGAGGGCTGCTGACATGTGCACGACACCCGAGGCGATCGTCCAGAGCTCGCAGGACCCGACCCAGATCGAGGACGTGCCGGCGGCCCAGCGCGCGGTGACCTACGAGCTGCGCATCACCACCGACCCGAACCACGGGCTGCGCATGCCGTACGTGCTGGTCATCGACGGCGTGGTCGTCGACGAGCCCGCGTCGGGCCGACCGCCGCCGCGGTTCGCGTACAACGTGCCGCGGACCTTCATGGTCCCCGCGAACCGCCGCGTCGCGCTCCACCTCAACAACACCGCGCCGCGGCGCTACCGTTCGAACCCGGTGTTCGCGGTGACCCCCGGCGAGCGCGACGTCCACGTCACGATCCGCGAGCAGACCGGCAAGCGGGCGACCTCCGCCGACCCCGTGTTCGTGGCGACCCGGACGGAGGGCGAGCGCCAGGTCGATCATTATTCGGCTGAGCTCACCGGCGACCTCTGGATGGCGGTCTCCCACCGCTTCACCGCGGCCGACGCCGCGAGCCTGCTGCCCCAGGCCACCGACCCAGGCATCCGCGCGGCGATCCTGGCGATCTACGCCGGCCTGACCGCCAACCGCGTGGTCGCCAGCGGCCCCGCAGGCCCCGCAGGCCCGGCCTGGACGATCTCGCTCGAGTTCACCGGCTCGGCCAACGCGACCGCCAACCTCACGCGTTTCGACCTGCTCGCCGACGGCGTGACGCGCGTGCACCCGTGGAGCTATCTCGCAGTGCTCGAGGCGGCCCGCCAGGCAGGCGTCACGAGTTTGACGGTGACATCGCCGTGGCGGCCGCTGACCGGGTCGATCGCCCACCGCTGCGGCCTCGGACTCGACATCACCTGGATCTCCGCCGACGCCGGGCCCGTCCACCTCGACCGTACGGCGCTCCGCGGTCAGAGCGGTCCGTGGGTCGCCGAGGAGGCCCGGCTGTTCCACGACTGGGAGACGACCGCCGCGGACCTCGAGGCCGCGAACGGGGCCCTCGCCGCCGCCCAGAGGTCGCTCCGGGCCAGCCGCGACGACCCGCAACGCGTCGCCGCCATGGCCGCGGCGCAGCAGCGACGCGACGCCGCCGAGGCTCGCGTCGCGGCGGCGGACACGGCGTGGAACGCGGAGCGCGACGCGCACGAGCCGGCTGCGATCCGCTCGCTGCGCACGGCGCTGGCCGCCCACCCGCGCGTCCGCCAAACCTTCGACCCGTGGCAGATGGACAGCAACACGCGAGATGCCACGCCCGCGCGGCCCAACCGTCAGCTGTCCGGGCTCGAGCGCGGACACGACGACCACCTGCACATCACGATCGGCGACCCCGAGATCCTCGGCTGAAGACCTCCGCGCCCAAAACGGTGGGCGCCGTCACGGCCGCGGCACGGGTTCGTCGGGGCTGAATGTCTGTGCAGAGGTGTGGCGAGGTGGCGTTCGTTGGCTGTCAAACGATGTTCGAGTGGACCTGCAAGGAAATTTCAGAACCTCGCCAGAAAATCTTCGTTCGCCGGTTAACCCGTCGCCTGGCCGTCGTCTTATCGATCGAACCCCGCCGCACCGGAGCCACCGCATGACCTTCAAACAGTTCGCCTCCGCCATCCGATCCGACGTGCAAGCTGAAGTGGAGCGCCACGTCGTGAAAGATCCAAAGAAGGTCGAGGCGATCGTGGACAGCACTCTGGCGGAGGTGAAGGACAACTGGTACTGGCTCGCGTCGCGGCGGATCGCGGATCGACGACGCTATACGCGCGACGTGGCGAGGTGTTTGTCAGCGGCGGGGCGTTCGGACCGCGACGCGTTCGCCGAGTTCTACGCGCGGGCCTGTCCCCACGTGCAGCGAGTGGTGCGCTGCATCCTGCGAGGCTGCCCCGCCGACATCGACGACGTCGTCGCCAGCGTCATGGACAAGTTGTGGCGAGCCTGGCCGATCTTAGGCAACCCATTAGCCTACGCGCGCACGGCCGCGACGAACGCGAGCATCGATCACCTGCGGACCCTCGAGCGTCGCCCGACGATGCACCCGGACCCCGAGACGGCGCTGACCGCCATCGCCGACTCGCGCTGCTGGACCGCGTTCGGGCTGGCGCGCTGGCAGCGAGACCCGCACGCCGACGAACCGGAGGCGGTCGCCAGGACGCTGGCCGCGATGCAGCCCGACGACGCCGCCGCGGCGGCGCTGCGACACGAGCTCATCGAGTTCATCAAGTACAGGGTGCGCCTGCTGCTCGAGCGCGCGGATCGTCGAGCCGAGAGCAACCCCGGGTTCCCGCGCATGAAGGTGCTCCAGACCTTCCTCGCGGCGATGCGGGAGCTCGACGGAGGCGTGCCCTCGCAGAAGGACGTCGCTATCGCGGTCGATCGCTCGTCCCCGATGGTCGGTCGCTATATCGACTGGCTGATCGAGCTGCTCTGCGAGGAGGACGATCCGGACCCGACGCGGCCTCCCGGTGGTCATCGTCCGCCCGCCGCGGACGCGCTCACGGCCGCAGGTGCCCAGGGTGGACCAGCGACGGAGCGAGTCGGCCTCGTCGCGCCGTTCGACCTCCTCGCGTGCGTCGCACGGATGTCGTGTGCGAGGATCATCCGCGCATGGCGGTCGTATCTCGAGCCAAACGACGACGCCGACGAGATCCCCGCGCAGCTGATGGACCGCTGGGTGCGCCGTGACGGCGACGGCGCGCAGGTGCTCGACCACATCGACTCGCTCGACCGCCGGATCTCCGGGTTCTTCACCCTCATCGCCGAGCTCGAAGATCCGCTGCGCGGAGCGCTGCGCCGCTTCCTGGTCCGGCCTGGCCGGGACCGGGTCGCTCACTTCGACCAGCGGCTGTACACGCAAGCACTGTCGACTCGGCAGCCCAAACGATCCGACCACGGCCAGATCAAGGAAGTATCAGCTCGCCTGGCGTCGCGCCCGGCCTCGACCTTCACCCCGGACTTCGAAGAATCCATGACAAACAGGTCAACCAGCGACTCGTCCTTCACGATCTGGCTCACCACCGAGCACTTCATCCGTGTCGACAGACAGGGTTACATCCTCGGCACCTGCTACGAGGGGGCGCTCGGCTGCGTGATTCTCGTTCATTCGCGTGCCGGCGACGATCCCTTGGCGCTCAAGATCCCGCGCATGCTCGCGAACACGGTCCGGGAGAATGCGCTCATCGCACAGCTCGTCGATTCTGAGTTGCGCGTTGTCGGCTCCGCGGCAATCTTGTGTAACGGTCGCGTGGTTGCCGGTGTTGGTGAGCTGTGCAATGGCGACAATGCAGATGCTCGTCGGCAGGACGGCTGCACCCTCCTGTTTCAGTTCTCCAGGGATCGCAAACCGCGTGTAATCAGCGTGCGCCGCGGCGCTGATAGGAAATGGCAGATTGCACCGCCCGGATGCAGCGATGAGCTCGAGCTCCTGTCGGAGGTCGTGTGGCCGCTCATGGTTGGAGCCGACCCGTTCTTCATCGAGAGTCCACCGGAAGGCGGTCCGATGTCTCTTGCGGCACTCAGCAACACTACTGTACGGGACAACCGGTCGACCAACTGGTTCGGCGCCCTCCCGGCGATTCTCTATTCATGGGCCGATCGGACGCCGCAGGAGGTGTTGATTCAGAGCCGGGCTTCGCGCGTCGACGGGCCCGCCCGCGATCCCGCCGACCACTGGCGTCCTGATCGCATCATCCACCACGATCTCAGCCCCGAGAATATCATGATCCACAGGCCCGCGGCGCCAAAATGCTCCGTCCTCGGAGACTTCGACCTCCGTGCTGCCGCCAGCGTCGTGCGTCCGGACGTCGACGATCTTTCGGCGAATCTCCACGCATGGGTGTTTGGACGGGCCCGGATGGCGCCACTGACGGAGAACAGCGTCGAAAGTGTCGACATCACGAGGTCTCCTGCGGTCGAGCTCTTCGAATGGAGGGCGGTGATGCGGGCAATGATTTACTGGGAGGCCTTGGCTGTGCTTACCTCTCCTCGTTCGTGCATGAAAGATGCATTCTTGTGGTCATTCGGACGGAGCCACGTTCGCCCGCTTCCTGATGATCGTGTGGACTGCGAACATTCCAATCGTGCGCCCAGGGATCACCATCCACGGTTCGACCGGGCCGAATCGTTGCGGCCACGGCGTGTCCCGAGGAGGGAGCGTACAATAGGGACTCGGACAGGGCGGGCGAGGTGCGCGTTCCTGGCGCGGACAAGGATTGGTCCCGAGTGGCGTGTGCTTGCGAAAGCACCATGGTTCGGGCTGTCGGGGCGGTCTCCATCGCCGCCGAGCGTCCGTGACGAGGCAAAGTCTGGGTGGGCGGAGTTCCCGGGGGGGGAGGTGTGGTCATGAACAACGAGGCAATCAACAGTCGTGCCGTGGTGGCGTTCCTGGTCGATCAATTCGAGTGTGAGCGGGCGCGCCGTGTCCTGACGGGGTCTGCTCTGGCGGTGCTGCGGACCAGCATCTCCGCGAAGTCGTGGCGGGCGTTCAGCCAGGCGGTGAAGGGCGTGCATTCGCAGCATATCGCGGCCGAGTTCGGCGTCTCCGTGCGGCAGGTCGATCACCTGCTTTGCATGGCGTGGGCGGCGTTGCGGACGCTGGAGGAGTGCGGCGACCAGGCGATGCGTGCGAGCGCGCTCGCGGTCCGGCAGAGCTGCGCCCGTGTGCCGGAGTTTCGCCGGGTCATCGACCCGGACGAACTCCGAGAGGTCGGCGAGCGCGGGATGTGGTCCGCGCTGAAAGGGGTGGCGGAGCACGTTGTATCGGCACGCGTGTCCTCCTTTGAAGGGGGAAGGCAAAAATAAATTTCGGCTGCTGTCACACGGACCGGGGCTCGCGCCGTGGTCGCAGCGGCTCGGCGACTTCGTGATGTCGACGATCCGGGCACTCGAGTACTTCGGGGGCGTACCGCAGCTGCTCGTCACCGACCGCCTCCTCCCCGTCATCCAGCCGTCGCTTCGCTCCGGTCAGATGGTCCGGAACGGCCGGTCAGATCCAGCCGGTACGAGCGGTCAAGTCGCCCGGAATACGCACCGGTGCCGCTGGTGCCGCTGATCCCGGAGCTGGAGCCGCCGCTGTCCTGGTTGCCGGGGCCGGAGTCCGAGCCGGAGCTCGCAGCGACGCCGGTGTCCGGCCCCGGCCCACCCAAGAACGACGCGTCGCCGCTACGCGCACACGCCGACGCGATGATCGCGGCGAGGGTGCAGGTCGCGGCGTGGAGGATCATGACCGCGCGAGCGAACCGTGCTGCGCAGGTCAGGGCTACCCCCCGCCAGCCACGAGCTGCTTAACCCCGCCCTGCTCCCGGCACCGACTGCAACTCCCCTGTGCGCATCTCCCACAACTTGGGCACCGAAACTGTCGAG
>Ga0075163_10000781_pt1 | contig 42463 bp, 60 predicted proteins | sample JI1023141ADNA_FD_71478 | JGI IMG/M metagenome (GOLD analysis project Ga0075163, IMG submission 71478) | Wastewater effluent complex algal communities from Wisconsin, to seasonally profile nutrient transformation and Carbon sequestration -... | ecosystem: Engineered > WWTP > Effluent > Algae...
GCTCATGTACCGTCTTGGGGTCGAGCTGGCGGGTGAAAGCTTCTTTAGGTACTTCTACACCCATCACTTTGTATTCTTCTAAGTAGGTTGGTGGCTCAATATGTACCCGCTTCCCGCTTATTGGTAAATAGCGCATGAGTCTGTCGCACACTTCGTCGCAACAATCATCTGCTCTATCATCAATCCCGCATACTTGTGGCCGTCTTTCGTAGGCAAAAGTTTCTAACGATTTCATACCTATGGCATTAGTCTGTTAATGATGGCTTCTACGTCTGATAGTTTGACTACTGTTATTTCACCTTCTCTATCGTTTCGGTGGTCCCAAGGTGTATATTGCATGAGTCTAACTTGTTCCAACAACTGCTCTTTGAGGGTGGGTGTTTTACCCCAAAACGTAGTCTCTCCAGTAGCATCTACTGAGCCAAGTTCTTTCATGCTCTGCTTCCCCTCCACCACCTCAGTTAGTTCAGCGAGGTAGTCGATAAGTTGGTTGATTCGTTCTTCTGTATAATCTACGTCATATCTTACTAACCCTGGTAATTTTGTTTTCATGTTAGTTGGTTTCTAAGCTGGTAAGCTGAAGTGTTACGGCAATGGCTACAGCAAGCACACAGCTTGAGAACCACAGTAAGTCACCATCTCGCACAACTGTTGTCTGAATAACCCCAACCACAGCAAAAGGGAAGAGTACAAACATGAGTGTGGCGGTGCGTAGTAATGTTATTATGTATTTCATATCTCAGTCTTAGGGTCTGGTAAGGTGCTTTGAGTTTGTGCAATTGTCACAGGTGTCTCGCCATACAGTCGTCTTCTCATTCATGCAGCGACACTGACCAAGTACGGTCTGGCACTTTTTGCACTTTATGATGTAGTGAGCGTGGTTCATAGATTGTTTAGATAATGCTCGAGCGTATAAATCCAGTCCTCTTCGTTCTGTCCGTTCTCCCGCTTACTCTTCAGCAACCATTCAAGGTAGCCGGGGTTTACGGCGGCAACACTGGCAATGTCGTTACCATTGTACTTCCCGAACTTAAACTTTGTGTGTAGCACTGGTCGCTTCGATAGTGCCATCAACTCTTCTACCGATGGATTACCGAGCTTCTCCCGCAAGCAATGAAACACTGCCTCGAGGACCGCGATGTCACCTTCAGCGGTGTGAGCCTCAGCTTGCGGCAGCTCCACTCCATAGTAGTAGCGAAGGTACTGCAAGCGGTGACTCTCCATCTCTTGATTCGGGTCAAGCGCGTGACTCATCTTCTTCGTGTCGATGTAGTTCGTGAAGTTTATACCTTCCTTCGCGAGCATCGCAAGATCAAACGGGGCGTTGTGGGCTACAAGAACGTAACCTTCTTCAGCATACTTACTCAAGGCTATCTGCATCCCCGTGCCTTCAAATGGGCTACAGTCCTCAAGCATCTTGTTAGTAATGTGGTTCACCGCCATCGCTCCCACCTTGACCGGCACGGGTGGTTTAAAGCGGGCTGATTGCGATATTCCTCCTTCTATTCGATACCCTACTTCAACCAAACGATCCCCAACATCTAACCCCGAGGTCTCTGTGTCAAGAAACAGTAATTGATTTTGATTCATATTTTTTATAATATGCTTTTTTAATATCTTTATAATGATGTTTCATATGACAGGAACGACACATCTTTTGTAAATTAGATATATCATTATTCCTTATGTTTTCATCTTTATGGTGAGTGATAAGATTATGCCTTCCATTTTTAGAGTACACTTTTTCACAACCACAAACAGAACAATTATTTATGTGCTCTAATAACTTATGTGCTTCCCATCGGAATTGCTGATCACATCGTTCGTCTCCACGAAAAGCATGTTTATTACCTTTCATAATGGTGAACTCAATACCTTTATTCCAAGGTCTTTGTCCTTTTTTGAATTTTGTGTCTCGGCTGCTCATTCCTAAGATGTGTTAAATGAAAGTAATTGCAATGCGTGCAGTGGTATACCCGTAGGTACGCTGCTAGATTACGATTCTTTCGTGTCTCCCTGCCTTTCGTGCGATAGTTCTTGGTAGTCTCTGCATCCTTCTTTCGGTAGCAGACCTTGCCTGTAGCACTACAGCGGGGTAATGAATAATCTTGATACATGTGAACTAGATTGCTAGTTCGCCCAGTCGTTTCCTGAAGGCTAGTTGTATTAGGCCGTCGTCAGGATTCTTGTCTCTAATAAACTTCAAGTACCAACTGTCGGACACTTCGGACAACTTGTAGCCGGCATACTTACCTCGAGTGAACATCACTTCCTTGGTCGAGAATGGTATACGTCCACCGCTTTCATCGTAAGTAATTTCTTCAGTGTCCCAGTCGATCAAGGCCCAGTCGTTCTTCCCAAGTGGTCCGTCAAGCAACTCGATCATTTAATATCTTCAATGTTCCAATGAAACATCACTGGTACTACTAATGACCATGGTGTCCAGTTATGATAGATAATCATATACATAAAGAAACCAAACCATATTGCATTTGCAATCAACCAAGTAAAGTATTTCATACTAGAACTCTTCACCATTACCTACGTCCTCGACCTCCAACCCCTTCTCTCGCCACATACGGATGACACTTGGGCGGTCATCGAATACGTGCACAATACTGTATTGCTTAAGGTAGCGGTTGTAGATGTCACTCTTCACGTCAGTGTCCTGACGCTTGTCCCCCTTCCGGCGCATGATGAGGTTGTCATACTCCATGCCGTTGTCCCGCAACCACTGCTCTGTTCCTAATCGGTAGTCTTCTGGTCGAGCAGAAACGAAGACGAACAAGGCATCATTGTCTTTAGCGCACTGGCGGGCCTTCTCGTATACATCATGACGAGGAGTGTCATTCATCAGCATACTAAAGAATGTTGTCCAGTCCTTCTTTTCACCTCGAGCGAATTCAAGGCGGTGGGTCAGGTCGGCAACAGTACCGTCAATGTCACAGACAACGATCTTGTTAGACTCTGTGTAGCCATACTGAAGAGCCATGTTCTCGATGACACCATCCGGTACCCGATTCTCACGAGCCTTGTTGCGGCTAACACACTCGGCAACGCTGATACCCTTCATCATGTCGATGACTTCAAAGGTGGCACCGTATGTCTCGGCTATACTTTTCCACATATCCACATGCTTTTCCCCAAGGTTGGTGTCGTCCACGATGACGTTCTTACCGTCGTCTAGGAGACCGGCCACTACGAGGGTCTGCACGTCTATGGTGACACCCTCCCGCTTGTGGGTGAAGATGTCGTTGTGCAGCATCTTGCGAAGAAGGTCACGGTTGACTCGGTAAAACTCCCCGCCTTGAGCGATAATCTCTTCTGCCTTGGTTGACTTGCCGGATGCGGGTAGCCCGCGTAGCATTATGAGTTTCATAATTAGTTTTTACGGTCGGCAACACTGATGTCGCCAGTTATTATGTCCTTGTAAATCTGCACAGCTTTCTTCATCGCTACTCGCTTCAGGATGTTGAAGTCGAGCTTCTGTACCTTACCAGCAATCTCCCAAATTTCTTCGGTGAGCATGTCGTGGTACGCAGTGTTGCTGATACGTGGGATGTGTTCGAGGTCCAGCTTGTTGTCGATGATTGGTTGCAACTTGTTCATAATCTTCTCGATACGAGCAAGCGTCATGTACTTGTTGACCACATACATCTCCCAGTAACTATCACTGTGCTTGTTGTTACCCCCGAAGGTCACACCGTTGTCTTCCTTGAAAGACTCCGTCACAATCTTCGCGTAGTTATGATTGCCGAACTTGTCACGGAACTCTGGGTTCTTCAGCACTACACCTTCACCACGTTCACCGAGCACTGATTTACCAACAGAAGGCATAATATCTTCAAGTGTTGGATTAAGATACTCACCGTGGTAAAAAGGTGTCAAAAGATCAAAGTCCTTTGCTAACTGATGCACTGCCATCTTCGGCCATAACTCTTCACGAGTCTCCGGGTCAGCGTCCGTCTCTGGTGTCCGACTAGTTACATCGAACAAGTAGAATTGCTTGTACGCAGTTTCTTTGTACGCAATTGTGTGTCGCACTAACCACTCACCGTACAATCGTAGGTGCGGGTACGTTGCAAACAATGCTGGTAGGGTCGGGTGACTCTTGACGTAATCAACAAAGCCGTTGAAGCCTTCAGTGATACGTTGTGATCGGCTACCGCATTGCAGCTCACCATTCTCACACCAGATACTCACGTTAGCTCCGTCAATCTTTTCTTCGATGTGTACCACGCCCTCAAGGATTCCGTCTGTCTCCTCTTTCCCGAGGCGGTGAATCTTTGGATACTTCTTGAACATAATTATTTGTTAACGCTTGATATAAATTTCGTCGCCGGCTCGGAAGCGTGCGCCACCCATTTGCCCCGCCATCGGGGTATTGGCAGCACCTATTAAAGCGACGCACAGGAACCCATTATGAGTCCATGTTTGAGTAACAATCCATAGATTGCCTTGTTTATCGCCAATTGTGGAACCGATACTAAACATACCTATAATATAGCATACCGTCTACTAAGCAAGGTCCCACTTATCCACGGGGCCGGCGACGCTTAATGTCCTTCTCGTCTTGCCAGTAGAAGGTGTCTTCATATGTTACCTCTTCATCTTCGCGGTACTCGATCAGGATACGGCTGACAAATAGGTATGAGGCCATCGCTTGCCAAAACCGCAGCTCAGGATGTTCAGCGCGAAACTTGTTCCACTCCTCTTCATTAAATATCTCCATACGTTGTACATTATTCCTCTATATAATCGCTCTCGTCTACAACTTTAGGTGGATCAATGCGCTTAACAATCTCTTTCAACCGAAGGTCCATAACCGTCCATGTGCGCGTCTGGTTCTCCCCCTCCTTCGCCTCGTTCATCTTCACGACACCGATAGCTGACAAGATACTCATGCCACGCTCGACCGCTGTGTGGTGAAGACCAGTGTATGCACTGATGTTGCGAGCAGTAGCCTTGAGTCCTTGCCGCTCGAGTCCGATACAGGCTTTGAAATAGCTGCGACGTTTATCGTCAGCGAGTGAGTACCCGCACCATTCAATAGCTGTACGGAGATCGGTCGGGAGCACTGTCTCCCCGGTCTCAGCGTAGTGCATGACCATGAATGACTTAGCCAAGTTCATGAGCTGCTTCATGACGCGGAACGGCATCTCAGGGACCACGAACTCGGAGACGAAGTGCTCGCGCTCGTCGGTAACAACGGGGGTACGCAAGCGAGTACCGGCCTTCGCAATCTCGATGATAGCTTTCTCTGTCACCTCATCAATAGGAATCTTTGTCTCCTTAATCTTCGGCATAAGTGCGCTGTGGTACTGCCCGTAGATGTGCATGATCTTCTCGTCCATCTCTCGTGATGAGAGACCACTACGCATTACGAACTCCACCGCCTTGTCCTCATCCATGTCCTTCATGCGGTAGTTAATGAATCGCTCACCCATGTCTGCCACTTCTGCAAAGAAGCGATAGATGGATGGCGTACTACCAGCAATAAAGCCACAGTGACCTTCCCAAGTGATACCCTCACCCTTACTCTTGCCGGAAGCCTTGGTCATACGACCGTCATAGATCATACGGAGCTGCCCGAGGATAGCGTTCCGGTCCTCAGCGTTCTTACTCATCAAGACGGTGAGGTCGTCCATACTAATGATGCCCGACTTCTTAATTTTGAAGATGAGAGACTCCCCCGCACCGTTACCCGAGATGAGCGTGTTAGAGGTGAGGTCATCTACCTGCAAGAACAGTCCCGGGTTACTCTTCGCGAGTGGCCGGATGTACTGACTCTTGCCGGCAGACGACGCACCTATAAGTGTGAGCCATACCGGGTCCCCAATCATTTGTGAGTTCGCCAAAGTAGACGCGATGATAGTATCGACAATGTTGAAGTCTTCGATATATAGAACCTTTGACAGTTCAGCGTGTAAATCTTGGCGATTCATAAATTATGCTTTTACTTCTTCGGCAACCTTCTTTGGTATCAACCACCACGGGACGATGTTCAGCTTCTTGTATGCTGGCTGCTTCTTTTCTCGTATCCGTAACAGTTTTGCTACGAAGCGTCGATGCGCTCGATTACCGTCAGGATGTATTTCATTGATCTGACCAGCAAGGCGCATCCGCTGCATACGGCGACGCTCGCCGCGTTGAGATGTGTGGATCATATCTACTTCTTCTTAATCTTCCGACGCGGGACAGGAATAGGTGCCGGCTCTGGTTTCTCAGGTACAACACCTTCTACTGCTTGCACGTAGTGTGATAATTGTCCGTTCTTCTTCGCGATCTCCATGTCCTTGAGGGTCAATGCCTGTACTGCGAGTGACTGGATGACAGCCTTCAGCTCTGGTGATGAGTTCACCGGGATGACGAAGTTAATGTCATCAAGTACTGGTATCGTTGCCCCCTCAGCATCTAACCGTTCCTTACCCTCAGCATCTTTAGCCACTTCCTCGGTGTCGAGGGTGAGTGTTCCAAAGACGGTGGCGATGTTCCGCCCTTCCTTTGAAGGTACGTCTTGAACGGTTAGTTTTAGTGAGTGGATTTTCATACTTAGAAGTCGCTCTTATTTTCTACCTTCTTATCAGCGTGGTAGCCTTCAGATAGGTAACGACTAGTCTGTACTGATTCTTCAATCGCTTCCATTGCACCACCGAGAACAGTCTCGACTTCGGCCAACAACTCCTTACCTTTGGTGTCGGTAGTAGAGATGAGTGACTTTTGGATGTTCACGTCGGCAACAGTCTTTGTACTGTACTGTTCGTTAGTGAGTACCTTGATGGTTACTTCAATCTTAAGATCGTTCTCTTTTGCCATCGCTTCATCGCTAATGGCTCGACGCTTTTTTGAGAATAGTGACATATGTTTTAGTTATATTTATTCTATCTTTACCCTTCTATACGATCAGCAATTTCTCCAAGCCTTCGAACAATACGTCGGAGGTTCATAGTAACAAGACTCTGTGCCTCTTCTGATGAAGGTTTGCTCATATCATTAGGAACTGGATAGGACGGTAACAATACATGAGACAACCTATCTTCTATACGAGAGATGAGAACCTCTGCTTCTTCTGTTAATCGTAATACCCGAGGGTTTTCTTTTGGTTCCATATTTTTTATGGTTATTTGTTAATGTCGCGTTGAGGGCTGCTCTACTGCCCAATTCCTACTCCCATCCGCTACGATCTATCTTGTCGGGGTCATACAAATTCTTCTTCGGCATCATCAGCTTATTGATGAGTTCCTGAAAGCGTTCATAGCCAACAAAGAACTCACAGTGTGTACATCGGTAGCCGAGATTAGAACTCTCGTCCGATATTTTGTGACCACATGAGGGACACTTCATATCTTGTAATCGTTTCCAGTCCATATCTATAGTTTTAAAAACTTACGCTTCTTAATCTGCGCCTTCGGTATCACCATCCATGCGCCACTCTGTTCGTTACTCACATCAATGGAGTGTAGGACGGTAACAGACTCCTTGGTCTCCTTGATGAGAAAGCCGGCAGTCTTGATAACCGCAAGAGCTTCCTTCTCAATGGTAGACATCCGGCTCCACCCGTCAGCTCCGACAGCGTCCTGCCATTCGATGTAAATAACCTTGTGCATATTATTGTTCGTTTAGTAATACCTTCAGTGCGCTTTTAAAGTCCACCCCATCCCGCGCCATGACAATGTCAATACAGTCAGCGTACTTCCCACAGACATGGCAATACCCGCTGTTATTGCGTGTATACCAGGTGAAGGATGGATCATGGTCGTCATGCCACAGGCACTTCGTCACCGGATACCGGCCACGGGTATTGAACGGCAACAGCGTGAGACCATCAACACTCTTCGCCCGCTCTAGCCGATCATTACTCTGACTCGTCGCCCTCCCCGCCCCATTCACGTTAGTTGGTAGGGTCGGGACTCGGTGATGTTCGATGTACAACTCAAAGAACTTCGCTTCATTAAGCCGCCACGCACCCGACAGATTCTCGAACTGCACTTTAGCATCCTCGATACCTGTGACGGTGAAGGCGGTCTTCATAAGTTGGTGAAGATCACCACCGCGAGCAACGTAATCACTGATGTCCTTTACTTCCAGTTGATTAGGGACAATGATGACCTTAGCGTCCGGCAAGGATTCTAGTATTTTGATAGCTCCCTTATGACCAGCCTCGTCGTTATCGAAACAGATGTAGACCTCGTAGCGTGAGAGTAATTCCTTCCACTCCTCTTGGAACGATGATGCGCCGGCAGTAGATGATACGGCGGGGATGCCGGCAGACCAGCAGACAAGGGTGTCGAGTTCGCCTTCGGTGATGATGACTTGGGGATTGTCAAAATGAAGACGTTCGCGGTGTAGGTCGGCAACAAGTTTATCTGCACCATATAGTGTGACCTTCCCTCCTCGCTCGAACAGATACTTTGGCTTCACTGGTCCCTCCATTGGGTCCCGGCGATATTTATTAAAAGAGTGGGTGCCGTCGATGTGGCGGACAGGAATCACAATGGCGTTTTGTAACCGTAGCTCGGGTACGTCGGCTGTAGATATAGAAAAAGCGGCAATTACTTTGTCTGTAATCCCGCGCTTGTTGAGGAATGAACGGTGTTGTTCACTGATTCCGGTATATTCGTTGTGCATACCCATGATAATACCATGGTTGTTTTGATGGCATAGTGTTTGGTATGTGTATAAGTGGATAAGAGATAGGTCGGCAACAATAAAACCACCGGGTTAGGGTGGCTCTACTGTTAGCTTAGCCTTATATATACGGCAGATAGGATTCCTATGATCAGTGCTCCTACCCATAACGTAGTTAAGACAATGGCGATCTTATTTAGTGTCTTATCCTCTGGGGTGTGGTCGTCGTAGCTCATATTTTTATTCTGATCGTGAAAGCCAGCTCCAGTTATCTCTAATCCTTCTAGTTCTCGTGCGTTGCCGTAGGTGGTCATAAACTCCTTAAATCCAGGCTTGTTTTTCTCTATGTTCTCTAACATCCACTTTGGTATTTTCTCCATTTGTGCAAGAGAGAGACCTGAGAACACTAGGTTTGCAATGGCAACATCTACCTTTTCGTCCTGATAGTCTTTTTGCAAACTATGGCTGATTTTGCTATTAAGCTCGTTACAAAGTTTCTCAGCACCAATCGCATTCATCTTGTCCAGAACTACTTTTCCTACATTGAGAACAGTGAAGGTTCCGTCTTGTTCAAGTCTGATTTGATAGTCTTCTGGCATATGGGTGTTAGTTAGTTGTTGGTGGTTCTTTCATAAAACCAATGGTGGCTTGATCATATTTACCAGTACGAGCAAGTGACTTCTGATAATCATTGAATTGGTCCCACACAGATGGGTGAATGCCATGAATGTCACCATTGGCATCAGGTGAATCTATTTCTTTCTCTGGTTGCCCGGTCCTCTTGTCTACTGCTGGCTCCGAGATCAAAATACCATCAACTAACAAGTGGGTTGGGTCTACACAATTTTTAATGCCACACGTCTGAATAACGGTGGTCATTTCTGAAATTGGCTTATTGAGGTAGAGTGCGGCGGCAACATGACCCACCATGTGCTGACTACCGGAGAAAAGAATTCGTGTGCATGGAGCAATTAGACACTTCTTTTTATCCCCTTTCATTATCAATTGATAGAGCTTATAGCCCGTGTATTTCTCGAAAATATTATCAGATTTTTGCTTTACTGCTTTTTTTGACATAACTTGCACTGTTTGGATTGCATTAAAATAATAATTTGCAATCTTACTGCATATAATAATTTATTTGCACTGAAAATGCAAGTCACAGCATGAGGAGAAATAAAAAAGCCCTAAAAACAAGGCTGGAAGAGGTGGTGTGGTGCAAATGTCGTCCTTACTGGGGGAGTGTTCCCCCTGGGGGAATCCTTCCCAGTAAGGATACACCTTGCAGGTTGAGTTGTCAATACTAAACTGTTGGGAATGAGGAATGGAAAACAGAATTTGTGATTTGTCAAAAAGGCGGGCAAAAACCCATTGGCTTTTGATCGGGGGATAGGGTGGTGGGTGGGTGGGGGTGTAGTTCGGTAACATGGATTTGCTGGGGTACGACATGTTGGGAGTATGTAAAAACCGCCCTGAAAATTTGGCGGTGTGGATTTGCTGGGGTACGAAACGGTGGGAGGGTGGCTTATTCTCCTGACAAACAAAAAAGCCACACTTGTTATAGTGTAGCTTTTAAATGTAGCCATTAAATTAGGCTTGTTTTTTTCGCTTGTCGTCTGTTTGGTTACGCCATTCCCGGCTCGTTACTATTGCGCCTTTAGTCTTTTGTGATTCCGGTAGATCATTGCCATCATTGTCGATAATGTCGCCTATGTCGCCCCATTCTATAATTATGCTATAGGCTTTTAAATTCCCATCGTATAAAGTGGCGGTTATAGTCTCGTTATCGCTTAATGATACTTTTTTACCCTTGCTATTTTCTAGCGTGGCGAATAATTTAGCCATATATTTAATTCGCTAGTGTTGTTAAACGCTTTTTAAGGTACTTGTATATTGATCGCCTAACGCCGTCTATATTATAGCCGTGTAGACCTATGGCAATTTGTTCGTCTCTATAGCCGGATTCCCTCATTGAGTTAACAATAATCGAACCCATGATATAGCCATCCTCTAAGTGCATAACTAAGTGATCGTGATTTTTTGTCGCGTCGCCTAAAGACTTTTTGTCGTCTGTAGTCATGCAACAATGCCAACAATCACCGCCGGATGGTACAAGTGGGTATATATCTTTATTTAAGTAAAGATCACTATATACTTTTATTCTTTTTAGCATTGCGCGGGCTTTTTGTTCGTCCGTGTCTTTAATGTCGCCACTAAAGCCGTCCACTTTAACCCACGCGCCGGACCACTTGTGTCCGTTTAAGTACCATATACCCGCCGTTTGTCCTATGTTTACACCCTTTAGACCGTTTAAACGTTCTTTTGTGGTGTTTGTAGACCATCCCGCGTTAGTAATATATAGACCATCATCGCGATATTGCGCGATCTCATTATCATAAAGATATAGCGTGGTCCCGTCTGTACGGCTATTATCTTTACTAAATTTTGTACGAGCTTGAAACGCGTCGCACACTTGTTTTGTAATTTGTCTCATGTTGTTATAGTTATAGTTTTTATAAGTCTTTTTTGCGCGGTACGTCTATCACGTCATAGCGGATATTAAATTTTTTATCATCTCTAAAATTTTCTAACTTTAGATTGTAATGCTTATTTAATAACGCGCGTCCGTTTTGTTGGTACATATCGCCATAGCCATAAGTAAAATTGATACTATCAATAAGATCATTATTGACATATAAATAAACACTATGGTACGTGTTGCCGTTCGTTTTTTCGAACCAGCGACGACCCTCTATAACTACAACATCTTTTTTTAGTAGTCTTTTTGTCATTTTATATATTTATGCTTAATAAACACATTTAAAACGTGTCGCCGTGTTAAGGCTCGTTTATAGTGTTATGCAATTGTCAATGTACTAGTGGGACGTTCCCACGTTCCCGAACACTATAAAGATATAATGTGCGGGACGTGATAGCGTTTAGTCGTGGCGCGTGCCGTCTGCTAAAAATGTATACTCATTTATTGTTATAGTTTCGTCAACTTGTTCGTCCGCGTCCTCATTCTCTATATGTTTATAACCATAGTCCGCTAGTTTTTGGCATATTGATACATATAGATCATTAAATTGATTATAGTCTTTTTCGTCCGCGTCTAGTGATAGTTCGCCGGATTCGTCCCATAATTCTATATTTTTAGAATTGTAATGGTAATAATGCCCGGATTGTTTAACTTTAAAATTAAATTTGCCCCATGTGCCGGACATCTCTATCATTGCGCCGTCGCCTTGACAATAATCTAATGAGTAATAAACTTTTATGTCGTCCGCTTTAATTTTTGCATCCTTTAATAGTTCGCTTGCTTTTTCTGTTAAGTCCTCGTGCAAAAATGGGTAATCATTGCCAACTCTAAACCATTCCCGCGCTTTTTCTTTTGCTTTTTCGTCTAGTTCGTCAAGCGTGTAGATATTATATGTTTTTGTTTGCATTTTATTATTTAGTTAAAATGTTTACTAATCGTGCATCGCGTCGCGCTCGTTTATGATTCGCTATAACTTCTTTTAATGATAGTTTGCGTCGTGCTAGTGCTATAGGCTCGTTATATGTTGCCACGAGCTTGCCATCTTGATAGTGATTATAAGTCTTGATCATATGTCGATATTATTTAACCGTTTAATGTGTAACACTTGTTACTTAACTAATATAGCATACAGTCTGCTATTGTACAATAGCAAGTGTGGACAACTAAAAACGTGCCCGGCGTGTCTTTTTGTGCGGTACTCATATCATGTATACAAAATTAAAACGCTTATAAGCGATTGTAGCGCGTCACTTTTGCCCGCGTTACCTGATTTTTTGCGCTCGCCCTCGCTTTTCTCTTTTTTTAGAAAACCAAAAACCGCGCCCGAAAATGGCAAGCGCGTATAATAGCCATTATACTCAGTTATTCCGCCTTATTTTTAGCCCATTTTGCCCCGTGTCTAATGTCGCACAATATACATTCTGCGACATATAACTAATGTAGCCTTATTATAAGCCATATTTATATCCCCATTTACCCACACGCGTGCAATTTATAGGTGTACCACATGCTATACTATTGACATGGTAGGGGGGTGGGGTCTAATTCTAGCGAGGGGGTGGGGGTACTTACGACAAGCAGCCCCCCATCGCAAAAAAATTTTATAATGTAGCAGCCCTAAAATTTCTGTAACAGGATTTTTCGGAAAAACCAAAACATAGCACTCTATATACTATATGGCAGCAGGAGATTCAGATGAAAAACGTGGCGGGTATCGCCCTCGAGGTGGTCGCCCAAAGGGTTCTAAAAATGCCCGGACAAAACTTCGCGAGCAACTCGTAGAAGAAATTGCACTTCGTAACCAAATCACGAGCGATGTTCGTGCGCTCATTCCTCTTGGTGTTCGAAAGAAGGGTCTCAAGGCTCTCGAAGAAATCACCATTGAAGAAATTGAAAAAGATTTCAAGCGTCGTGTCGGTCACTCAGCTCACAAACTTCTCAACGCACAAATGTCTATCGCTCTTGGTACTCAATCACTCTACAAAGTGGTCCAAGGTGTCGATGAAAAAGGCAAGCCAACTCGTAAACACGTACTCGTGACTGACGATGATGAAATTCGTAACTACCTCGACGACCCAACAATGATGAATGGCGAGGATTATTACTACATCACCACCAAACAACCGGACAACAACGCCATCAACTCAGCCCTTGACCGTCTGTTCGGTAAGGCTTCGACTAAAGTCGTAGGTGCAAACAATCCTGATGGCTCTGAAGGACCAATTAAGGTCATCGTTGCCAACTTCTCTCCCGACCGCACTCTTGAATCACCGGCAACACAGCCAATCATTGAGACAATTGTTACCGACGTAATCGAAGAATCTGTTGCCGACGAGTCCCCCACCCCAGAAATCACCGGGAATAATGAATTTGATGAAATCCCGGCAGAATATAATGTAAACTCCTATGGAAATCCAAATCCCGCATAAATTCACTCCTCGTGATTACCAGCTCCCCCTCTTCAATGCGCTTGATAGTGGTATTAAACGTGCAATTCTGGTCTGGCACCGTCGTGCTGGTAAGGATAAAGCCTGTTGGAATTACATGATTAAGCGTGCTTTCGAGCGTGTTGGTACTTATTTCTACTTTTTGCCGGAGTATTCACAAGCCAAGAAGGTTATTTGGGATAACATCGACAATGATGGTTTCCGTATGCTCGACCACATCCCGGCTGAGCTTATTGCTGGTATGAACGCTACTGAACTGAAGATTACTCTCAAAAATGGGTCCATCATCCAACTTATTGGTGCTGATAACTTCGCTAAATCCGGTGTGGGTACCAACCCTATCGGTGTGGTGATGTCTGAATACTCAATTAACGACCCTAAAGTGTGGAACTTCATCCGTCCGATTTTGGCGGTTAACAAAGGGTGGGCGATTTTCAACTTCACCCCTCGTGGTCAGAACCACGCGTATGAAATGCTCGAGATGGCGAAGAATAATCCTGAGTGGTTCGTGCAAGTACTCACTGTTCGCGATACCAACATCCTGACGGACGACGACATTACTCGTGAGCGGAATGAAGGCATGAGTCAGGCGATGATTGACCAAGAGTTCTACTGTAAGTTTATCGAGTCGGCAACATCGTTCTTCAAGGACATCCCTGAAGTCTGTTCGCTTGAACCTACGATGTTTAACTTTGACCATCGGTTTCAGATGGGAGTGGACCTTGCTCGGTATAACGACTACACGGCGATTTCTGTGATTGATCTTTGTACGTTTAAGCAAGTGTACTTGGAGCGGTTTAATCAGTTGGATTGGAATTTGCAGAAGGCGAAGATTGAGGGTGTGTACTACCGCTTCGGGCAGCCGAAGGGCTACATTGATGCTACTGGTGTGGGCGATCCTATTGTGGATGACCTTAATAATCGGGGGGTGCGCTTGGAGCCGGTGAAGTTTAATGAGACTAACCGTAAGGACATCTTGACGAACTTGAGTATTAAGATGGAACAGCGGAAGATTCAGCTATTAAATGACTCTGTGCTGAAGGATGAGTTGGGATACTTCCAGTATGAGATGTCCGATAAGGGTAAGCTCCGCATTAAGGTGCCGGATCAGCTTCACGACGACACTGTCTTCGCTACTGCTTTGTCGGTGAATGAATTGCCGGATCGTCCGCTGCGGGTAACGTCTCGCAATCATGCTAACCAGACGCAAGGAGTATCCCCACTATACAATGAATTTGGGATTTGACATGTTATAATGTTATCAACATAAAGTGTTACTGGGTGTATCACTATATATGATAGAAGATGAAGTAATCATCGAACAACATCGTCGGGAGAAGGATGACTCTATTCGTTTCAAGGAGCGACGGACCGAGCAGTGGAATGAAAACTATTTACTGTATCGCGACAAGGTCATCACCAACCGCCTCACCCAACGACAGCCGGTCAACATTCCGGTTATTCGTGAGACGATCCAATCATGGATTTCTAAAATTGATGAAGAGCCACAGCTTTCTTTTGCTGCTCGTGGACGTTCTAAGCGCGACAAGCGTGGTGAAGTTTATGTTAACGAGATGTGGGATTTTACCTATGACTCTGAGAAGCTCGAGCTAAAGGACAACATGGAGAAGAAGATTGTTGGGCTACAAGGCCGGTCATTCAAGTACTGGTACTTTTCTGATGGTCAAGTGAAGTGTTCTGTTATCGACCCGTATGACATTGACATCGACCCACGAGTAAATCCGTTTGATCTCAACACGGCAACATACATCAACCACAGAAACATTTTCATTCCGCTTCGACGTATTCTTTCTAATCCTACGTACCGACCGGAAGGGAAGGCAAAACTTAAAGACTACCTCGACAGTAAATCAGGAATTCTACAAGCTCACACCAACCAAGAAGAATACGAAATGCGACAAGCTCGTCTTCGTGATCTTGGTGCTCACAACTATGATGAGTTCCGCGCGAGCGATGTACTCGTAGAACTTAATCGTTCATTCAAACTCATTTGGGATGCGAAGGAAGGTAAGTTTGTTCGTTACCTGATTGTTACCGCCATGGACTCCGTAGTCCTCTACGCCCGTCCACTCAAGGAAGCTATCGGTATCGACTTCCTACCATGGGTAACATGGGCAAGCGACCCAGACATCAACGACATCTGGTCTGATGGTGTTGCCGACTCTGTCCGCACCGTCAACAAGGTCATCAACATGTACTTCTCGCAAGACCTCGAGAACCGAACGTACCGAAACTTCGGAATGTACTTTTACAATACTCAAAACGGACAGTTCCAACCACAAGCGTTCGAAGCCAAGCCATTCGGTATGTACGGTGTACCCGGCAATCCTGATGAGGTCATCAAGCAGATGAAGATTGAGCCGCTAACTGACACCAACAACGCGATGGAGTACCTGAAAAATCTCGTACAATCATCTGTAGCCCAAACTCCTTCTGAACGAGGTGAACAACTTAAGTCTCGAACTACTCTCGGTGAAGTACAGCTTAACCTTCAAGCGTCTAAGGGACGTAACGAAGTTGTTACGAAGCAATACCGATCTGCATGGGAAGAGTCTGGTCGTATCTGGTATGAACTGATGAAGAATAATGCTGTTGGTACCAAGACCCTCTTCAAGCGAGCAAAGAATGGTGAGATGTACACCAAGGACATCAGTCCATCTGACTGGAAAGTACCGGCCGGCTACGAAGCCAAGGTTGTACTCAAGAGTGAACGTGAACAAAACGACGATGTTGAGTTCCAAAAACTACAGTTCATCAAGCAATCTTTTGCTACCAATGCTACTGCTGTGCGTATCGCACGACGTAAAGAACTCGAGCTACTCGGTTGGGACCCAGATGAAATCGACGAGGTGATGCAAGCTGAAGAACAGCAAGCCGCTAACCCGATGATGAATCCTGACGGTACTCCAATAACTCCTGAGATGGCGACTTCTACTCCATCTCCAATGATGCCTAACCCACAACCAGCATGAGCATCCTGAACAAAATGCTGGGGAAACTGGGGGTAAGTTACGATCAGTTGTCAGAAGAAGAACGTCGCACGTTTAACGCGTGGCAAGACGCTTTGTCTGGTCGTAAGTTGACGGATGATGATGTTACTCGCTTCCTTGATGGCGAGTACCACGATGCTGTTAAAAAGTTATCGTCGGCTACATTGAATGAGCGCACTGACACGTTTCTGAAGATGAAGGTTGACTTTATTATCAAAGTAAAAGAATTCCTCGCTACACCAGAACGCGAAAAGCAAATGGTAGAGCGACAAATTGAATCTCAAATCTAAGTATGAAGAAATCTAAAAAGGACTGCACACCTGATTCAACAGAATCAAAGAAGCGCAAGTTACAAGAGAAGCGAATGGGTATCAAGTCATAATATGGAAAACACATTTCAAATTCCTGCTCGTCCTTGGACTGATGCAGACGTAGCGTTCCTTACTCATAATGCAGATTTGCTTCCGCAAGAAGTTCGTGACGAGCTTGGTCTTACACCAGCTATTCCCGACAACAACTTTCAAGCCAACTTTGACGCGGCCCAAGAAATTGTGGCACCAGTTGTCGAAACTGGCGAAGTCGATCCTGTCGGAGTAGTACCTGTTGTTGGCGAACAAGCTACAGCAGAAGTAGTTGCCCCGATTGAGGAAGAGGTAGTAGATGTAGTCATTGATGCGACACCTGTACCTGAGACGCAACCAGCAGATGTGGACAACACTGCTACTGACAACGCGTAGTTGTCTGTTATAATTTAAATTAGCCAAACCCGTTTGACCGGACGGCAAAAACTCTATGAACGAATTTACACCAAACCCCGCTGAAGGCGGAGTGCCAGCAGAAGGAGTCGTAACTCCCGCAGCACCTACACCAGAAGTCGGGACGGAACAGAAGCCAACTGTACAAAGCGAACACATCAGCGATGATGGCGTTGACTACCGCGAGAAGTTTATCAACTCGGCTAAGGGTGCTCAGGCACTTCTTGAAGAGAAGAAAAAACTAGAAGCTCGAATTGCTGAACTGGAAACTAATCCGGCAGCCGGTACCCCTAGTGGATTACCAACCCACTCCACCGACTCTGAAATTCTCTATCCCGGTTTTGAAAACTTGGATGCTGAGGCTCAAGAAAACTTACTCGCATACACTAACGCTGTAACGAATAAAGCAGAACAACAGATTCTCTCACGACCATCTATTGCATTTGCTGAAAAAACGTACAACGAAAGTAAATGGGAGACAGCTTTCAACGAGACCGCAGCCCAATTCCCAGAACTCGCGGCAGCTAAAGATGAATTCAAGACCAAGTACTTTAATCCGAAGAACGTACCTGACAACATCAGTGACATTCTAACGACGATGGCGAAATCTTATCTGTTCGACAAAGCCCGAGACATCGGTGCCAAAGAAGGACTAGAAACCGCTCAACGAGTACAACTTGAAGAACCTACTGGTGGTGATAAAGCACCTTCAGTCCATCGGTCACTTGCTGATTGGCAACGTCTTGCTCAGCAGAATCCTGCTAAGTTTGCCGCCATGAAGAAAGAATACGAAGCAGACCTTGCTTCTGGTAAGCTACGAGAATAAACAGTCTGTCGGGGTGGTTCTAAAAACCTATAAACCCGTATGGCTAATAACCTTGCTGCCTTTACTCCGATTAAGTTCTCACTCAAGCTCGTAGAAGTTCTCTACAATGAGACAATCTACAACCTGATTGCGAACACGAAGTACGAAGGCGAAATTAAGAACGCTGGCGACCGAGTTCGAGTTCGAACTGCCGGACGTATTGCTCTTAGTACATATACTAAGAACATGACCCTCGTTGCTCAGGACCTTAACCCTGTAGACGAAGACCTTGTTATTGATCAACAAAAGTACTTCAAGTTCGTTGTTGATGACATTGACAAGATTCAGAATGACGTTGATGCGATTGCTGAGTACGCTCAAAACGCAAAGATGGACATGTCTGAAGTACTCGACGCTGACCTCCTTGCTTACGCTCGAAAGAACGTAAAGGGTGAGAACGCTGTCGGTACAGCTTATGCAACTGGTACTGTAGCGGTTGCTGTAACTACTGGTGTTGTAACTGGTACAGGTACTACCTTTACCGCTGCAATGGTTGGTGGTTACTTCAAGGCTGCTGGTCACACGACTCACTACCTTGTTACCGCTTACACCTCAGCAACATCTATCACCGTAACTGACCTCGATGGTACAGGATACTCAGGTGGTGCGATTGGTGCTGGTGCTACTTACACCATTGCTGCTGCTACAGCGATTGCTCTTACAAAGAGTAATGTTTACCAATACCTTGTTCAACTCGGAACTGTAATGAGTCAAGCTCTTACACCACGAGCCGGACGATTCATTGTAGTTAACGCTGCATTTGAAGGTATTGTGCGACAAGCCCCAGAATTTATCCCAGCAGTTGAGTCTGCATACAACGATGTTGTAAAGGCGGGTAAGATCGGTAAAATTGCTAACTTCGACGTGATCTTCTCAGAACTCGTTGATGGTAACAACACTACTGGTTACTGGTTCTTCGCTGGTACTACTGAGTTCATGGCTTTTGCATCACAGATTATGAAAGTATCTGTACTCCCAAGTGAGTCAGACCCAAATACCTTCGTATCTACATGTAAAGGTCTCCTTGTCTGGGGCCGAAAGGTCTTCGAAGGAAACCGTGGACGAGGTGCTGTACTTCGAGCAACGATTGCCTAACCTCAAGCTCACTCACACTACGTGGGTGGGCTTATAGGTTATATAATCAACATGACAACATCAGACATCATCAACAGTGTACGACGTAAAATCCTCGAGTCTGGTACTGAAATTATTTCAGAAACCACTCTTTTGCTGTACATCAACCTTGCCTATCAGGATGTTTGGAAACAGCTCTTCCCTAATGCGAGTATTGAGAACAGCACCATCACATGTGTTTCTGGTGTTTGTACGTTGCCAGCAACCTTTGGCACCCTGTACGGAAGTGCATATGATTCATCTGGCAACTTCTATGAGGAAGTCTCCATTGCTGACTTTGACCGTCAACAGTTTGAACGAGCAATCACTATCGAAGGCGGTGAACTAAAAGTCTACCCAGACACAGTCACCTCGCTTGATATTAAGTTCTTCCCTCAGCCAGAAGAACTGACCGCTCTCATCAATCCAACAATCGACAGTTACTTCCATGAGCCAATTGTCTATGGTGCCATCTACCGCGCACACGAGGACCTCCAAGATGAAACTCTCACTGAGTTTTACCAAGCCCGATTCAAGCAAGAGATGAAGGACCGCCTTGCTGTTCAATCCGGCTACGAAGAAAAGAATAAGACCGGTGGCGTAATGTTCACAGACCAACGTCTCATCTAACTATGCCTTACAACAAACAAGAATTCACAATCAAGCGTGACAATCTGCTCGAGGCAGTTGACGTTGATGATTCTGCTGGTCGTTCAGTCCCAACCAACATGAACTATGTTGATGAAGGGTCTCTGATTAAAGACACCGGCTCTGTTCCTGTTGGCACAACTACATCTACTCGAGATCATAGTCTCTTTAACTACAAAAAGAAAAACGGTACAAGTTATCTAATTCGCGGCAAAGGAACAAAACTGCAAAATTACTCTTATCAAGATCGTCAGTGGTATGACATCACTAATTCTCCAACCTTCACCGAGGATGCTGAATTTGGTTACGTTGTATACAATGATGAACTATACTTGGGCAACGCCATCGAAAGTCTTTATAAGTGGAATGGAACTACCTTTACTGAATATGCTTCGGCACCAAAAGGTAACATCTTTGAGATTTTTGAAGACCGACTCTTTATTGCTGGTGTAACTGCTGAACCGCTTAGTATCTATTACTCAAACACCGGAGTACCTTCTACATTCACACCAACCGATGTTCTAAAACCGCTTGGCACTGACTTTGTTGTTGGCCTAGTCAACTACTACGGCACTCTTCTTATTTTCAAGACTGCTAGTATTTGGAAACTTACTTTCGTGTATGACCAAGTAGTATCTCTCTTCATCCCTAAGCTCGAGCTGCAATCAAACAACTACGGAGCTTGTTCAACCCGTTCGGTAACTTGGGTAGAAAACGACGTATGGTTCTTCACTGGCCGAGAAGTACGTTCGATCGGCTACAAAGACCAGCAAATCGGTGTGCTCGGTGTCAACGCTTCAGTTATCTCCAATGAGATTAAAGAAACGCTAAAGACAATCCCGGTATCTTCATATGAAAAAGTCTCCGTCTTTTACAATGACCGACGATTTCACATGTCTGTCCCGCTCGCGAGTACTGAGAACAATTGCACATTTGTTTGCCACCTTCTCTACAGTAATCGTTGGACAAAATACACAGGTCGTGACAAGGCTCGATTCCGTTCGTCTGCTATTATAGATGGTATAATCTACACTACTAATAGTGACGCTCCTTACGGTGTAATCAAATGGACAGTGGAAGCAGCAGATAGTCAAACACAAAATCTTATCCGAGTAACAGAATAAATATGGCAGAAGTAAAAATCACAGAATACACAGAACTAACAACACCAGCAGAAGTTGATCTGCTTGAGGTTGTTGATGACCCATCAGGCACACCGATCTCTAAAAAGATGACGGTAAAAAGTCTTCTTGATACTCGCCTGAACTACTCTATTGTCGGCTCTGACTTTTCTCTGTCGGCCGCTTCTGGTGTGCAATCTGCCTTCCCTACTACGGGTGACGTATTTACTCTTGAAGCATCGCGTACATACGAATTTGAGGGTGCTTATTTCATTGATAAGTCCGGTACTACTTGTACCACAGCCTTAGCCTTCCTTCTTGGTGGCGGAGCCAGTATTACTTCAATCACTTACCAAGCACTTGCCCAAAACGTCGCAGTAAACACTACCGGCGCAACTCACGGCTCTGCTTGGATCAATCAAGTTGCTAGTACTGTAGTCAACGCCACAGCTTCTACCGCAGTCTACATCACCTTCAAGGGCATCATCCGTATGAACGCTGGTGGTACAGTCACCCCACAGATTAACTTCTCAGCCGCACCGACTACACCACTCATGAAAGCCAATTCATACATCAAGTTCACACCAATCGGAACAACAAACAACACACAAGGTTCAGTAGCATAATATGAGTACACGCATTTCAGAAGATGGACGAATACGAATCGCTGAAAGCGTGGCTGGTATTACTGGTGCTTCATCTTTAAACGATACGGCTATTCGAGATATTGAGAAGGAGACATTCACTACTGATCCAACATTACGAAGTTGGTACTACGGTAGCGGCTGGGCATGGGACGTGGGCAACGGTAATATGGAAATAGCATAATATGTCTATAATTGATAATCTTCGATCATACTATGCGTTAGAAAACGCTAATGATTCATTTGGTTCTAACCCGCTTACCAATAGTGGTACTGTTCTTTTCACGACTGATGGAAAGAAAAATAAAGCGGCCGGTCCGTTCAGTACAACAAAGCGTCTATCTGTTGCCAATGCAATGGGCTTTAGTACTACTAGCTCAGCCACCTATGCCGGATGGATCAAGCTAAACACGATGGGTGGTTACATCCTTGACAACTTGACCACTTCTGGTGGTAATAAGCGACAGCTTCTTTATGTTAGTGCTGACCGATTCGTCCTGTATCTAAACGCCACAGATAATGCAATCACTACAGGTGCTTCTTCAATTACTACAGGTACTTGGTATCACGTCATACTTACAAAGTCTGGTTCGAGCTACGAACTTTTCTTAAACAACGTATCAAAAGGTACAGCAACCGAATCAGGCAGTTCCGGTTCTACTGGTAACATATTTGCTCTAGGTAACACTGCCGATGGTGGTTCACCATGGGCCGCCCCCGTTGACGGTTATCTCGATGAATGGATTATTTACGATCGTGTCATTGACGCTACTGAGCGAGCACTCCTCTATAATGGAGGCACCGGTTCTTTTTATCCATTTGGACCATCTGTAACACAGGGTGCCGCAACAAGCATTGCACTCACTTCAGCAACATTTAATGCTGAAGTTACATCTGATAACGGTTCTACAATTACAGATCGAGGTTTTGTATACAGTACTACTACACTACCGACCGTTGCTGACGCAAAGATTAGTGTTGCCGGAACAGTAGGAGCATACGACGCAACTGCCACGGGATTGGCTGTTAACACAACTTACTACGTTCGTGCTTTCGCTATAAACGCAAACGGCACTACTTACAGTGATGAAATTAGTTTCAGTACTTTAAACGTATCTCAATACAATATCCAAAAAGACATCAGTGCTAACGAAGGAGATAGTTACGTCGGTCAAATTACTGTGACTGGTACAACAGGTACTATTACAGTACAACTTGGCACCACGGGTACCGCAACAGTCATCAATGCCGGCTCTGGTCCAACTGCTTTTTCTGGTACGTACAGTGGCCTCGAGGGTCTAATCATTACTCGCTCAGCATCTTTTGATGGAACGATTGATGACATCTATTACGCTCAAGTTCCTACTGACACGGTAGTAGATTGGACTCAAGACACAGTATCTATCATTACCGCCATCGACTCATCAGTCTTCTTCAAGCGTATTGAAGATGATGTCTTTAACTCATTCCGGTTCTACCGTTACCTAGACCTCCTCTTCAAAGACCTTGATGGTTTCGTTACGGTAACTGTCCGTGATGAACGAGAAGACATCACCACTGAGCGAGAGAAGATATTCTCTGTTGGTAATACCAGCACAGGTACGGTTTCTCCGTTCCAAAAGAAACGTATTTCTTTCTTGATCAAACCACAGGCGGTCATCATTGGACTTTCAAATGGGAATAAAAACGAGACGTTCTCTATTGCCCAATTCCTTCTGACAGGTCACAAGAAACCACAAAAGATGTTCAGTCCCGGCAAAATAAATTCAGTGGGGTAATGATATAATTAGTAACAACATATGGCCAAAATAAGTAAACTTCGAGCTGGAGCTTTAAAAAAGCAAATAGATGCTGCCAAAAAACAGGTAGACATTTTGACGATTGCAGCAAATAATAAATCTCCAAAAGTACCTTCAGTTCCATCGAAAGATACTCCTAGCTATGATCCATCCAAGCTCAATGCCGCACAATTGGGTGGTTCTTCTGGTCTCGGTTTCGAAGACGAGGAAACACAAAATGAGGTCTCGAGTCAAGTGAAGGAGACTGTCAAATCTGGCGGCTCTAAGTCACAGGCTGGTGATAGTCTTTCAGCGTCTCAAGCTAGTTCACTTCTTAAATCTACAGGTCTTGACGGTCTCTTTGACAGTAAGGCTCTGCTCGGTAAATCTTTTGGTGAAGCCTCTCGTATTGTTCAGCAAGAAAAGGCCAAGCGTACTGGTCAAGTCTCAGCCAATACCTCATTTGCCTTTAACCCAGAAACTCTCAAACAAACACAGCGAGCTGTCGACAAGTTCGGCTTTGCTCTTAATGATGTCAGCAACGATCCGTTCGAGCCAAAAGAGTTTAAGGATGAAGCGGCTAAAAATACTATTGAAGTTACTTCTAAAGAAATCGGTAAACTTTTCAGTAATCCTGAAGAACTGTACAACGCGTACAACACTAACCAGCAATTTAAAGAGACTCTTGACAAATTCATAAAGAAGGGTGGAACACTTGAAGGCGTTTCTCGTAACATCGCTGCTCCGGTAGCCGGCACTCCACTCCAACAAGCACAAGCGGAGGCTGGTGGACCAAACATTCAGACCGCTGACCAATACCTTGCCAGCCTTACTAATCCTGAAGCCGATCCAAAAGCACAGCAAATGGCTCTTGAAGAGATGGCACCAGAATCAAGCATTGCACAACAAGAGATCATGCGTGTGTCTAACATTCCTAAAGAGCTACAAACTCTTTACTTCGGTGATGAAAAGACTATGGGTGTTCTTCAGATGAAGCAAGCACAAGCTACCGAGCGTAAGCGTCTTATTGAGGAACAAGAAAAAGATGCTAAACGAACTGTTCGCGAAAAGGCTGAACTTACTATTGAGCGCAATCGAGCTGATGTTGAAATCACTAAGTCTAAGATTGAAGAGAATCGTCTTGCAGCCAAGAACTACATGACAGCTCAGCTTGCTAAGCTCGGTGCTCTCAACACTACTGGTGCAGCCCCTCTTGCTCTACAAACTCTCGAGACTAAGTATCAAGGCCAAGTCAATCAAATCGAGTCAGCCTTTAATTTTGCTGAACGAGAAATCGAGATTGGTCTCAATGAAGACATTGATGAGATTGAAAACAAAGCAGATGATCTCATTCTTGGTATCGAGGAAGACATTACTATTGACCGTGAAAAGTCAGTCAAAGAAATTCTCAAGGCTCGTCAAGACGCTGATAAAGAGGTCTACCGAATTACTGAACAGTACGCTCGTCGCCTACGTGAACGAACTACTAAGTACACTGATGACCTCAAGAAAGAAGCTGAGAAGTACGCTAAGGAATTTGCCAAGAACGCCAGTAACGGTCTCGATGGTGGCCCACTTGGACTCGGTTACTCGGAAGGTGAGTACGTTGATGGTAAGGGTGTTCTCCTACCAAACGGTAAGTTTGCAAAACTAGACCTCACCCCAACTCAAACTAATCAAGTACAAAGTGCCAACCTTAGTGGTGCCAGTACTATCCGTTACTTCCTCAGTATCCCAGAAAAATTCCGATCTATGATTATTCAGGAAGCTCAAGGTAACGGAGCTAAATTCAGTACGACGGAACAACTGAAGGCACGATACGAACAACTAAAGGCTGAAGATGAGAAGGACGACGAAGAAGAATACGAACCTCTATAAAAAATATGGGATTACTTGAAGATTTACAAAGCAGGGTCAGGGGAATAATTGTAGATGGTAAGAAGTCACTCTACACAACAAACCCACTGCTTCTTAAACCAACACAGGCTGCACCTAAGCCTGTCTTCGGTGTACCAAAACAGCCAGTACGGATGCCTGTAGCAGAAACGGCGACCGCACAGTCTACGCCGCAACAAACTAATCTCACTGCTCGTGAAATGGTGGATACCACTATTAAAGGCGGTGTTGAAGTTGCCAAGTTTGGTAAGGAAGTCCTTCAAGGAACTGCCCGTACTGTAGGAACTGTTGGTATCACTGCTGGTAATCTAGCACTTCCCGGCCAGCCCTTCCCATCCGAAATAGACCCAAGTGGTAACGCCTATTCTCGCGCGATTCTTGGTGACACCACAGTTAAAGATATTCCGACATATGGTCAAGCTGGCCTAGATTTTATCGAAGAAACTACTGGTAAGAAACTTCCCAAAGGCTTTGCAATTCCTCTTGCCGGACTTGGCATCGCTGCCGACCTGTCTGGTGGCGGTAAACCAGTACGACGTGCTCTTGAGGAAGTCATGACTGCACGTAAAGGTGCGGGGATGCTTATTGACACCACGCGAAAAGTTGGTAATAAGAAAGTATACGAGATTACCGTTGACGATCTTATTGCTGCTGACGCATCCGGTTATAAAGAACTAGACAACGCACGCGTAGATTTTTACAAAGAGAAGCTATCTAAAGGTGAACCACTAGAACCACTTCGTGTGCAAGCCGGCGATGGCAATATCTTTGTTGAGGATGGTAAACACCGCCTAGCAGCAATGCGAGCCTTGGGTATTGATACGGCCGAGGTTATTGATGTAACTCCGCCACCAAAGGTGGTCACTCCAAAGCCAAAGACTCCTAAGCAATTTGACATTCCTAAAACTCCTGCCGGCAAGGTAGATGTTCCAACTTATGTAAAGCAACAAACACAGCTACGTGAAGCTGCTCGAGGTGACAAGTCTCTTAAGACTAAGACTACTGAGTTCCTCCAAAATCTCGAGAACAAGATGGTCGACTTCACGTCTCCAATTCAACGTCGGGTAGATAAAGCCAAAAAGTCAGACCCACTTGGAATGTCGACAAAGTCAGACATCAAAGATAATATTGACCGTGTATTCAATGCCCCAGCAATCACCTCAGCTTTCGTAAAAGAGAAGGGTTTCGCTAAGGCAGTACAGTCTATTGACGAAGCTGATCTCGATGCCTTTGACCAATACCTCACAGCCAAGCACGCTACTGACCTCAATTCAAAGGGCATCCGAACTGGTCGTAACGCTGAAGCGGACGCAGCACTGGTGGCAGAACTAGGACCAAAGTTTGAGAACGCCGCTAAAGAGATTCAGAAGTACAACGTAGAGCGTCTCAACTATATGGTCGACAGTGGCCTGATCAGTAAAGAACTCAAGGACTCACTGCTCGAAAAGTACCCTAACTACGTTCCATTCCAACGTGTCTTCTCTGAAGATGAACTAGCTAACGCCGGTGGTTTTGGCAGTTCTGGTGTCGCTTCACTCAGTAAGCAATCAGTTGTTCAAAAGATTGTCGGCTCTGAGCGTGAGATTGAATCTCCTCTTGAGTCGCTTCTTGAACTTACTAGTAAGGCTGTTCAACAAGGCGAGAAAAACAAAGCCGCACTTACTCTTACTTCATATGCTGACATTAAGGGTAATCCATTCGGCCTTCGAAAGATCACCAAGACCACTGATGCCGCGCCTGATAAGAGCACTATCAGTGTCCTTCGTGATGGTAAGAAAGAAATTTGGGAAGTAGATACTGACGTTGCTAAAGCAGCCAAGGCTCTTGACGTAGAGCGTATGAATATCCTTGGTAAGATTCTTGCCTTCCCTCTACGTGTTGCTCGTCTTGGTATCACTGGTGTCAACGTACCGTTCGTTGCCGCTAACGTCGTGCGTGACCAGATGAGTGCATTTATTATGTCGGATAAAGGTCTACGTTCTTCTATTGCCAATCCTAAAGTATTCCTTCCAGCACTCGGTAATGCTATTGGTCACGGTAAGCTCTATGATGAAATGCTTTCTGAGGGTGCTCTAATGACATCCTTTGATGTTGTTCGTGACTCAGTGAAGCCTACCCTTAAGTCTGTTGTAGCTGATAAGAGTCGGGTCAGTAAAGCAATGTACATTGCTAAGAATCCATCACAATGGTTCCGCGCTGTTGAGGATGCTATCGGTCGCTCAGAAGAAGTGACACGTATGCAACAGTACCTTGGTAATAAACAAGCGGCTCTTGCTGAAGGTGCCACTGAAGCCCAAGCTCGTACTATCGCCGCTCGAGCCGCTCGAGAGAACTCTACCAACTTTGCTCGTCGTGGTGAGTGGGGTACAGTAATGAACAATACCATCCTCTACCTTAACGCTGGTATCCAAGGTTCACGACTCCTTGTTCGTAACCTCAAAAATAAGCCGGTCAAAACCACAACCAAGATCGCTACGACTCTCATGCTGCCGGCCGCAACTATTACCTACTGGAATCTTAGTGACCCAGAACGAAAGAAAGCCTATGAAGACATCCAAGACTACGAGAAAGAAAACAACTTCATTATCGTACCGCCTAACCCGGTAAAGGGTGAAGATGGTCGATGGAACGTCATTAAGATTCCACTACCACCGGGAGTCGGACAATTTACGAACTTTGTTCGCCGACCAATTGAAGCATCGCAAGGACTTGATGAAGTCGGTTTTGCTGAAGCTGCTGCTAATCTGCTTCGAACTGTATCGCCTACAGACCTCAGTAATCCAGCTTCATCACTCACTCCACAAATCATTAAGCCTTCTATCCAAGCGGCCACTAATAAGAACCTATTCACCGGCTACGACATTGTTCCAAAGTCAATGCAAGACCTTCCGGCCGAGCAGCAAGTAAAAGACACCACCTCCGGCACCGCCACTGACATTGCCCGTGTTCTTGGTACCTCACCCATCAAGACTGAACAATTCATCAATGACACCCTTGGTGGTGTTGGTCCTCAAATCCTTAACGCGGCTGACCGTATCCGTGGTGAGGAAGTTGTTGGTGGTCGTTCTATCCCAGAAAGTGTGGCTCGCCGATTTAACTCTGCTGCTGGTAACAAACTTGAAGCTGACCAACTAGAAGAAATCTACAATCTTCGAACGGAAGCTCGAGGGGAATCTAATGAGATCAAAAAACTGGCCGACTCAACGCTTGCCGAGCTTCGTAATATGCCCAAAGACCAAGCAAACATTGAGCTAAAGCGCATCTTTGATGAAAACCGACCGCTCTACAACGCTATCAATAAGGCTCGTAAGGCTGAAGAGCGTGGTCTTACTAAAGTAGAAGCTGCCCTTGAAGACTTGCCGGTTAAGGATGGTACTCGAGCTGCCTATATCTACAGTGAATTCCTTGAAATACAGAAGTCGTCACCGGAAGATGCTCAAGCCTATATTGTTGAACTTCGAAAAAAGAAAATCATTTCTGATGAGGTTTTTAAGCAGTTGAAGGAACTCAAGGAACTAGACCAATAGTACACACCAATCGCAGAATCCACCGCATAATAATGGTATTATATAAACAATATGGACGAGATTACTAAAGGACAATTTGCTCTCGAAAAAGCCAAATTCAAAGCTCAAATGGAGCTGAAGAAAGAGATGCACAAAGGTAACGATGGCTATACCCCGGTTAAGGGTAAGGACTATTTCACTGAGCGAGAAATCGCTGAGATTCGTCGTGACATCCAAGCGATGATCCGGGTCCCGAAAGATGGTAAGGATGCGGTTGTCGACTACGAAAAGATTCTTCGCTACACATACGCTAAGGTAGCCGAGCACGTCTCTAAACTTCCGGTTGTTAAAGGTGACAAGGGAGAGAAAGGTGATAAGGGTGACACTCCGGTCCTTGACCTTGACGAAATGGTTCGTCGTGTTATTACTCAGCTTCCAAAGCAGAAGGACAAGAAGTTCGTCATCGACCGTAAGCAAATCGAGGAACTCATCGACGCTCGAGTAAGTACCATGCCGCAACAGATTGTTCGCCTTGGTGCCTCAGTAGCTTCTATTCGCGCCCTCACTGATGTACGTCTTGATGGCGTACCTCAAGATGAACAAGGTAACTTCCTACTTGGACAAGCCACTGCTTCAACTATTGCCGGACTCATCGTTGCCGGCACTAACGTGACAATCACTGGCTCAGGAACACTTGCCGACCCTTATGTCATCAATTCTTCAGGATCAGGCGGAGGAATCGCTAGTGTTGTAGCCGGGACTGGAATCAATGTCGACAATACTGACCCAAATAACCCAGTCGTTAGTACTACCGGAGGAGCTGGGATAAGTGAGGAATTAGCAATCGCATACGCGGTATCATTATAATAATATGGCAAAAATACGTTTAACATCTCCAACCTTTGACGCTTCAGCGAAAACAATTACGCACGCGTCTTTTTCTGACGTAACTCTAGCTGGTATCCAGCTCATTGTTAACGTCACCGACCAAATCATCATCTACAACTTTGCCGACACCGCTAAGGGTGGCTCGCTTACAGGTGATGTTCTCACTCTTGAATACGATACCACGACAATGTCTGATACAGACGAACTCATGGTTCTTGTTGAAGATGGTGTTGCCTACCAACTCCCAACGGGTGCCGCTACCGCTGCTAACCAAGCCTCTATCCTCGCCGCTGTTGATGGACTTGAAGCTCTACTCACTACCATTGATGCTGACACGGGTGCTATTCTTGCTGCCGTTGACACGCTTGAAACTCTCGTTGCAGCTACAAACACCAAACTCGACACTGTCATCGGCCACGTTGATGGTATTGAGACTTTGGTCACGGCTTCAAATACTAAACTTGATACTCTCATCACTCAAACCGATGCGGTTGAAGCGGTTCTTGCTACTATTGACGCTGATACTGGCGTACTTGCGGCAACGGTCCAAACACAAGATGCCGCCTATACTCCGGGCGGGTTGCAGATGGCTGGTGGTGTACGACATGATGCTGACACTACGCCAATAACAGCCGATGGTGATGTTCACCCTTTCCTTTTCGACGAGACAGGACGACTTAAGACATCAAGTTACCCACCATCTCTTACTGTATATACAGACAACATCACCAGTAACGGAGATACCGTTTCTCTTGATGTATCTCGATACTCAAACCTTACTATCTACTGTACGGGTACCTTCTCAACCGTTAACGTAACCTTTGAAGGTTCTATCGACAATGGAACTACTTGGTTTGGTGTACAAGCAGTTCGTTCTAATGCCAACACTGTTGAAACTACTACAGGTAACTTGTCGGCTGCCCCTGCTTATGCTTGGGAACTTTCAGTTAACGCTCTTACTAACTTCCGAGTTCGCGCTACTGCCTATACATCAGGTACGCAAGTCTGGCGTTTCGCCCCGGGTACTTATGCTACTGAGCCGATTCCTGGTGTACAAAGTCACGCCGTCACCTTGACCTCGACTACAATCACTTCATTGATTCCAACCACGGCCGCTACTGCTCTTGGTAAAGCTCGTGATTCAGCTATCGGTGCTACTGATACTGGAGTCGCTAACTTAATGGTTCGCCGTGATACTCCGACCGCCGAGACCCCTGCGGCTGGCGACTACGTAGTACCTCAAGTATCTGCCTTCGGTGAACAGTGGGTACGCCTTGCTGGTGAACTAGCGGATGATGCTGCTTTTACAGTAGCGACTACTCGTATCCTTCCTGTTGGATTCCTCGCTGACGAAACCGCTACTGACTCTGTCGACGAAGGTGATGCTGGTATTGCCCGAATGACTCTTGATCGTAAGCAAATCCACGCTAACTACGCTCACACTGCTGGTGGTGCTACTCCATACAAACTTGTCTCAGCCGCTACTACCAACGCTACCTCTGTTAAAGCATCTGCGGGTCAGGTCTACATGATTACTGCATCCAACGTCAACGCCGCTGTTCGATACCTCAAGCTCTACAACAAAGCCTCAGCTCCAACGGTAGGTACAGACGTGCCAGTTCTTACTCTAGCTATTCCGGGTAACACCGCTGGTGCCGGTACTAACATCCCAGTCCCGACTGTTGGTCTCAGTTTCTCAACCGGAATCGCTTTTGCTCTTACTACTGAAGCAACTGACGCTGGTACTACTGCGGTAGCTGCTAACGAAATCGTTGTTAATCTAGCTTACCTATAATATGTTTACCTCATCAATCAAATCGAAGTCATTCTTCAACGGCGAATTCAAAGTCGATGTGGAATTTACTGACGGTGTTCAAACGTGGACTGAAGACATTCGTGTCCGTGGAGCAGAAGACCTAAATGCAAAAATAAAATCACGCCTACAAATTCTAAATGAGCTTGAAACATTCAGTGCCAGTCTACCCATTGGTGCTTATGTTCCGACGACAACAACCGTCACACAAACGCAAGCTGAGATTGATAAAGATAAATGGTTCCGAGACTTTAATCGACTAGAACAACTTACTAAGCTCAATAATCTTGGAGCCTTACGAGCTAATGCAGTAGCCGGTTTAGATACACTACGGGCGACTGTATCTGCTAACTTCAAGCAGTCATATGTAAATGACATGTAATTATGGAAAACACCCTCAAAGAATTTACAGAGTACTGTCAAGCACATCCTGAGCTGACCTTCTGGGCGGCTCTTTTGGAGTGGTCTAAAAACAAACACGACGCTTCATTCTCCGCCATCCTGATGGAAAAGAATGGCCGTCTCTACAACACGATTGAATGGACCGGGGAGGATAACCCGATGATCCTATTTGGTAACGAAGTAAAAAAATAGTATGGCATATGGGCTAACACAATCATTACGACTAACCCGGGCCAGTAGTCAATATACAACCATTGCTGACAATGCCAGTATCTCCATTACTGGTAATATTACTATTGAGTTGTGGGTAAAAATGAAAGAGACATTGTCTTCTGGTGTTGGTCGTTTCTTAGTCCAAAAGTCTACAGCCAACACAACTAACCGTTCTTATGAATTGGGTTATGACAACTACTCGGGGACTCCGGGGTTTAAGTTTTACTTCTTTACTGGTGGAACTCCTACCAACTTCTTTGAAGGGAAGATAGACAAAACAATGACAATTGATACTTGGTATCACGTAGCTATGACTTGTACCGTTGCTAACTCAGCGGCCACCAAAATGGCATGGTACTTTGATGGTGTAAGTGCCGGTGCCGGTACTGGTACTAACTTTGGTTCTGGGGCAACTGCTCTATACGATGGTATTTCAGCTCTACGACTTGGACAAACCGATCCGGTTACAGCGGGATTCTATATTGATGCACAATTCTCCCTTGTTCGTATTTGGGATACTATTCGTACTGGCACTGAAATTGCTGATAACATATGTAATGTACTTGGTTCAACATCCAACCTAAAGGTGGAATGGACGTGTGATAACACATATGCTGATAATTCCGGTAACAGTAACACAATGTCCGGTGTAAACACTCCTACCTTTGTGACTGATACCCCAAGTACCTGTAGTGGTGGAGGCGGCGGTTCACCAGCCCCAAGCCTTACGATGCGTGGCATCGGCTCTTAGCTGTTGATTACACCACCGAAATAACTGAGTGGGAATGTTACAATATATAAAACGTATGACAGAAGTATCAGCCAAAGAAGAACTTAGTAATACCCACCGATGGATTATCGGTCTTATTGCTGCCGTAATTTTACAATCAGGGGCCGTCTTTTCATGGGCTGCCACTATGCAAGCTAAGGTCGAACAAAACGCCAAGGATATTGAGGCTGTTGAGCAACGAGTAGATGATATTGGTGACGATATTACAGCCATTCTTGTCGGCATCGAGCAGCTAAAGGGTCGACTCGGAATCATTGAGGCACCAAATAAAGAATAGCCATGCGCTACACTATTCCATACAAAGACGCTACCCCGGCTCGAATAAGCCAAGGTTTTCATAGCGAACACAAAGGTCTTGACATGATCTCTGTTATTACGTCTTTTGGACAAGGCGTTCCTCTTGTAGCCCCCGAAGACGTGAGGATTATTGCCTTCTCCGGTGATAAATTTACACCCAATACCACAGAGCCACTGAAGAAAGGATTTGGTGTCATTATGTTCGGTATGGAATCTAATACCTTCCACCTATTCTGGCACACCGGCCCCGTCTTCCCAGTAAGAGTTGGAGACTATGTTGATCGAGGTAAAATCGTGGCGACCATGAGTAACTCTGGCAACGTGTTTGTTGCCGGACAATACGTTCCTATTTCTGAGCGTTACACCAACAAAGGTACCCACCTACATTGGGAGAACTTTGGAACGTATGTCAACGGCAAGAAAGGTGATTTCAGGGACCCGTCTCTCTATATTGACTGGGACCTCAAGCCAACCTACACACTTGCTGAACAGTTGACAGCAACGACCAAACAACTATTACGAATTTCTAATTTAATTTCGACATGAAATACACCTTTACAAAAGCAAATCTTATTGCAGTACTCAAAGTTATCGGCTGGTCAGTATCGGCAACAATTGTCACCACACTTATTATGGTTTGGCAAGATACCGAAGTTCCTGCTCAATATGCCTTTTTGGTGCCTATGATTAACGTTATTTTGTACGCACTCAAAGAATTCGTTTCGGCCAAGCGATAGTTTTCCACACAGTATGCTATACAGTCTGCTATAGACTGCGATAATAGATGTAAGGGGGCATAAAGCCTCCTTTATTCGTTAAGACCAAACAAGTATGAAACGCACCATAGGTGTCTTTCTAGGACTGGGAATTGTTATTGCGCTAGGGTATGTATTGCTTGGAGGTAATACCACAGAAGTTTATAACCGACCGGAAGTAAGTGCGACATCTACTGATGCCGTAGTCGCTAAGCCAACAGCAGCAGAACTGCTCGAGCAAGCGACTCAAGAACTTATTGCAGAAGCAATCACCGCATCATCTTCTGACATCGAAGCAGCCAAAAAAGAAGCGGCTGACCGTATTGAAAAAGAGATGCACCTAAAGATTGAGCGAGAAGTACGTCTTCAAATCACTGACAGCAATGACGGTGCATTGGAGAAGATTGAAGCAGACCTGTCTTTTTAGTAGCCCCGGATGTACGAGCCATCGTTGATGCGCTCAAACATGCTGAAGGTGCCGGGGCTAACTGTGAAATGGCTGGTCGCTCAGGAGAATCTGGGTGCTGGCAGTTCATGGAATCTACATGGAACCTGTTCGTGCAAGAAGTGTACGGTGAGTGGAAACCACTGGACAGCTACGCACGAGAACGCTATGTAGTAACGCAGATGGTGCAAAAATGGGTGGACCAAGGCATGAACGCACGTCAGATTGCGCTTCGATGGAACGCTGGTGGGGCTACACAATGTAGTCGCGGAGTGAACCGATACGGAGTTGAGTATGACAGTTGCGCTCACGTCAACAAAGTACTCGCATACCTACACCGATAACAAAAGACCCCCAAATGGGGGTTTTCGTTTGCCTCGCGAGGTAAAGTGAGACGTAGGTAGCATCCTATTTTTCAGCCTTCGGAGACGTATATCGGAGACCATAAACGGTTGTTGGCTTGGCAATTCCTTGCTCTTGCTCTTCAACCTTACGAATCTTCAAATCCTCCTCAGCTTCTTGATAGTCTTTACTGTACTCATACGATGTACGTGAGACCATCTTGAATGTTCCATAATCTTTCTTCACTTCTGCATCGGGACCAAGTTCACTCTCAATCATTCCTTGCAAGACTTTCTTGCGTGCCTCATCTTTCTTGATGCGGTTACAGATAATTGAGTACTCGTTCAACTGGTCATCAATTTGTGGCGTTAGATTCATTTTCTTTGTTCTTATTCCAGCGAGCTTGTGCTCCCTTGCGTCCAATCTCTTCAAAGTAAGCACGCCCTCGCTTCTTCATAGTAGCTCCCCCCTTGAGTCCGCCTTGGCGGTGGTGGTCGCTAATGATTGCTTGACGCTGCTCAGGAGTTAGCTCGGGCAGACCATTGGCACCTTCGGTTGTGATATTTTTTTCCATAGTTTGTAGTCTTCGCTAATTTCTTCCGCAGTATCTCTAATAAACTTCTCCATCCGGTCCAGTTCCCACTCAGCGATTGTTCGCTTGAACGTCTCGACATGACCAGTGAGGCGGAGACCTACTTGGCACTCTTCGATTGTTCCCGCTCCAAACTGCACTTTCTCACACACTCGTGTCCACTCTGTTTCCATCCATGTAAGCTGTATGTCTGGGTTCCAATTCCCATACTTAGCTTTGACCATAAGTGTGTACAGTGTAAGTTGCTTGTGCTTGCGAACCTTCACACGGTCCCAAGGTGCATTACCTTGCTTGTCTCGAATACCTGTTTTGTACTCTTCGATAGCGTAGGTCTGAAGATGGAAGTCGTCGAGGTAACTAAGAATAGGTACGCCGGCAATTTCTACTTCAATCTTATGCTCTGGGTGTGTTCCTTGTGGAACCTTCCCTCGAACTGCTGCCAATGCAGGGTGCTCCCATTCTCGACGTTCCAACGCTCCACCGATTAAGTTTCCAAACTCAGTGTACGGTGTCGAGAAGTATGGCTCTCCCAGATAGTACCGCTTTCGATACTCTTGTGGGTCCCGAGTCCATAAATCGAGCGCGGAATACGACAAGTATTTCTTTGGCAGTAGTAACTTTGACATTGTCCACAGTATAGCACTATGCTTGCTACTTACCAGACTGTATACTAGCAGATGTGGGGATAAAGAACAACATATAAACAATAATCTACAAACAACAAACCTATGTCACTACCTCAAGATGTTAAAGGAGAAGCAGCCGGCTCATCATATCTAACGATTGAACCGGGACAAACCGAAATTCTCATTGTTGGTCCAGCGGTCACTGGCTACCAATACTGGCGAAACGAAGGTGGTCCGGTACGGCAAGCAGAAGTATTCGATGAACCATTACCAGATGACTGCCGAATGAAAGACATCAAAGACAAGTCCGGCAACATCATTGGTTCAGAAAAGGAGAAGCAACAATTCTACTGGGCGATGCCAGTGTACAACTTCAAAACTAAAAACTTTGAGCTTGCACAGTTCACTCAGAAAGGTGTTCGTGAAGAGCTTCTTAAGCTCCAAAACAACCCTAACTGGGGAGACCCAACAGGGAAGTACACCGTCACGATTGATAAATCTGGTACTGGTTTCCAAACTAAGTACTCAGTGATGGCTAACCCAGCTACAGACGAACGAAAGGCAGAACTAGCAGCAATCATGGCTACCTACGCGACCAAGCCAATTGATGTTGCCGGCGATCTCTTCGGTCAGGCTGAATAAACCAACTTCCCCACAAAAAGAAAGCCCCCATAGCGGGGGTTTTTCTTATATGATTTTCCTCTCTCGAGCACACAGCCGGCAAATCTTTTTGTCTCCGTATTTAAACAAATAATAACGGTTGACATTCTTAGACACACGGTCGCACCCGGGTGTAGCACACACAGCATCCTTCTTGTTCGCGTAGGTAAATGCACATCCGTCAGGGATGGTCATACCGGGTCTATTTGCCATGGTTAAATTTCTTTGGTAGCTGAGCGTAGCCGGCAATGTCATCCCAGTGGTCATCAAAGGTAGGTTGACCAGCCATGATGCGTCCGAACTTCCCACAGATGTGGTCGATGGCTTCGCGGTGAATAATGTCTAGCTGCTGCCAGCCCGGTTCACTTCGAAACACTTCCTTGAGGGCTTGTGATACCCGGCCGTTAACGATAAACGATCCGTGGGTACTATCGCGCTCGGATAGGAGGGCTACAGTGGTCTCATTCTTATTTGGTTTTGGTTTACTCATACTTTAATATTAAACTTAGTAACTCCGTTGACAGTACACTCACATACCTTACCGTCACATACTGCGAGCACTGCATCAGCGTCTTTCAGTATAACGTAATCAAGCGGTGTACGCTGCCGACCATCAGGGAATTTGTATTTAAACTTACCTGTGCTGCCGACTGTATCGAGAAGAATCTTCTGGTGGTCCTTAAGGGTTCCGCCTTTGATCTTCACTTCCAGCAAGACTGACCGGGGATGATTTTTGTAAAACCATTCGGCAACCTTGCCGTCAATCTTAGCCTCGCTTCGTTTCTTGCCCTTGGGGAGTTCTGGTAAATCCATAATCACTGCCCAGTGACTTGTCTATAGTATAGCAATTAGTTTGCTAGTCATTACTAGCTTATTCACATTGTGCCGCATGGTGGAATCGAACCACCCTAGCCCGAAGGCGACGATTTTACAGACCGCCGAACATCCATAGTCCATAATGAGGCAATGAGCCGGCGGAGGGAATCGAACCTCCATCTTTAGTTTACAAAACTATTGCTCTACCATTGAGCTACGCCGGCTATATATACGTTAGGCACTTAGTAGGTGTTTATCCTAACGCACTGCCACAGGATCGAAACCCCAATTTAAGTAAGTGCTACGGGCAGACGCTTTCCTTACCGAGCCACACAAGACGTATGCTACTAACACACGGGTGGCAAATGTAGCGGGTAGGGGAATCGAACCCCTGTCCAATCCTTATGAGGGACCAGTCCACACCAATGGACCCGCTAATGTCAGAATACAAGGAGTCGAACCTTGGCCTCCCGAGTCCAAGTCGGGCACGCTGCCGTAACGCTTTATTCTGTGGTCTGGTCAGACGGGATTCGCACCCGCACGTTCTCCTTCACAGGGAGGGATGCTGCTATTACATTACTGCCAGTGTGCATATGGGACGACTTGAACGTCCACGCCCCTAAAGAGGCTCTGGTTTCTAAGACCAGCGTGTCTACCATTTCACCACATATGCATTGTGCGCCCACGAGGAATCGGACCTCGATCTCGTGGTTAAAAGCCACATGCTTTACCACTAAGCTATAGGCGCAGTGTGCGACATGGAGGACTTGAACCCCCGCGAACTGGTTGGAAGCCAGCCATACTACCACTATATGAATATCGCGTTGGGCAGTAACTATTTTCTTTTGGGTAACTTAATCCCGCAGATTCAGGTATAAACCAGCACGTTTCTCATGACGTTACTGCCGTGCTGGGTAGGTAGGATTCGAACCTACGATGGCCTTCTTAACAGGAAGGTGCTTTACCACTTAGCTACTACCCAATGTGGACAATCAGGGAATCGAACCCTGCCCTCCTCCGTGCAAGGGAGGTGTGCTACCACTATCACTAATCGCCCGTCAAGGAATTTGTATACAGCTTAAACGGGACCATGAATCCCTTCATCTGCTTTTGTTCCTCGTCTCAACGACTCTTACGAACCGTCCGGGTAGCCCCGACAGGACTCGAACCTGCAACCCCCTGCTTCGAAGGCAGGTGCTCTATCCAATTGAGCTACGGAGCTGTTATTTAATTTTCAAATTTTACCATAGCTGTCCTGCAAGGATTCGAACCTCGCTCTTCTGGTTCAAAGCCAGACGACTTGCCTCTGGTCGACAGGACAAGTTTTTCTTGATGATTAGCTTTTAGAGAGTGACTAGTCTGAGCTTGGGTAATTACTCCATCTCTAGTTAAGTCCTTACTCTAAGTGATTGTTTTTAATCTTTCACTCATACCTTCCGCTAATTAGGCTTTGGATATAAGTTATCTGGTGTCTGGTCACTAAACACCCTCTAAAAACTAATCATCAAAGGTGCCGCATGAGAGTAATGCTCTCCCTTCTTCCGAGTTTCAATCGGACGCACTACTTTTATGCTAATACGGCGTAGGCAGTGTAGGACTTGCACCTACACTCTTCCGTGTATAAGACGGACGCATTACTGCTTATGCTAACCGCCTGTAGGCGCAGTAGGACTCGAACCTACAACCGCTCCCGTATCAGGGGAGTGCTCTACCAGTTGAGCTATACGCCTGTAGTGCCAGCCACCGGACTGGCACTCTGTGTACTATACTACCCTTCGCAAGAAACGCAAACACCCTCCGGTGCAACGCTGGGGACAACCTCTTTAAACTTGTATCCCTCAGCAACTAATCCTTGCTGGTATTGCCCCTCTTTTTCGGTCTTTATAATCACTATAGACTCGTCACCAAGCGGTGAGGTGCGAATATATCGCTTGTTTATTTCTGGCATAGAAAGAAATTATAACATAACAGAACCCCCGCCAATTTTTAGGTTGTGGGGGTTGTGCGTCAGATGGCATCGAGGTATCTCTCGACGTATTTGGGGATGATCGCGTGCATCGTGTACTGAGCGACCTCAGTGCTGAGATCGGGGTCAGTCCCGAAACAGTAGATGTGAGCGAGCCGGAAGAACGTGTAGATGTCCACCCGCAGCTCATCGAGTTTCTGCCGCAGCAGTTCGTGGTAGCGAATCACGGTAGCTCCTTTCACATTTTGAGTTACAGGTCCAGTTGTCTTCACTGTCTCGCCCGTAAGCACCGGCGATAAGTTTTTGGCAAACGCAGCAGTTCTTGGGTTTTACCCACCCCTCTGCTTCTTCTTTCTTTTGCTGAAGATCACGAAGATTTTGACCCCCTTTCATACTGTGCTCCTTTCAAAGAACATGGCGATGGATGGTCCCGAAGGTCCTATTAAGCCGAAGCACCATCAGAGATAACGTATTAGTGAAAGGGAGTAATGTCTGCGCTGGGCGTACCACAAACAGTTCCTCCCTATCACCAACAAACTATGTTGGGCTGTTTTTATTATACAACATTCTTCCAAGTAATTCGTGTTGCTATGTGACTAATTGTAGGATAAGAAACATTGTAATCTTTGGCTATTTGAGAACGAGTCTTAACTTTATACTTCAACATTTGACGGATGTTTATAACATCAGTTTCAGTAAGAATAGCGTTTGAATTTTTTGAACCAACCATCACAGCACTGCGTTTCTTATTTACTCGATCAGCAACATTGTCCGCATTAGTACCAAGAAATAAATGTGAAGGATTAACACATTGACGATTGTCGCAATGATGAAGTACATGAAGTCCTTTGGGAATTTCCCCAACAAATAATGTATACGCTACCCGATGAGCAGCAGTTATTTTCCATTTACCATCAACAAATACTCCAAATTGTCCGTATCCTTTTGGACTACGACAAGCTGTCCAAAGCCAACATGTTGGTGTCTTCTTTATTTTACTGACAAATTTTTCTTTTTTCATATTCGGTAATAGCTTGGAACAAAATCAATTCCTTCCTTAATCGAACTATATATCATTTGATCACACCGACCGCCAAGCAAATGGTAGTAAATCACAGGCTTCAGTGCATTGATCCGGCGGATACGGGCCTTCATCTGCACGAAATTGCGGACACTGTAGCTCTGTGACGTAAATACCATGCAAGAGAAGGACGGAATTTCGAAGCCAGCCCCAACAGAAGATTGGATGATAAAATAACATTCATCACTGGCTTCTGCATCGGCGATAACTCTTTCCACGTTTGTAGTTCGGCCATCAAGTACGAATGTCTCGCGCTCACTAGATAACTCCTTGTAAAGTTCGTCAATTTGCTGTCGGTAGTGAGCGACAACAACGACCTTTCGGTATCCTCGCGCCAGTCTTTTAACCTCTTTAGCCTTTCCACCTTGCTCAAGAAGGTGGTCCTCGACAAACTGCTTACTGGCTTCCCACTCTTCATTCTTCTCATAGGTTGGTGGCTTTAGTTTAATAATCTCATACGTCTCGGGTGGTAGCTCATTAACCATGTCTTTCATGAGGGCTACAGTGGCGTTGCTATCAATCACCTCTTGCATCATCTTCTGCCAGCCCGGGCGCGGGAAGTATCCCGGTCGACTCATGTACCGTGGCTGATCGAGGTAGAAGTACTTGTCTCGCCAGTCTTTGAAGGGAATGTATCGTCCCATGTAGACAAGCAGGGTATGTAAGTTCCATGGTGTAGAACGAACGGGCGTAGCTGTGAGAAGGAGTACATGAGCTTGCGGGTTTTGCCGGATGTAGTTGTACAACCTTTCCGCACACTTACTTCGCTTGGTTGGCAAGAACAGCGGACTCGCAAATGCATCAGCTTCGTCGACAATAATGGCAGATGGCTGGTGAGGGAGAGATTCTTTAAGGATTGTCTGTGGAGTGTAGACACTCGCTGTTGGTGTGCGTTTAGACCAATCACCAACGATTTGCTTGGGACAAAAGACGACCGGATTTTTAATACGATCCAGTTGCTTAACCCACTCTCCGGCAACGTGGGACTTACCAGTACCGGCTTCCGCGCAAAGTAACGCATAGTTGTTAGGTTCATTTAAGAACTTAGTCTGCCACGAGTAATTGATCACAGTCGGCTAAGTTAACTTCTAAAGTACCACTCGCGACACCACGAGCATCAGCTTGGTAAGCACTAGCAATACATCCTCGATGAGAGTCTGGTCCATATACAGTTTTCTCCGGTGCGTGCATAGAGAGAAACGGGATAGCGAACGCAGCGGTAACGATTAGAGTGATAATTAGTTTGTCCATACTACATCTGAGTTATGTTGAAGATGGTCTGCAACTTCATCTTGAGTATATCGTAAGCCTTTTTGTACTCAGTGACACTGCCTTGTAACTTTGTGATCTCTGCTTGGTGTCGAGGACACATCTGACATACTGGTACTTCTGCTGCCTCTGCTACTACTGGTTTATTTTTTTTCATATTATTTAAGCATTGTTTTTATAACCTCATTCCAATCATTCTGTTCAAGCCGTTCGTCTTCCATGGTCCATGTCCGTACTTCCTCAGTCACATCTTTGGTGACAATAATTTTTATTGTTTTCATATCTTCTTAGTCTTACCAAACCGTAGCTCATGTTACCAAGCGCTTTCGGACTGTCTTCCGTATTCCCAAGTGATTAGTTTTAATCTAAGTGGGAAACTTTTGTCTCCAAATTTACGCATTATCCTTATTAATAATTCAACTATTTTTCTTTTCATATTATTTTTTAGGTGCAACACACTCACAATCAAGTTTGTCGTGTGTTGAGTGCGGACACTTTTTATTCATGTCACTATGATAATCTGGTATTCTGCTGTTCATATCTTCTTAGTCTTACCA